>Ga0081540_1002854_pt1 | contig 13991 bp, 9 predicted proteins | sample TabmetS2T1R1_FD_71024 | JGI IMG/M metagenome (GOLD analysis project Ga0081540, IMG submission 71024) | Tabebuia heterophylla rhizosphere microbial communities from the University of Puerto Rico - S2T1R1 | ecosystem: Host-associated > Plants > Roots > Rhizosphere ... | reverse complement strand
CGGCTTGCGCGTGGCCTGCGACGCGCCTGCGCTGCGCGAACTTCCGCGCGCCGCGCCCTGCGTCTTGCTGCCGGCCTTGGCGACCTCGTCGTCAAGGCGCAGCGTCAAGGCAATACGATTGCGGGCCACTTCGAGATCCAGCACCTTGACCTTGACGATGTCGCCGGGCTTCACCACCTCGCGCGGATCCTTGATGAAGTTTTTCGACATCGCCGAGATATGCACCAGCCCGTCCTGATGGACGCCGATGTCGACGAAGGCGCCGAAGGCCGCGACGTTGGTGACGGTGCCCTCCAGGATCATCCCGCGCTTCAAGTCCTTGATCGTCTCGACGCCCTCCTTCAACGCCGCCATCTTGAAGGCCGGACGCGGATCGCGGCCGGGCTTTTCCAGCTCGCGCAAAATGTCGGTCACGGTAGGCAAGCCGAAAGTCGCGTCCACGAAAGCCTGCGGCTTCAGCTGGCGCACGATCTCGGCATTGCCGATCAGCGCCTTGATGTCGCTCCTGGTCGCTTCGAGAATTCGCCGCACCACCGGATAGGCTTCCGGATGCACACCGGAGGCGTCGAGCGGATCGCTGCCGCCGTTGATGCGCAGGAACCCGGCGCATTGCTCGAACGCCTTCGGGCCAAGCCGCGGCACATCCTTCAGCGCCCTGCGCGATTTGAACGGGCCGTTGGCGTCGCGGTATTGCACGATGCTTTGCGCCAGCCCCGCGCCGATGCCCGACACCCGCGCCAGCAGCGGCGCGGACGCCGTGTTGGCGTCGACGCCGACGGCATTGACGCAATCCTCGACCACGGCATCGAGCGAACGGGCGAGCCTGGATTCGCTGAGGTCGTGCTGGTACTGGCCGACGCCGATCGCCTTCGGATCGATCTTCACCAGCTCAGCCAGCGGATCCTGCAGACGCCGGGCGATCGACACCGCACCGCGCAGCGTGACGTCGAGCTCGGGCAATTCCTCCGACGCAAAAGCGGAGGCGGAATAGACCGAGGCGCCGGCTTCGGAGACGACGATTTTCGACATCTTCAGGTCCGGCAGCAGCTTCACCAGATCGGTCGCCAGCTTGTCGGTCTCGCGCGAGGCCGTGCCGTTGCCGATCGCGATGAGATCGACGCGGTGGGTGACCGCGAGCTTGCCGAGGGTTGCCAGCGTTTCATCCCATTGTCGTTGCGGCTCGTGCGGGTAAACCGTCGTCGTATTCATCACCTTGCCGGTGGCATCGACCACCGCGACCTTGACGCCGGAGCGGTAGCCGGGATCGAGCCCCATGGTGACGCGCGCGCCGGCCGGCGCGGCGAGCAGCAGATCGCGCAGGTTCGAGGCGAACACCCGCACGGCTTCGGTTTCGGCCGCGGTCCACAGCCGCATGCGCAGGTCGACGTTGAGATGCACCTGGATCTTCGTACGCCATGCCCAGCGGACGGTTTCCGCAAGCCACTTGTCGCCGGCGCGGCCCTGGTCGGAAATGGCAAAGCGCTGCATGATCTTGCGCTCATAGGCGCTGGTCTCACCAGCTGCCACGGGGTCTGCCTCCGGCTGAATCTGCAGCTCGAGTATCTCTTCCTTCTCCCCACGGAACATCGCCAGGATCCGGTGGGACGGCAGTTTCGGCAGCGGCTCGCTGAAATCGAAATAATCCCTGAACTTCTCGCCTTCGGTCTTCTTCCCCCTTCGGACCGCGGAAACCATCCGCCCATCCGACCAGACCTGTTCGCGGAGTTGGCCGATCAGATCGGCGTCCTCCGCAAACCGCTCCACCAGAATGGCGCGGGCGCCTTCGAGCGCGGCGGCCGCATCAGCCACATCCTTGTCCGCATTGACGAAGCCGGCGGCCGCGACTTGCGGATCGGTCTCGGGCTTGGTCAGCAGCAATTCGGCGAGCGGCTCCAGACCAGCTTCCTTGGCGATCTCGGCCTTGGTCCGGCGCTTCGGCTTGAACGGCAAATAGATGTCTTCCAGACGCCCCTTGCTGTCGGCGGCGAGGATCGAGGCCTCCAGCGCCGCATCGAGCTTACCCTGCTCGCGGATCGAATCGAGGATGGCGGCACGCCGCGCTTCGAGCTCGCGCAGGTAGGTCAGCCGTTCTTCCAATGTGCGCAATTGCGCGTCGTCAAGGCCGCCGGTGACCTCCTTGCGGTACCGGGCGATGAACGGAACCGTCGCGCCGCCGTCGAGCAGCGTGACCGTCGCTTCGACCTGCTGCTCGCGTACGCCGAGTTCCTGCGCAATCCTGCCAAAGATGTTCGCCACGCCAAACCTTTCAAATGGCCGCGGTGACTCCGTCAATCCGCGGGACGCCGCTTATGAACCATCTCCGCGCAGCCGATCAAGGCGGTCCGTGAAAGATTTTAACCTGTGGATCGGCCCGGCGGCTTACGCAATCACTTCGCTTCCCGGCTGCATGTCGATCGCGAACGTTTCAAGGAATTTCGACGTCATGATGTAGAATCCGACCGAGAGTTGCAGTTCGACCAGCGCGGGCGGCGTCAATTTGGCACGGATGGCGTTGAACGTGGCGTCGGTCGGCTTGTGCAGCTTGACGATTTCGTCGGTGAAGGCGAGCGCGGCGCGCTGCGTCTCGTTGAAGCAAGTGGCCGCCTGCCAGTTCTCCAGCGCCTCGTTCTGCTCGTCGGTGACACCGACACTCTTGCCGATCCGCTTGTGCGCGACGATCTCGTAAGGCGCCTGGCACAGGATGCCGGTGCGCGTGATCGCAAGCTCCCGCACGATCGGATCGAGTTCACCTCTGTTACGTATCGCTCCGCCCAGCCGGCAATATTGCGACAGATAGCTCGGCGAATGCGCCATCATGCGAAAGATATTGGCGGTGCGATTCTTCTCGAGCAATTCGCGGGTACGGTCGTTGTATTTCGCGGGATCGCTATAATCCATGCGGGCCATTTCTCACCTTGGTTTCCTTGATTTGATGGACTGGATCATGCCCCGCGACCTCTGTGGGATCAATGGGCGGGAATAAGTCACGACCCTGTGTGTTTTAGCCGACAGACCAATCTGACATGCTGACGCGTATCCGGGATTGACGCCATGATCCGACACACTGCCCTCGTCCTTTCGCTGCTGTTCACCCTCTCCGCCCAGGCCGCGCCGATCGACAACAAGGACGGTTTTTGGAACGAGTGGAGCGATGCGATCTTCGCCAAGGCGGCGAGTGAGAAGAAATTCGTCATCGTCTCGCTGCAGTCCTGGTGGTGCCGCTGGTGCCATGTAATGAACCGCGAAACCTGGGCGAATGCCGAGGTGCGCGGCGTCCTCAAGGACAAGTTCATTCCTGTTTACGTCGATCAGGACTCGCGGCCCGACATCTCGCAGCGCTACGAGCGCTGGGGCTGGCCTGCCACCATTATCTTCGCGCACGATGGCACCGAGCTCGTGAAATTGCGCGGCTTCTACTCGCCGCAATTCTTCATCCCGATCCTCAACGCCACCATCGACGATCCCTCGCCCGTCAACTATCCCGGCCCCGGCGGCGACGAACGCGGGCGCTCGCTGGCGACCGGGCTCACCGACGCGCAGCGTGACGAGATCCTCACTTTCATCGACGGCGCCTGGGACGACGAGCATGGCGGCTGGAGCAAGACGAAATTTGTCGACGGCACCATGCTGATCTGGGCGCTGCAGCGCGCTCGCCAGGGCGATGCGGTCAATTCGGCGCGGATCAAGAAGGTCCTGACCTTGATGGCCACGACCATGATCGACAAGACCGGGGCGCTCGACCAGGTCAATCTCAAGCCGGACTGGTCGGAGCCGGCGCACGAATTCCCGATGTTTGCCCAGGAGGCTGGCCTTGCAGCGTATTCGCGGGCATGGATGATGTTCGGCGACCCCGCATACCGCCAGGCCGCCGACCGCATCTTTGGTTTCCTGCGCGACAGGATGGCTGCACCTGACGGCGGCTTCTACGCCTCCTATGGCATGAGCGAAGGTGAACCCGGTGTCGACCGCAGACTCTACACGCGCGAGACGGCGCAGGCGATGGCGGGCCTGCTGGCCTATTACGATGCAACGGGCATTGTGGAAGCGCGCGATCTCGCGGTCCGCTCGGCACGCTGGGCGCTCGCGAACCGCACCCTGCCCGATGCCGGCTTCCGCCATGCCGAGCAGGACAAGGGCGGGCCCTATCTCGCTGACAATGTCGAAATGGCCAAGGCGCTGCTTGCTCTGCACCGCTCGACCGGCGAGCGCGAGTGGCTGACGCGCGCTCAGGCAAGCGCCGACTTCATCGCAAGAACCTTTATCGATGCCACGACCGGGGGCTTCATCGCCTCTGCTGCGCCCGACGCGAAGCAACTCACAAAACCGATCAAGCAGCGCGAGGACAACGTCACGGCCGTGCGGACGTTCGCGCTGCTCTCGGCTTACACGGGCGAAGCGAAGTACCGCGAGATCGCGGAAGCAGGCATGGGCTATCTCACCTCGCCGGCGATTCTGGAAGCCTTCGGCTTCCTGCCGGACGTGCTGCTTGCCGAGGATGAACTCCGCAACGAGCCCGTTCACGTCACCATCGTCGGCACCAAGGATGATCCGCGCTCGGCGGCGCTCTATCGCGCGGCGCTGGCCTATCCGCTGGTGAACAAGCGCGCGGAATGGTGGGACAAGCGCGAGGGAAAGCTCGCCAATCCCGACGTGGATTATCCTGACTTCCCCGATGGTCCTGCGGCGTTTGCCTGCACCAGCACGTTCTGCTCCTACCCGGTGACAGAGCCGCGTGAAATCGCCGGGCAGCTCGACAACCTCAAGCGCGCACGCAAGCTTTAGCTAGCCGCGACTTGCGCCCGAAAGTTTCGCCGGGCGCGCATATTCCGGCTGCGCCTGAGCCAAATTCCCGCCTCAATACTGTTCGACCTTGGGACTGTCGATATTCGCCCCCAAGTGGGGATTCAACAAAGGGCGAATCATCGTCGCGGGGTGTTCCGAGTAACCGAACCGATCGTCGATGCGCGCCTTGGCGCGCAACGATGAATCGTGCCCAAGTCTAGGGAGATGGACATGAAGGAAGCCACCAAAAGGGCGGCCTCGGAAGCGCTTGCCCAGATGCTGGCGGTGACGGCGATGCTCGTCATCGCCAGCGTCGTACTCTATGTGCGGTGATTCTCTCCCCACCGTCATTGCGAGCCAACGGGTCCGCGCGAAGCGCGGCCCGATGACAGGCTCCGCGAAGCAATCCAGCTTTGCCGCAACAAAGAAAAAGCTGGATTGCTTCGGTCGCTTCGCTCCCCGCAATGACGGAAATTAGCTAACTTTCTCGAAATACGGCACCAGCCTTCCCGCAAATTGCTTGTAGCGCGCGAAAACTTTGTCGCCGATGACGAGGTCGTTTTCGCCGTGCGCCATCATGCGAAAACCCTCTGACGCATCGACCAGCAGGATGTTGTAGGGCACATGCGCCTTGGTCTCCGGCGTCGCGGCGCGGCACACCAGCGAGGTGGCGTAGACCGTTCCCTCACCGCTGGCGCGTTTCGTTTCCGGCTCCGGCGCGCCGCAGGCGGCGCAAAAGCTGCGGCGGAAATATTGCCGCGCACCGCAGGCGGCGCAGTGCTGGTAGACGATGGCCTCAGCGCCCTTGGTCCAGTCGGCGAGTTTGTCGCTCATCGCACGCGCTCCAGAAACATGCTGACGTGGGACGACAGCACGCCGCCGTCGCCGTGCAACAGCGCGATCGAGGCGTCGCGGACCTGACGGTTGCCGGCGCGGCCGGTCATCTGCAAATGGGTTTCGACCAGATGCGCCATTGCGCCGCCGACGCCGCAATGGCCGTAGCTCAGGAGCCCGCCGTGGGTATTAAGCGGCACCTCGCCGTCGCGATTGAAATAGCCGGAGCGAACGCGCGCGGCGGCCTCACCTCGCTTTGCTAGCCCGAGATCCTCGAGCAGCATGGCAAGTGTGATCGTAAAACTGTCGTAGACCGCGGCATAGCGGACATCGGAGATGGCAAGACCGGAAGCCGTCCTGGCCCTGGCGATGGAAATCTCCGCGCCGAGTTCGCTCAGCGCGGGCGCGGCCGTGACGTGCTGATGGGTATGCGCCTGGGCGCAGCTGCGCACGCGAATGCCGGCCGTTCCAGTCGGCTCGCGGCTGATGATGAACGCGGCGCCGCCGTCGGAGACAGGGCAGCAGTCCAGCAGTTTTAGCGGCATCGCTACCGGCTTTGAGGCCATCACGTCGGCGACGGTTATCGGCTCGTGGAATTGCGCGCCGGGATGGGTGCAGGCATGCGCGCGCATCAGCACCGCGAACTCGGCGAGGTCTTCCTGCGTGAGGGCGTATTCATGCATGTAGCGGGAGGCGACGAGGCCGTAATAGGCGGGAATGGTCGGGCCGAGCGAGACTTCGTAATCGGGATGGCCGACCTGGGCCAGCGCCTGTATCGAAGCGTCGCGGCTCTGGCCGGTCAAGCGGTTCTCGCCGGAGACGACCAGCACGTGTTTTGCGACACCGGCATCGACGAGATGATGCGCCAGCATGGTCATCGCAAGCCCCGTGGCGCCGCCCACCTGCACCGCATGGGCGTAGCTCGGGCGGATGCCAAAATGCTCGGCGAAAACGGTGGCGAGCATGATGTGCGGCGCGACGGTGTTGTAGCCGCAGAGCAGCCCGTCGATGTCGGTGCGCTCCAGGCCGGCATCGGCGATGGCCTGTGCTGCCGCCTTGCTCATGAGGTCGAGCGACGATGAGCCCTCGTGCTTGCCGTAGGATGTGAGGCCGACGCCGGTGATGTAGCTCATCTCAATACGACTTCGGCAGGCCCAGCACTTTCTCGGCGATGAAGCTGAGAATGAGCTGCGGCGAGATCGGGGCGATGCGGGGGATCAGGGATTCCCGCAAGTAACGCTCGACATGATATTCCTTGGCGTAGCCGAAGCCGCCATGGGTCATCACCGCCTGCTCGCAGGCGCGGAAGCCGGCTTCGGCGGCCAGATATTTTGCGGAGTTGGCGGCGGGGCCGCAGGGCATGTTCTGGTCGTATTGCCAGCCCGCGCGCAGCACCATCAGCCAGGCGGCTTCGAGCTCCATCCAGTTCTTGGCAAGCGGATGCTGGATCGCCTGGTTCATGCCGATCGGGCGGTTGAAGACGATGCGGCTCTTGGCGTAGCCCGACGCGCGCGACAGCGCGACCATGCCGAGGCCGACGGCTTCTGCCGCGATCAGGATTCGCTCGGGGTTCATGCCGTGAAGGATGTATTCGAAGCCGCGCCCTTCCTCGCCGAGTCGATCCTCGACCGGGACTTCAAAATTCTCGAAGAAAAGCTCGTTGGAATCGACAGGCTTGCGGCCCATCTTCTCGATCTCGTGCACGGTGACGCGCTTCTTGTCGAAATCGGTGTAGAACAGGCTGAGGCCGTGGGTCGGGTTCTTCACCTCCTCGAGCGGCGTGGTGCGCGCCAGCAGCAAAATTTTGTTGGCGACCTGCGCGGTGGAAATCCACACCTTCTGGCCGTTGACGATATATTTGTCGCCCTTGCGCACGGCGCGCGTCTTGAGCTGCGTGGTGTTGAGGCCTGTGTTCGGCTCGGTCACGGCGAAGCAGGAGCGGTCGCGGCCATCGACAATGCCCGGCAGCATGCGATGGCATTGCTCCTTGGTGCCGAACACGACCACCGGATTGAGCCCGAACACGTTCATGTGCACGGCTGAGGCGCCCGACATGCCGGCCCCGGATTCGGAGATGGTGCGCATCATGATCGCGGCATCGGTGATGCCGAGGCCGGAGCCGCCAAACTCCTCGGGGATGCAGATGCCGAGCCAGCCGGCATCCGCCAGCGCCATGTGGAAGTCGGCGGGAAAGCCGCCCTCCTTGTCCTTCTTCAGCCAATAGGTGTCGTCGAAGCGCGAGCAGATCTTGCCCACGGCATCCCTGATCGATTCCTGGTTGGCGGAGAGCGCGAAATCCATCTCGTGATCCTACTTGCTTGCTGCAGTCCTGGTAACGCCGTCGCGCACCATCGCTGCGATCTCATCGCTGGAATAGCCGGCTTCGCGCAGCACTTCCGCTGAGTGCTCGCCGAGCCGCGGCGCCAGCCGATCCGTCTCGGCCGGGGTTTCGGACCAGTTCGCCGATACCTTCATGCTGCGGATTTTTCCTTCGGTCGGGTGATCGACCACGGGGAAGCGGTCGGTCGCCACCATATGCGGATCGCTCAGCAGGCTCTCGAGATCGTGCATGGGCATGACCGGCACGTCGGCGTGGGCGAGGATGTCCATCCACTCCGCAGTGCTCTTGGTCTCGAGAATGCGCGCGAGCTCGGCGTAGACGTGGTCGATATTGCCGGCGCGGCCGGCGAAGGTGGCGAACTTCGGATCGTTGCGCAAATCGTCGCGGCCGGTGGCGGCGAAAAAGTTTTCCCACTGCTTGTCGTTGTAGACGATGACGCAAATGTAGCCGTCGGAAGTCTTGTAGGGCCGGCGGTCGCGCGACAGATGGCGGGCATAGCCGCCCTTGTCGAGCGGCGGATCGTAGGTGAGCCCGCCCATGTGGTCGCCCATCACGAAGCTTGCCATGGTCTCGAACATGGGGATATCGACGCGCTGGCCCTGCCCGGTTCGGTCACGGTGCACAAGGCTGGCGCAAATCGCGCCAACGGCCGTCAGACCGACGATGCGGTCGACCAGCGCGTTCGGCACGTAGCGCGGCACGCCGTCGGCCGAGGTCTGCGCCATCAGCGCCGGCAGCGCGGTAGCGCCCTGGATCAAATCGTCATAGGCGGGTTTGGCAGCATAGGGCCCGTCCTGACCGAAGCCGAATACGCCGGCATAGATCAGGCGCGGATTGATTTTCGACACCACGTCGTAGCCGAGCTGTAGCCGCGCCATCGCCTGCGGCCGCACATTGTAGACCAGCACATCGGCGGTCTTGATGAGCCGCAGCACGGCCTCGCGGCCGGCGGACTTTTTCAGGTCGAGACAAATCGAGCGCTTGCTGCGGTTGGTGTTAAGAAACACCGGGCCCATGCCGGGATGGCGCGTCGGCCCGATCTGACGCGTCACGTCGCCGTCGGGGGATTCCACCTTGACGACATCGGCGCCGTAATCGCCGAGCGCCTGGGTTGCGAAAGGCCCCATCAGCACGGTGGTCATGTCGATGACCTTGATGCCCTTCAGCGGTCCCATCTGCGTCGTCTTCTCCCGGGGGCGGCGGCATGTTGGCCGCGATCTTGTTCGGGTCAAGTAACGGCAGGGTCCGCCCAAGATCAAGCTGCGCGGGGGGTATGGGGTTATGCGTGCGGTCAAACATCCGCGTTCCCGCAGCGTGGTTTCGCCCGGGTTTTTGCAATCCGTATCGTCCATTTCAGGGAACGCGTCGCATTCCCTCGCCGGATAAAGCCAACAGTGCAGTCAGGATCACATGAAGGACAACAACCGGCCATAGACCGTAATCAAAGCGCCTGTAGATCAGGATGCCGGCGAGCGATGGACCGGGCCAGCACGCGATCCCCCCGGGCAATCAAGGCAATCCCGGCCACGCGCGCCACAGGCAACGCGATCCCAGCAATCTCCACACCGAGAAGCAGTTGCCCAACCAGCGACGGAGCAATCAGCAGCGCCAGCCCGGTTGCAGCTTCGCTGATGGCAGCAACGATCAACGCGTATTTCATCCGACACTTGGCTGCGGTGGACGTGCTATCGGTTTGCTCCTACGGTCTGCTCCGGCTCGAGCCTGAAAGTCAGCTTGTCGATCTTGCCGGTGAACTTGAACGGAGGATCGTAGCGATGCTCCACGAGCGCCACGCCGGTGCGCGTGTCCTGGCCGACATCGAAGGTTTCATCTTCGGGAAGCGTGACCGGTATGGAGTGCTCCATCGAATTTTTGGCCACTTCCTTGCCGTCCACCGACAGCACGCCGGTGCCTCCCTTCCCCAAGCCCGGACCCTCAGGCTTGTAATCGAAAACGATGGTGTGTTTGCCCGCCTCCAGTTCGGGCCCCTCCCAGATCGTCCGCTTGAGGTCGAGCAGGTTGTAGAGGAACACCAACTTGCCTCTTCCGACTCCAAACTCGCCCTTGCTCAGGAACAGGCCATAGCCGCCGAAGCGTCCGCCATGGGTGACGATCATGCCCTCTGCCCCGCCCGCGGGAATGTCGACTTCAGCCGTGATGGTATAGCTCTTGTTGAGGATACTCGGTGCTGCGCTGGCCGGCGTGCCGATCAGTTCACCTGAATAGTTGAAGACTGTTCGTCCCGCCGTGAGACTCGGGCGCGGCGTGTTCCAGCGGGCGAGTGTCGAGTTGTCGAGCGGAAGAACGTTGTATTTCCTCGCCTCCGCGTAGAAGGCATCCTGCATCTGCTTGAGCTTGTCCGGCAGCTTCGACGCAAGGTCGGTAGATTGCGTAGGATCCTCGTTGACGTTGTAGAGCTCCCAGCTGTAGCCGGTAATCACGTCGGGCGGGGTCTTGGTGGTGAGCTCCCAAGGCAGCGTCGCGGGCGTCGTACATGCCACCCATCCCTCCTGATAGATGGCGCGATTGCCGAGCATCTCGAAATACTGCGTCTTGTGGGTAGACGGCGCGGTCGCGTTCGCCTTGTCCCACGTGTATGCCATGCTGACGCCTTCGATCGGAATTTGCTTGATGCCGTTGACCGTTTCGGGTTGCGAAATGCCGACCGCATCGAGAATGGTCGGCACGATGTCGATGACGTGGTGGAACTGGCGGCGGATGCCGCCGACGTCATTGATATGGCCTGGCCATGACATGACAACGCCCTGCGCAGTCCCGCCGAAATGCGACGGCACCTGCTTTACCCATTTGAAAGGCGTGTCCATGGTCCAGGCCCAGGCAGCAGCGAAATGCGGGAAGGTCCGCTCCGATCCCCAGAAGGGATACCAGAGCAGCTGATCCTTGACCGGTACCGGAACGCCGTTGAAGGTGGTGAACTCGTTCGGTGTGCCATTGATCATGCCCTCGGCGCTCGCGCCGTTGTCGCCACCGATATAGACGATCAGGGTGTTGTTGAGCTCGCCCAGATCCTCGACGGCCTGGATGACACGGCCGATCTCGTGATCGGCATAGGCGAGATAGGCGCCATAGACGTCCGCCTGCTTGATGAAGAGCTTCTTCTCCTCGAAGCTGAGCGTATCCCATTCCGGCAACTCATTCGGCCACGCCGTCAGCTTGGCATTCTGGGGCATGATGCCCAGCCGCTTCTGGTTGGCGAAGATCTTCTCACGCACCTTGTTCCAGCCCTCGTCGAAGAGGTGCATGTCGCTGATCTTCTTGATCCACTCGGGCGTGGGATGATGCGGCGCATGGGTGGCGCCCGGCACGTAGTAGATGAAGAACGGCTTTTCGGGCGCGATCTCCTTGAGCTGCTTCATGTACTGGATAGCCTCGTCGGCCATCGCCGTTTCCAGATTCCAGCCGGGACTATTGAGGAAAGGATAGATCGCCGTGGTGTTGCGGAACAGGTTCGGCTGCCACTGGCTGGCATCGCCACCGACGAAGCCATAGAAGTATTCGAAGCCCATGCCGTTAGGCCACTGCTCGAACGGGCCGGCCTGGCTCGACTGGTAGGAAGGCGTGTTGTGGTCCTTGCCGAACCACGACGTCGCGTAGCCGTTCGCCTTGAGGATAGTGCCGATCGTTCCCTTCTCGATCGGGATGATCGAGTCGTAGCCGGGATAGCCCGTTGCGATCTCGCCGACCACGCCGTAGCCAACCGAGTGATGGTTGCGTCCGGTGATCAGCGCGGCGCGCGTCGGCGAGCACAATGATGTCGAATGGAAGTTGGTGTAGCGCAGTCCGGCCCCTGCGATCCGGTCCATGCTCGGCGTAGGGATGACGCCGCCGAACGTGCTGGGCGCGCCAAAGCCCTGATCGTCAGTCATGATCAGCAGCACGTTGGGCGCGCCCTTCGGTGGCACCACGCGCGGCGCCCACCAAGGTGTCGATTCGGACGCCTTCTCCTTGATGACCCCGCCGAATTTCGGTGGCTGCGGTGGAAGCTGCTGGCCGGTGATGGTGGTGGTGGCGCCGGGCGAACCCGGTGTACCCGTGACCTGTTGGGCTTGCGCGCTAAGAGTCGCGAGGGGTATCAGAAGAAGCGTGGCGGAGAAGCTGCGCAGAATATTCATTGAATTGCGAATCATATGTCACTCCGCTCAAGTCAGGGTGGGCGAACGGTGTGTTCGTTGCAGTGCATCCTTGTCGTAAGAGCCGAAATGCAAAAATCGCAGCAGGTCTGCATGCGACCTTGATATAAATCAATCTCGTGGTGCTGCGGCCGTGCAGGAGGATAAGAGCAAAGGCGACCTCTCAGGAGCTACCCGATGCGCCGTCTTCCGCTCGCTGCCATGTCCGCTGTTGCCATGCTGGTAGTAGCCGGATCACCCTCAGCCGTCGCGCACGACTACCCCTGGTGCCTGCAAGGAAAAGACTGGGGCTATCCAGGCCTTTGCGACTTCACGAGCTACGGACAATGCCTGGCAACGGCATCCGGCACGTTCTCGTATTGCGGGATCAACCCGCGCTTCGCCTTTGCGTCCCAGCAGCAGCCAAGCTATTGGCGGGGGTACGCTGGACCTAATGCGGCCTGGGCTGCTCCCCGCAATAGATGAGCCACGAGCACAAGGTCACGCTCGCAAGATGCACGCGGTGTTGAATTTACAACGCCCTTCACCCTCCCTTAGGGGAGGGTGAAGACTTCATCATCTCCCTCAACGCCGTCTTCAGCACCTTGCCGTAATTGTTCTTCGGCAGCGCATCGAGATAGACGTAGCGCTTCGGGCGCTTGAAGCGGGCAATCGACGCCAGGCAATGCGCATCCAGCTTGGCGTCGTCGGGTGCGGCGCCCTCCTCCAGCACGACGCAGGCGACGACGATCTCGCCCCAATCAGGGTCGGGCATGCCGATGGCGGAGACTTCGCGCACGTCTGGATGGGTGAGCAGCGCCTCTTCGACTTCGCGGGGATAGATGTTGGTGCCGCCCGATATGATGACGTCCTTGGAGCGGTCGGAGAGCGTAAGAAACCCGTCCTCGTCGAGGCGGCCGACATCGCCGGTGCGGAGCCAGCCGTCCTTCAAGGTCTCGGCATTGGCTGTCGGGTTGTTCCAGTAGCCGAGCATGACGGCGGCGCCCTTGGCTTCGACCTCGCCGGTTTCGCCTGCGGGAAGCGGATTGCCGTCCTTGTCGGTGATGCGGACGCGCATCACGCTTTGCGCAGTGCCCACGGACGAGAGCCGCTCGAGATAGCGCGGGTGCTCGGTGCGGCGATGCCAGTCCCGGCTCAGCGCCGTGATCGTCATCGGCGACTCGCCCTGGCCGTAGATCTGCACAAAGCGCTGGCCCATGGTGGCGATGGCGTCCCTGATATCGGCGAGATACATCGGCCCGCCGCCATAGATGATGGTGCGAAAGCCCTCACCGTTTTCGCCGCGCTTCCTGGCGGCATCGACCAGCCGCCGCACCATGGTGGGCGCGGCGAACATCACGACATTGTCGAGCTGGCGGCCGAGATTGAGCACTTCATCGGGATCGAAGCCGCCGGTCTCCGGCACGACGTGGCGACCGCCCGCGCGCGTGATCGGGAAATTGTAGAGGCCGGCGCCATGCGAGATCGGCGCGGCATAGAGCGCGCAATCGTTTGGCGTGGCGTGATCGACGTCGGCCATGTAGCACAGCGACGCCGCAAGCAGATTGCCGTGGCTGATCATCACGCCCTTGGGCCGGCCTGTCGTGCCCGACGTGTAGAACAGCCAGGCGAGATCGTTCGTTCCGCGCTCCAGCGGCAATGGCGGCCCGTCGCCGCTTCGCATGGTGCGATAATCGTCGCTATCGACCGACAGCATTTTCATGCCGGCGGGAAGATCGGCGCTTGCTTCCGTCAGCGCGCCGACCGTATCGTCGGAGACAAAAGCGAGGCTCGCGCCGCCATTGCTGCAGATCCACGCCGCCTCGCGGCCGTGCAGTTTGGCGTTGATGGGGATAGCGACCGCGCCGATCCACCAGATGCCATAGAGGCATTCCAGATATTGC
>Ga0081540_1002853_pt1 | contig 13993 bp, 12 predicted proteins | sample TabmetS2T1R1_FD_71024 | JGI IMG/M metagenome (GOLD analysis project Ga0081540, IMG submission 71024) | Tabebuia heterophylla rhizosphere microbial communities from the University of Puerto Rico - S2T1R1 | ecosystem: Host-associated > Plants > Roots > Rhizosphere ... | reverse complement strand
GCTTGTGGGCCGGATTGGCCGGTTGAACGTATTCGACGACGACCCGGTCCGCTGGGCTAGGTTGCGCGCCCGCCACAGAGGCCGATACGGCGCAGCCGAGAGCAGCAAGAAAACTCCTCAGCATCGGCGGCTCCTGTTGGGCTGGTGCTCGTGGTGTCGAAGCGCAAGATCAGCGTAAAACTCGACGTCGCGGGCCGAAATCTTGTCTTTTGCGCCGGTCAGCCCCACTTCAGCGTGATGGCGATATCGCCCGGCACGCCGCCGGAAAAATCGACGACCTGATATCGCACCTTGTAGCCGCGCGGCTTGAGCTGCCGTTCCCAGAAGTAATACATCTCCTTGGGAAGACCGGTCAGGGTCTGTTCCCAGCCCGCCTCGAGATCGTTGTTGATGGCGCGGCCGCGATCCGTGCACATCGCGTTGGGAAACCGAATGATCTCGACCTCGGTGAGACCGTTCTTCACCGCGCGCTGGATGATGGTGGCCACCCGCTTGAGGGCCTCCTCGTCGGAGACGCCCGACGGCTTGGTGAGGCGGTCGATCAAGGCTTTCTTCTCGGCGTCCTCTTTCGATTTCGCCTGCATGGCCTTGGTGGCCTTCTCGGCCTCCGCCACGGCGAGTTGCTCCATCACCTCTTTTGCACTGGGCAGCTCTTTCACCTCTTTTGCACTGGGCTTGTCTTTCGCCTCTTTTGCACTGGGCTTGTCTTTCGACTTTTCACTGGTCTGCGTGGTCATGGGCGCTCCCCGTCTGTGGGAAATTCAGTCCTTCGATGGAAAAATATCCGATGCGTCGGCTCGTGTTTTGATTTGGCGCAAACTCGAGCGCCGCCGTCAACCGTCCGGCCAGGAAGCCGGCTCAGGCGACCAGCCGCTTGAGAACCGTGCGGTTGAGCAGCACGATCCGCTTCGGCGTGGGCAAGGCGATTGCCGACGCGTTCTCGAATTGCGTCAGCATCCGGGAGACCGTTTCGATCGTGAGGCCGAGATAGTCGGCGATGTCCTGGCGCGACATGGCGAGCTCCAGCTCCCCCTTGGCCTCGGCCCGTTCGGCCATTTCGAGCAGGAAGCTTGCCACCCGCTCGGGCGCGGTCTTGTTGAGCAGCAGGAGATGATTTTGCACCCGACGAAGCTCCCGCGCCGTGAACGTCCACAGCTGGTGCGCCGTCTCGATGTCCCGCCCGGCCAGCGACACCACGGCGGCGCGCTTGATGACCAGGATTTTCGAGAGGGTGACGGCCTCCGCCGACAACGCATGCTGCTCCCCGACCTCGAGACCGAAGATGTCGCCCGGCAGGTAGAAGGCGCCGATCTGCCGGCGGCCATCGAGAAGAATCTTGTAGGTCCGCACCGTCCCGCTGACGACCTTGTAGAGGTAGTCGGCTGGCTCGCTTTCCCCGTAAACTTCGGCGTTGCGGCTGAATGACATCAGTGCGCCCATCAGCTCGATCGAACTGAGGGGCGCATCGAAGGTGACGTCCTTCCGTGCCGACCGGCCGGACCCGTGTTCGGGCCAACCGTGCCCAAATGCTGCATCCGTTAGCATGACTCCCCTTCCCTGCATTCCGACTGCCGTACCGGCGTTCTGCATGCCGATAGCCGAATTTAGAAAGCGCCTTGCTTGGCGTGACCTCGTAAAATTTCCAGGTGCTGGGGTGAAAAATTACGTGCGGCGGATAGGCGACACAGGGTCGTAAATTGGCGCAAATTCAGTGGCTTGTCCAACCAGGCATCAGCAGAATTGCTGCCGATTTAGGCATCGTCGAAGGGTGGGCAAAAGTAGGGCGGTTACGCTTAAGCGTGCCTGAAGAGCGCACTGTGACGGCTGGGGCTCCCCAGGTAGCCAATCTGGCGTTCACAACCGAAGTGCGGCGCTAGCCGGCGGGCCGGACTACATCGTCACGATGCCGTGCTTGATGGCGAAATGAACCAGCTCGGCATTGGTGTGAAGCCCGAGCGTTTCCATCATCTGATATTTGTGGAATTCGACGGTGCGGGGTGAAATCGCCAGCGTCGTGGCAATCTCCTTGGCCGAATGGCCTTCCGCCAGGAATTGGAGAATTTCTCGCTGTCGCGGCGTCAGCACGTCGGCGGAATCGGCGATGCGCGGCTCGTGGGCTTGGCGCAGAACCTCGCCCGCCAGCGCCGGCGTGATGAAGGTCTGGCCCTTGAGCGCGGCGTGAACCGCCATGACCAGTTCGGCAGGAGCCGAGTGCTTGACCACGAAGCCGGATGCACCCGCCTCCAGCGCGCGGCGCGCATAGGCCGGCTCGGAATGCATCGTCAGAAACACGAATTTGATATCGTCGTTGTCCTTCCTCAGCTGGATCATCGCCTCGATGCCGTTGAGATGCGGCATCGATATGTCGGCCACGATGACGTCCGGCCGTACCTTCCTGGCCTCCGCCACCAGCGCGCGGCCGTCCTCGACGATGCCGACCAGCTCGAAATCGTCGGCCAGGAGATACTTCAGCCCTTCGCTGACGACGCGATGATCGTCAGCCAGCAGCACGCGCGGACGGCTCACGTCGCTCCTCCTTTACCGGCACCCAGGCGCGGACCACCGTGCCAAGCCCGGGGGTGCTGTCGATGTCCACCTTGCCGCCGAGGGCCAGGGCCCGCTGGCGCATGCTGGCATGACCGAGGCTCACGCGCCTTTGGTCCCGTGACGCATCGAAGCCGACGCCGTCGTCTCTGACCGAGAGCTGCAATCCGCCATCCCGATAGCGGATCGAGACCTCCGCGGTCCTCGCCTTAGCATGACGCGCGATGTTGCGCAGGCCTTCCTGCGCGATCCGGAAGAGGCAGAGGGCCACATCCTGCGGCAAATGCTCGGGCACGTCGCGCGGATCGGCATCGAGCTGCGTCGGACACGTCCGCGAGACGCGCTCGCACTCGACCTTCAACGCCTCGACCAGCCCCAGATCATTGAGGATCGACGGATGGAGCCGATACGACAAGGCGTGCACGTCCTCGCTCAGCCGCACCAGCCCGTCGCGCATGTTGCGCATGGCGGGCCCAGCGTCGCTACCCGCTGATCCGCGCTCTTCACGACCAGCCGCGATGGCCAGCAACGCCAGACGCTGCGTCACGTCATCGTGCAGCTCCCGCGCGAGTCGTGCGCGCTCCTCCTCCCCGGCATTGATCAGCCGGCCGCTCAAATCATGCGCTTCGGCCTCGGAGCGGAGACGGTGATGGCGCTCGTAGAGCAGCCAGGCAATCAATGCGGCCTGAGCCAGAAGGGCATAGCCGATGGCGAGAATGGGCCAGCGATATTGCTGCCACACCGTCGGATTGCGGAAGCGCACCTCGCTGTTGGGCGGCAGATTGTCCTCGTCCACCTGCCATCGCTGCAGCTGCCGCCAATCGAAAATCGGCTTCACGACGTCGGCCATCGTGACAGGCATGCCCGAAGCCGGTTCGCCATCGAGGATGCGCAACGCAAGCCGCGCCGCCTGCTGCCCGATGGCGGCCGGCGTCATGACGAAACCGCCGACCGTGCCGCGTCCAACAAACGTCTCGGCAGTCACCACGATCGGCCGATTGGCCACCTCGGCCAGCAGCGCGACTGCGTCTGCCGGCGGGAAATACGTGCCCTCCCCGTCCGAATAGATGCCTGTATAGAGAATGGCGGTGCGGTCCGGCAGCGCGGCGACGCGCTCGCGCAGCTCGCGGAACGGCATGCCGGTCAGATCAATGAACTCGATATCGGCGACGGCCGGCGGGATCTCGTCGACGAAATGCTGCCACACGACCTGGCTGTCCAAAGGATCGCCGACGAGCGCAACGCCAGCGAGATCGGGAACCACCGCGCGCGCGGTGACCATCATGTCCTCGAAGCGCAATTTCATGATGCTGCCGGTGACATCGGCGGCTGGCTTCAAGCGCGCGACGGTTGGCTCGTCGACCATGCCGAACACGACAGGCGTTCCCGGCCAGAGCACCGCGTGCCTGCGCAGCACGTAGTCGAGCGTGGCGGAACCGATTGCGATGACCACGCCGACCGGCTTGTCGCGATACTTCACGCGCAGGTGGGCCTCCAGGCTTTCCTCGTACTCGGCGCCCCTGAAGCGGCTCAAGTCCAGGCTTTCGTTGTAGATGGTGACCGGGGGGGTGCTTGCGTTCACGGCGGAGCGCAAGCTGGAAAAAATTTCGTAGTAGAACGGTCCCCTCACGTTCGCCGGGTCGAGCACCAGGATTGACCGCGGCGGGGGTTCGTTGGCGAGGCATAGTCCCGGCCCGATGCACGCCACCAGCCAGACCACGATCCGCAGGAGTGTGCGCCTCGTCCAGCGACCATGGATGCAGCCGTCGATCACTCCGCTAACCCTCGTTGCAGCTGCAGTCTAACATCCACCCGCAACCGTTGACGAGACAGACCAGCTACAATGTCGGAGCGAGCAGACTGGCGAGCCGCACCCGGCAAGCTAAGTGGTGCACCGCTCCTCGCAATTTGCGCCAGATCAAAAACGGCTTGGCTGTGGCACGGTAAACCACAACGCTTCGGCTTGCCTCGAGGGGATGGCTTTAGCCATGAGGATCGGACGACAGCGACTGCTTCGGCGCACAGATGCCCCTACTTCTTGCATTCAACCGCCTGGCACCATTTCGAGGTGACGAGTGTCGCATCCCGATTGCCGGCGGCTTCGTTCAGCACGTTCAGTGGGACCGATGAACAGGACTGACCCGAATTGTGTGCTGCTTGCGGATCCTCACCACGGCCTGAGCGAGGGAGTTCGCAACCTTTTGGCCACCATGTTCAAGACCGTGGTCATGGTCGCCGACGAGGTCTCGCTGTTCGAAAGCGCCGGCCGCCTGCAGAGCGACCTCGCGATCGTCGATCTCGCCCTGTCGCGCGGGAATGCGCTCGATTTCGTGCGCCGGCTGCGCGAGCGTTTTCCCGGCATGAAGCTGATCGTCGTCAGCGTTCACGACCAGCCGAGCGTCAGCCGCTCGGTCGTCGACGCGGGGGCAGACGGATTCGTCGGCAAGCGCGCCATCGCCACGGACCTGCTGGCCGCCGCCGATGCGGTCCTGTCCGGGCATCCCTACGTCTCGTACGGCATCCAGGACGATTCGGCGAGAGAACAGATTCCCGACTAAGACAGGCTCGGTCCCGTCACTGGGATGCGGCTGATCGCGCGTGGTCGATGGAGCCATGCTTGCCGCCGAACAGGTCTTCAGCCCCCTCCAGCAGCAGCTTTTGCGGATTCGTCTGACAGAATTTTCTCAGCTTTTCCGCCCGGCTCTTGAGCTCCTCGACGTCAAGGATGGCGTTACCGGCTTTGCCATGAAAATAACCACTCACCCAGATGGCGATATCGCGCGAGTTCACCATTTTCGTCGTGACATACTGCTGGCACGTCACTTTGGACGTATCGATCAGGAACTGCGCCTGCGCGGCAGGAATCGTGAAACAGACCAGCGTTGCGGCCACGAGTAGCGTTGGCTTGATCATTGCGTGCTTTCGGGTTGGGTGGCTACTCTTCGGTTTCCGGCTGACGTGCAAATTGCGATCTGGGACGAGATCAATGGATTCCGGCCAGGATGGTCCATCGATCGCCATCAATTCTTGATCTGGGTCAAGAACCTCGGTGCGCGACTTGACCCAATGATGCGCGGTAACCGTCGACGAGACTCGAGGGTGGCACCGTGCCTTTCAAAGGCAATGACCCCGCATTCTGGGAAGCCCGGGCCGAGGAAACCCGGGCGATCATGCAGAAGGTGAGCGACCCGCAATCGCGGCGGCTGCTCGTCACCATTGCGGAATCGTACGAGGAACTGGCCGAGCGGACCCGCAGCCGACCGTCGGCACGGAAATGACAGAACGCGAGAGCGGAGCCGGCCGTTTTTGACGCAAATCAAAACACCGGAACTGCTCCCGTGGTTGGTGGCTGTGCATCTGCTTCGACTTCCAAGACGTGTCACAGGCGCGAGGTGGCTTGCGTTCGCCCTCCTCCGCAAGCGCTGAACGCCGCCCGCGTGGCGCGGAAAGGCTTCATCATGGCCGACAGCCCGAAAGACTCCGCAGCGACCCCTGCCTTCGGCCCCTTCGCGGCCGGGCTCGAATACATGATCGACGCCGCGCAGCGCACCGTCCTGTTCTGGGACGTCATGCGGCAGCGGGGCAATCAATACAATGAGCACATCAATCAGGTGGCGCCGCACGTGCTGAGCTACGCGGCCGAGCTGGTCATCGACGGACGCACCCTGGAGCGGCCGGTCAATTATGCGCTGGCGCGCATCATTCCGCCCAAGGGAGTGCAGATCGATCCCACCCGCCGCCCCTTCGTCGTGGTCGACCCGCGCGCCGGACACGGGCCTGGCATCGGCGGCTTCAAGGCCGACAGCGAGATCGGCGTCGCCTTCAAGGCCGGCCATCCCTGCTATTTCGTCGGCTTCCTGCCCGAGCCGATGCCGGGCCAGACGCTGGAAGACATCGCCCGCGCCGAGGCGGTGTTCCTGGAAAAGGTCATCGCGCTCAACCCTGACGCCGACGGCAAGCCGTGCGTGATCGGCAACTGCCAGGCCGGATGGGCCATCATGATGCTGGCGGCGATGCGTCCCGAGCTGTTCGGGCCGATTATCATTGCGGGATCGCCCCTCTCCTACTGGGGCGGCGTGCGCGGCCAATATCCCATGCGCTACAGCGGCGGCCTGCTCGGCGGCAGCTGGCTCACGGCGCTTACCAGCGATCTCGGCGCCGGCAAGTTCGACGGCGCCTGGCTGGTGCAGAATTTCGAGAACCAGAATCCCGCCAACACGCTGTGGACCAAGCAATACAACCTGTACGCCAAGATCGATACCGAGGCGCCGCGCTACCTCGGTTTCGAGCGCTGGTGGGGCGGCCACGTCAACCTCAACGCCGAAGAGATCCAGGCAATCGTCGACGACCTGTTCGTCGGCAACAAGCTTGCAGCGGGGGAGATCAAGGCTTCCGACGGCACGGTCATCGACCTGCGCAGCATTCGCTCGCCAATCGTGGTGTTCTGCTCGAAAGGCGACAACATCACGCCGCCGCAGCAGGCGCTCGGCTGGATTCTCGACCTCTATGACAACGTCGATGAGATCCGCTCCTACGGGCAGACGATCGTCTACACCATCCACGAGACCGTCGGTCACCTGGGAATCTTCGTCTCCAGCGGCGTGGCACGCAAAGAGCACAACGAGTTCTCCAGCAATATCGACTTGATCGATGTGCTGCCGCCCGGCCTCTACGAGGCGGTGTTCGAGGAGAAAACGGCGGATTCCGTTTCGCCCGATCTCATCGCCGGGAACTGGGTGATGCGCTGCGAGGTGCGCACCCTCGACGACATCCGCGCGCTGGGCGGCAACGACGCGGAAGACGAACGGCGGTTCGCCACTGCGGCGCGCGTCTCCGAGATCAATCTCGCCATCTACCGCGCCTTCGCGCAGCCGGTGATCCGCGCCATGACGTCCGCTCCGATGGCAGAGTGGATGCGGCAGATGCACCCGTTGCGGCTACAGTACGAGGCCTTTTCCGACAAGAACCCGCTGATGGGACAAGTGCAGTCCATGGCCGAGAACGTGCGCGAGGAGCGCAAGCCGGTCGGTGCCGACAACCCATTCCTGGCGTTTCAGGAGAGGATGTCGACGCAGATCGCCGCCAACCTGGACGCGTGGCGGCAGATGACCGAGACCCTGGCCGAGCGGACCTTCCTGTCGGTCTACGGCTCGCCCGTGTTGCAGGCGGCAGCCGGCATCGACCCGAACGACACGCACCCCCGGCGGGCGAGCAAGAACCCGTTGCATCGCGAGCTGCTGCAGTCCCGCATCGCCGATCTCAAGTCGCGCATTGCGACCGGCGGCATTCGCGAATGCCTGGCGCGCGGGCTCCTTTACGTCGGCGGGGCGCGTGGCGGCGTAGACGAACGAGGTCTCGCCGCCATCCGCCGCCTGCGCGAACTCCATGACGAGCGGCCGCGGCTCACCCTGGCCCAGTTCAAGGCGCTGATCCGCGAGCAATTCTTCATGCTGCTGATCGACCGGGAGGCAGCGCTTGCCGCTATTCCGTCGCTGTTGCCCTCCGATGCAGCACAGCGCCGCAAGGCATTCGCGGCGCTCCGCCAGGTGGCGAGCGCGCGCGGCGACATCACCGGCGAGGCGGCGGAGCGGTTGCAGCAAGTCGGCCAGTTGTTCGGGGTGGATCCGGCCGACACGTCCGACACCGAAAAGAAAATCAGGGTGGCAAAGGCGTCCTGATCCGCGCGGATGGGCGCCATCAAAACGGAGTGCACGCGATGGCTGTTTCTCAGGTGACGGCGCCGGTACAGACCCATGCGAAATACGACCGCCTCATCGCCCGCGCCAAGGGGGTGCCGGCTGTCACGACGATTATCGCGCATCCCTGTGACGAGTCGTCGTTGCGCGGGGCCGCGGAGGCAGCCGAAGCCGGGATCATCACTCCCATCCTGGTCGGGCCGGCGGCGAAGATCACCGCCGTGGCCCGTCAGCACGGCATCGACATTTCTCGCTACGAAGTCGTTGACGCGGCCCACAGCGAAGACTCCGCCGCCAAGGCCGTCGAGCTCATTCACGCCGGCAAAGGCGAGACCCTGATGAAGGGCAGCCTGCACACCGATGAACTGATGCGGGCCGTCGCCTCCTCGAAGACCGGGCTGCGCACGGCGCGGCGGATCAGCCACGTCTTCGTCATGGACGTGCCGACCTATTCGGACACGCTGTTCATCACCGACGCGGCCATCAATATCGCTCCCGATCTCGACGCCAAGCGCGACATCATCCAGAACGCCATCGACCTGTGGACCCAGTGCGGCCTCGGCACGCCGCGGGTAGCAATCCTGTCCGCGGTCGAAACCGTCACATCCAAGATCCCGTCGACCATCGAGGCGGCGGCGCTGTGCAAGATGGCAGACCGCGGGCAAATCACCGGAGGTGTGCTCGACGGGCCGCTCGCCTTCGACAACGCCATCGATCCGCAAGCGGCGAAGATCAAAGGAATCGACTCCCCGGTTGCCGGCCGTGGCCAGATCCTGGTCGTGCCGGATCTCGAAGCCGGCAACATGCTGGCCAAGAATCTTTCTTTCCTCGCCCAGGCCGATGCGGCCGGAATCGTGCTCGGCGCGCGCGTGCCGGTCATCCTGACGTCGCGCGCCGACTCGGTACGCAGCCGCATGGCGTCCTGCGCGGTGGCGGTGATCTACGCCGACGCGCGCCGGCGCTCCACGGTCCTACCGGCCGCGTGACCGCCATGGACGCAATCCTCGTCGTCAATGCCGGCTCCTCAAGCCTCAAGTTCCAGGTCTTCATGACCGACGGAACGAAAAATTTGCGGCGCCTGTCGAAAGGCCAGATGGACGGCATCGGCTCGCGCCCACGCCTGCGCGCCGAAGGGGCCGACGGCAAGCGGTTGATCGACCGAAGCTATCCGTCCGATCAGGTGCCTGACCTACCGACCGCGATCGGCGCGACGGCCACATGGCTGCGCGAAACCCAGAAGGTCGACCTCGTCGCGGTGGGGCATCGCGTGGTGCACGGCGGGCCCGACTACGATCAGCCAACCTTGGTCGACGCCGAGGTTCTCGCCCGGCTCGAGCGCTACGAGCCGCTGGCGCCGCTGCATCAGCCCAACAACCTGGCGCCGATCCGCCTACTGCTCGCTCGCCGGCCCGAATTGCCGCAGGTCGCCTGCTTCGACACCGCCTTCCATCGCGGTCACGGCGCGCTCGCCGATCGTTACGCCATTCCCGAAAGCCTCTATGAGGAAGGCGTGCGGCGCTACGGCTTTCACGGCCTCTCGTACGAATATATCGCCGATCGCCTGCCCCAGGTTGCGCCCGATATCGCCAAGGGTCGCGTCATCGTTGCCCATCTGGGCAGCGGGGCGTCCATGTGCGCGCTCGCCGGCGGCCGCAGCGTCGAAAGCACCATGGGCTTCACGGCACTGGACGGGCTGCCCATGGGGACGCGGCCGGGACAGATCGACCCCGGCGTCGTGCTCTACCTGGTCGGCCAGAAAGGCATCAATCCGGCAGTCGTGCAGGACATGCTCTACCGCGACTCCGGCCTGAAAGGTCTCTCCGGCGTCAGCAACGATGTGCGCGAGTTGCAAGCCAGCGCCGATCCACGCGCCGCTTTCGCCATCGATTACTTCGTCTATCGGGTCGGGCTCCAGGCCGGCATGCTGGCGGCAGCCCTCGGCGGGCTCGATGCCTTCGTGTTCACCGCCGGCATCGGCGAAAATTCGCCGTCGATGCGCGCGCGCATCGCGGAGAAGCTCGCGTGGCTGGGCGTCGCCCTCGATCCGGCCGCCAACGAGGCGGGGAAGACGCTGATCTCGCGCCAGGGCAGCGGCGTCGCCGTCTACGTCATTCCAACCGACGAGGAGCTGATGATCGCGCGCCACACGCTGGCGCTGGTCTCGGCCCATCGGCAACCTCGCCCCGCAGACAAGGCGATAGCGTAGCGGGTCAAGGCGACTGCCGACTCGCTACCTCTGCCTGCGCCTCCATTTTGACATGGATCAACAAGCAAGCCAGCGAAGTTGGCAGGTTGAAGCTGGAGGAAACTCTAAAACCAGGGAGATCGACATGGTCAAACTCAATCTCATCGGTTCTGCCATCGCGTTGTGCGTTGCCTTGCTCGGGTTCGCCGACACGGCATCGGCTGCGAAGGCCAAGAGGCTGACCTACGAACAGGCTTGGGCGGAGTGCAAGAAGGACGTTTCTATTCTCGGCGGGGAGGCCACGACAAGCGCAGGGCGGTATACTCGCGGTGCGGCTTGCATGAAGCAACACGGCTACCGGCTGAAGAAGTCGTCTTTGTAGATCAGCCATTTGCAGGCGGCTTCCGAACACGGTTCGGGAGCCACAACAATGGGTCGCGTGGTGCATCTCGCGGTGCGACCGCGGCCGAATGGACGCGGCTGGAGATGCATGGTGCGTAGCTGGATCGTGACGGTTGGCATTGCGGCCGGGCTGGCTCTTGCGGCCGCCGACGCCGGCGCGGCATCGCGACAGAAGGCCGGCCCCAAAGCGAAGCCCGACAGCATCGACATCAGTTACGTCGAGCCGACGTCACCGAACAACCAGGCGGTCTACCGGTTGCTCAAGGAGCGGCAGGCACTCGAAAAGATCCGCGACCTCCTGCGGCCTCTGCGCCTGCCGCACCGGCTGCTGCTGCAGACCAGGGACTGCGAAGGCATAGCCAATGCCTGGTCGGACGAGGAAAGCGTCACCGTCTGTTACGAGTACGTCGACGATGTCTTGAAGAAGGCGCCGGAAGAAACCACTCCGGCGGGCGTTGCGCCGATCGATGCCGTCATTGGCCCCTTCCTCGACGTGTTCCTGCACGAAGTCGGCCACGCCGTGTTCGGCATCCTGAGGATTCCCGTGTTCGGCCGCGAGGAAGACGCCGCCGACCAGTTTTCGACCTACATCATGCTGAGGTTCGACAAGGAGGAAGCGCGCCGGCTGATCCTCGGCAGCGCCTATCAATACAAGGGCGACCTGTCGTCTCCGACGGTGACGATGACACAGCAAAAGTTCGCCGACGAGCACGGCACGTCGGCGCAGCGCTTCTACAATCTGCTGTGCATGTCCTACGGGGCCGACCCGCAGCTGTTCGGAGATGTGGTCAAGAAAGGATTTCTTCCCGAGGATCGCGCGGTGGGCTGCGAGCGCGAATACAGCCAAATCTCGCATGCCTTCGAAACCCTGATCGGTCCTCATATCGATCGCAAGCTGGCGCGATCGCTGCACAAGCGATGGCTGCCGCCCGTCACAACACCGAAGCCGGTCCCTGCCCGCCGGCCCATCGCTGCGCCGGAGCCACCGGCGCGGCTCTGACCAGCCGGGCAAAACCCGGCGTAATTTGACGTGAATCAAGAATTCGGATCGCCGAAGGCGATAGTTGAGAACCGGAACGGTGCAACTGCACTCGCGATCACAAACGAAAACACGCGCGGCGAAGAGCGCTCGCGCAGGCAACGCTCAACGGAGGAATGCCATGGCACAGGCTGCTGCACGCAAGGAAGACCGCGCCGCGGGAGACTGCTGGCGAAACTTCAAACCGGGAAGCTGGCGCGACACCATCGACGTGCGCGACTTCATCGTGCGCAATGCCACACCGTATCACGGTGACGAGAAATTCCTCGCCGGGCCGACCGAGCGCACCAAGAAGGTGTGGGCCAAGCTTCAGCCCTACTTCAAGGAGGAGCAGAAGAAGGGGGTGCTGGCTGTCGACGCCAAAAGGCCATCGACCCTGCTGGCGCACGAGCCCGGCTACATCGACCGCGACAACGAGGTGATCGTCGGGCTGCAGACCGATGCGCCGTTCAAGCGGGCGATCTTTCCGTTCGGCGGCTTGCGCATGGTCGAGGCGGGCTTGAAGGCAGCCAAGTTCGAGGCCGACCCGCAGGTGCACGAGGCCTTCACGAAATACCGGAAGTCTCACAACGACGGCGTGTTCGACGCCTACACGCCCGAGATCATGAAGTGCCGCAAGTCCGGCATCATCACCGGCCTTCCCGATGCCTATGGCCGCGGGCGCATCATCGGCGACTACCGCCGCGTCGCGCTGTACGGCGTCGACCGCCTGCTCGAGGCGAAGAAAGCCGAGCGCGCCCAGATCGACGATATGTGGCCGACGGACGAAGTGATCCGCCAGCGCGAGGAGTTGTCCGACCAGGTCCGTGCGCTCAACGACCTCGCCGCCATGGGCAAAAAATATGGGTGCGACATCTCGCGTCCGGCGAACGACGCGCACGAGGCCGTGCAGTGGACGTATCTCGCCTATCTCGGCGCCATCAAGGAAGCCAACGGCGCCGCCATGTCGATCGGCCGCATTTCGAGCTTCCTCGACGTCTATATCGAGCGCGACTTGCAGGAAGGCACGCTCGACGAATCCGGCGCCCAGGAGCTGTGGGATCAGCTCGTTCAGAAGCTCCGCATCGTTCGCTTCCTGCGCACGCCCGAATACGACGCGCTGTTCAGCGGCGACCCCTACTGGGCGACGGAATGCGTCGGCGGCATTGACCTCAACGGACGCCCGCTGGTGACCAGGAGCAGCTACCGCATGCTCCACACGCTCACCAATCTCGGACCGGCGCCGGAGCCCAACATCACGGTGCTGTGGTCCAAGCACATGCCGGACGAGTTCAAGCGCTACTGCGTCAAGGTCAGCAAGGCGACGTCCTCCTTGCAGTACGAGAACGACGACCTGATGCGACCGCACTGGGGCGACGATTACGGCATCGCCTGCTGCGTGTCGGCCATGAAGCTCGGCAAGCAGATGCAGTTCTTCGGCGCGCGCGTGAACCTCGCCAAGGCGCTGCTCTACGCCATCAACGGCGGCCGCGACGAGATGTCCGGCGACCAGGTGGCGCCACCGACACCGCCAGTGACCAGCGACATCCTCGACTACGACGAGGTGATGACGAAGTTCGATACCGTGATGGAGTGGCTCGCGCGCACCTACGTGCACGCGATGAACTGCATCCACTACATGCACGACAAGTATTTCTACGAGCGCCTGGAGATGGCGCTGCACGATCGCGACATCCTGCGCACCATGGCGTTCGGCATCGCCGGCCTCTCGGTGGTCGCCGACAGCCTCAGCGCGATCAAATACGGCAAGATCCGTGTAGCGCGTGACGCGACGGGATTGGTGGTGGACTACCAGAATGAGGGTAACGCCTCGACGCCCCAGTTCGGCAACAACGATGACCGCGTCGACCAGATCGCCTCCGAGCTCGTGACGAGCTTCATGGAGAAAATCCGCAAGCATCCGACCTACCGGAACGCGACGCATACGCAGAGCGTGCTCACCATCACCTCGAACGTCGTCTACGGCAAGGCGACCGGTAATACGCCGGATGGCCGCCGCAAGGGTGAGCCGTTCGGACCCGGCGCCAACCCGATGCATGGTCGCGACAGCCATGGCTGGCTCGCGTCATGTCTTTCTGTGGCAAAGCTGCCCTACAAGGATTCGCTCGACGGCATCAGCTACACCGT
>Ga0081540_1002852_pt1 | contig 13997 bp, 11 predicted proteins | sample TabmetS2T1R1_FD_71024 | JGI IMG/M metagenome (GOLD analysis project Ga0081540, IMG submission 71024) | Tabebuia heterophylla rhizosphere microbial communities from the University of Puerto Rico - S2T1R1 | ecosystem: Host-associated > Plants > Roots > Rhizosphere ... | reverse complement strand
CGAGGGCGAGCCCGACCAGGAGGAGCAGCAGGGATTCGCTCGAGGACGGCGCCTTCGTCAGGCCGTGGGCCGAGGTCGCCAGGAACTGGCCCCCGGTTGACGCGATCGACTCCACCGGCGGCGTGGGAAGCCTCACCGGCGGATCCTTCTTCTTCGTCGCTCGGTGCACCGTGGCCTTCGTCGCAGGTGGGGACTGCGCAGGAGGCCGCGGAGGCGTAACAGCCGGCCTCGATGTCGATGAAGCTGGCGCGCTGTAAGTCGCGGAGACCGAGTTCGAGCGTTGGTACGAGGTGTAGGTCTTCTGGGTCGACTGTGCCGCCGACGCGCTCGGCGCTGCCTCGGGGTGGATCGGCGAAACGCCACGCGTAGGCGACCGCTCCGGCTGAGGCCCGGCGGCAGCCGGCCCTGCAACTGCAGCGGCGAACCCGACACATGCGAGTGCGATTAGCCCCCGTCGAAGCATCTTCGACCTCGAACCCACGATTCGACTTCCCCCCGTCTTTCGTAGGCCTAACACTCTAAACCCACAACGGCCCGATTGCGAGGCCGTGCTATTGCCAGAGAAAGACGACCAGCACCACGATCGCGACCACGGCCGCGAGCGCGACGATGATGGCGTTGAGGACGAACACGGTGCTGCTGATCCGCGAGCGTTCCTCGGTGCTCGCCGCGGGCTCGCCGGAGCTCGCCGAGCGGGGCTCGACGTCGCCGTCGTCGTCGAGACCGGGAACGGCGCGGGCCACCTGCGCCTTCCGGCCCGTCGTGCGCCAGCCGAGCGCGCCGGCGAGGGTGTCGGTGATGAACTGGTTCAGGCTCACCTTCTCCCGCTCGGCGGTACGCGCCAGCTCGGCGTGGAGCGTCTGCGGCATCCGCAGCAGCAGTCGCCCGCTATGCGAGCCCGCCGTCTTCGGCTCGGGGACGTCCTTGCCTTCTCGCCTTGCGGCGACGAGCCACGCGGCCATCGCCTCCGAGGCACGCTCCATCGCGTCGTCCGGCGTCGCACCCCGGGCCGTGCAGCCCGGCAGCGCGTCAATCGTCGCCAGCCACTCGCCCTGCTCGTGCACAAGGGTCACCGGGTAGGGCATCTCCTCAGTGCGTTCCTCGGCAGGAGGAGTTGCCGGGTCGGCTGCCTCATGGGGCCTCGATTTCACAGGACGGCAATTCTAGAGTGCCCGCAAGAACGCACACGCGCAAGGCCTGTGCCGAGGGTTCAGCTTGCGAGCGCTTCGGGAACCGCGGGGCCGATCTCGTGCCGCAGCTTCACCAGCGCACGGCGCGTGAGGCGCGAGACGTGAATCGGCGAGATGCCGACCTCCTTCGCGATCTGGGGCTGGCTCAGTCCCGCGAAGTAGCGCAGGTGCAAGAGACGGCGCTCGCGCTCGTCGAGGGCGCGGAAGCCGGCGGCCAGCAGGGCGCGCTGCTCCCCACGCTCGTAGCCGCCCTCGAGGACGTCGAGCTCACAGTAGGTCTCGTCGTCGTGGGTCGACGCCTCCGACAGCGAGAGAGGCGCCTGGATCCGCTCCGTGTCGAGAGCGGCCGCGACCTCCTGCTCTGCGATCCCCGAGTGGTCGGCGATCTCGGAGATCGTCGCGGGCCGCGAGAGCTGCGCGGACAGCTCGGCCGAGCACGCGCGGAGTCCGGGCCGTAGCTCCTGCAGCCGCCGCGGAACGCGCACCGGGTAGGCGCGGTCGCGGAGGTAGCGCTTGATCTCGCCGGCGACGTTCGGGATCACGAACTGGCCGAACTCGGCCCGGGCAGGGTCGAAGCGGTCGACCGCCTTGATCAGCCCGATGCACCCGACCTGGACGAGGTCCTCGTACAGCTCGCCCCCCGCGCTGTAGCGGCGGGCGAGGCTCTTCACGAGCGGCATGTACTGCTGGATCAGCCGTTCGCGCGCGCGGAGGTCGCCGCGCTCGTGGTACTCGCGGAGCAGGAGCCGCGCCGTGTCGCGCGTGCTGGCGCGCCTACGAGCGGCGCGCGGCTTCGCCGGCTCCGCGGGCTCCGGTCGCGGCAGGCCTCCGCGCGGCCGACTTGGCGTCACGCGGCCCGGAACGATCTGACGGGCAGCGGGACGCTTCCGTGGTGGTCTTTCCGAAAGCGTCTGCGAACGAATCATCCAGGAGACCCAATGCCGACTATAGCGCTGCATTTTCACCTTGGCAAATTCGCTTTGATTTATCGAAACTGTTGTCATTGTGTGATGTGCACGTCGCACGTTGGGGTACTTACCGGTTATCGCGAGAACGCATCTAGAGACCCGAATCGATTCTCCAGCCGAGCCGGCGGTCCGCCTGGGCCGGCTCCGGAGGTGGGCCGCGGCGTGCGCGGCACTCGCCGCGGCCGCGTGCGTCGCGGCTCCCGCCGCCGTCGCGGGCGCTCCAGGGGCCTCCGGAGGGTCTCAAACGCCCTCGAAAGGGCTGGTATCTGCGCGATATCAGCCCTTTGGCTGTGATACTGCGGCTGGCGACGCCTCCGCCACCCGTGCAGTAGCACCCGGCGCCGCCAATCCTGCCGATCCCGCTGTACTAGGCCGGATTCCGGCTGCTGCACGCCGATTTGGAGGCCGCACACAATTGAAGTATCGATTGCGAAATGCGATACCACATTCTTCTTACACAGTTTCGGAAGCTATTCCGGCACATCAGGTGTCATCAGCGCTTGGATCATGCCCTCGAATCGCCGCTTCGATCGCTTCGATGAGCTTCGAGGCGTCGATTCCGTCCGATGGGCGGCGCCTGTTCCAGATCGCCGTCGCGTTCGCGCTTGCGTACGTCGTCTTCCTCACGGTCTGGTTTTGGGGCACACGAGAGCGCCGCAGCCGCGTCGGGAGGGCGGCGCGTTCCTGAGCATGGACGCCTCTGCACGGAACGCGCCGCGCCTCCCGCGCGCCCTCCTGGTGTCGAGCTTCGTGCTACCGCGAAGCGGCGGGATCGAGCAGTTCGTGGACATCGCAGCCCGGCTTCTGCGCGGCCACGGGTGGCGTGTTCGCGTCCTGGCGTGCCGGCCGCGGGCCGGTGACGCCGAGGCCGACGCAACCGTTCCGACGCGCTATATCGGCGGCGGCGGCTGGCCGCTCCCGGTCGGCGGCCTGCGCACGCTGTGGCGGGAGGTCGGCGAGGCGGACGTCGTGGTCGCGAACGGCACGCGCCACCTGCTTCCCAACGTCGCAGCGTTCACCGCGCGCCTTCGCGGCAAGCGCGTGGTCTTCGTGCTGCACGGATCGGGCGCATCGTTCTCGACGAGCTCGTTCTTCTACCACCGCGTGCTCGGCTCGGTGTTCGAGCGGCTCCTCTCGCGGCCCGCCCTTCGCCGCTCGCACCCCGTCTCGCTCTCTCGCGCCGGCGTCGTCGGCTGTCGCAGCCGCTACGGCGTCGAGGCGACGTACGTCCCGTTCCCGCTGCGTCGGCTTCCGCCGGCCCCCCCGACGGCGCTCGCCGCAGACGAGCCGCTGAGGATCGTCTGGGCCGGGCGGCTGTACGGCGAGAAGAACCCGCTCGCCGCCGTCGCGGTCGTCGACCGGGTCCGGCAGCAGCGGCCGGCGACGCTCGAGGTCTACGGCAGCGGGCCACTCCAGGACGAGCTCGAGCTGTTGGCCCGCGACCGGCCATGGCTGCACGTGTGCGGGCCCCGCAGCTGGGAAGAGATCCAGCAGGTGCAAGGAGCCGCTCACGTCTGCCTCTCGACCTCGCTGCGGGACGCGACGCAGATGGCGGTCCTCGAGCCGCTCGCGCGTGGCGTGCCGGCGGTGTCGACCCGAGTCGGCGATGCGCTCGGCTACTACGCACGCGGCCTGTGGCCGTTCTGCGTCGAGCCGGGCGACCCCGAGGCCGCAGCCGAGGCTGTCCTCACGCTCGCCATTTCCTACGGTCGCTACCGGAAGCGCTTCGCCGCCAACGCACACGAGTTACTACGCCGGCACCGCGAAGGGGCGCGCCGCCTGGCTGAGCTGCTCGAGCCCGAGACCTCCGCAACCCGCAACGGCGTGCCTGCAAGCAGCCGAGCGGAACTTCCAGTGACGTGAGTGAGCGAGCAGCTACGCGACCAACCAGAATCGAACCGCGGCCCGGCGCTGCTGTTCTGGGCGCAGATCGTCGGGAATTCAGGGCTCTTCGTCGGCCTGCTGCTGGTGACGCGAGCGCTCGGCCCGCACGGCCGAGGGGACTTGGCCTTCCTCACGGTGACTGCGCTCATGACGGCCTGGATCGCTCGGCTCGGCGTGACCGAGGCGACGGTGGTCTTCGCCGCCCGCCGGCCCGAGCAGCGACCCGCGTTGTTGACGAACAGTTTCTCGTTCTCGACCTTGATGGGCCTCGCGGGCGCTGCGGTCGTCTGTGGGACGCTCTGGTTCGTCCCAGCCGCACGTCCGGATGGCGTTGGCAAGGTCGAGCTCTGGGTGCTCGCGTTCAGCATCCTGGCCGCCTGCCTTGCGGACGCGGGCTACCGGTTCATGCTCGGCTGCAGCCGGTTCCGTACGCACGCGCTGGTGACCGCGGTCACCTCGTGGCTATACCCGTTGCTCGCCGTGGTGCTCTGGGCCACGGTCGGGCTCACCGTCGCGCTTGGTACCGCCGTCTGGGCGGCTACGCAGGCCATGCGGGCGGCCGCGCTCTTCTGGGTCGCGATCCGGAAGGAGGGCGGCCTCGGTCGCCCGAGCTTCGGCTTGTTCCACGAGACGATCTCCTTCGGCGTCCGCGCCTGGTTCGGGACGCTCGCCGATTCGCTGGGCTTCCGCATCGACCAGATCCTGCTCGCGCTGATCGCTTCGGAGACAGCGCTCGGGTTCTACGTGGTGGCGGTGAACCTGTCGGAGATCCTCCTGTACTTCCCGGGCGCCGTCTCGACCGCGCTGTTACCGCTCGCCGCCCGCAGCTCGGAGGGGCCGCGGCTGGAGCAGACGTTGCGCGCGTGGAGGTCCGCGACGTACGTGACGCTGGCGAGCATCGTGCTCAGCGCCGCGATCGTGCCGCCGCTGATCCCGATCGTCTTCGGGGCGTCCTTCGACGCGTCGGCAACGCCGTTCCTGCTGCTGCTACCGGGCTTGATCGGCTTCACGGCGATGATCGTGTTCTGCAACGCGCTGATCGCGTCGTCGCTCCCGGCGCAGTACTCGATCCCGCCGACGCTGTGCTTCGTCGTCGGGATCGCCCTCGACTTCGCACTGATCCCCTTCTTCGGGGCCTCGGGCGCCGCGGCAGCGGCCAGTGCCGGCTACCTCGCGGCCGGCGCGTCCGCCTTGCTGATCTACCGCGCCCGCGTGCCGTTTCCCCTGCGCGAGCTCGTCGTCCCGCGGACCGGCGACTTCGCGGTCCTGCGAACGCTCGCCCCCGTGCACCGTGCACCCCTCGCGCGGCGAGGCGCGCAATGACTCGCGACACCTGTATGCGGCCCTCTCGGAGGTGAACGAATGATCGAGCAGCACAAGCCGAACACCCCGGTTTCCCAGCTTCGCCCAATCGAGCTTCCGCCCGAGCAGCCGATCGATGTCGGCCGCTACGCCAACGCACTGCGGCGCTCGAAGCTCCTGATCGCGGCGATCGTGATCGCCGTGACGGTGATCGTGCTGCTGATGTCGCTCGCGCTGCCGAAGACGTACAGCGCCCACGCGACGATCCTCTTCGACGAGAGCCAGAGTCTCGCCACGTCCACCGGGACCGCGGACGCCGAGCGCCAGCTCGCAACGATTCAGAAGCTGCTCGTGACGCGCGACGTGCTCGCGCGCAGCGCCCGCCGCCTTCCAGGGGAGACCGTCGCATCGCTCGGCGGCAAGATCTCGGCATCCGTCGACCCGACGGCCAACATCGTGACGATCACGGCCGACGCCTCGACGCCCAAGCGTGCAGCGCAGATCGCGAACGTGGTCGCGGCCTCGTTCCTCGCGCGGGAGCGGGCGGCGGAGCTAGCAGGCATCCGCTCTGCCGAGGCGAGGCTGCAGGCCTCGATCACGAAGTTGAAGGGCACACCCGGCTCGAAGGCGCAGATCGCGCTCATCCGCGAGCGGTTGAGCGAGCTGTCGCTGAGCGAGGCGACGGCCGGCTCGGAGCTCCAGCTCGCGGACGCCGCGGTGCCGCCGACGCGGGCGGACTCGCCGCGGCCGGTGCGCAATGCGGCGTTTGCGTTCGTCGCCGCCCTGTTCGTCGCGATGCTCGTCGCCCTCGGCCGTGAGCGGATCGCGCCCCGGATCAGCGATTCCAGGGAGCTGGAGCGGCTGACCGGCTACCCGATCCTCACCGAGATCCCGAAGACGCGCCACCACTTCCGCGATCCGAAGGCCGCGCTGCACGAACGGGAGGCGTACGACGCGCTCGGGGCGGTGGTCGCAGCGCAGCTCCCACCTCGCCGCCAGCACATCCTGATGCTGACGAGCCCCGAAGCTGACAAGGCGAAGGCGCGGGTCACCGCCGGGCTCAGCCGCGCGCTCGCCCAGGCCGGCGAGACCGCCCTCGTCGTCGACGCCGACCTGCGGCGCCCGGCCCTCGAGCAGCTGTTCGGCATGGAGCCGGCGCCCGGGCTCTCCGAGATCCTCGTGGCCGCGCGCCAGGGAGACAGCGACACGGCCGGCGAGATGATCGTCGAGCCGCCGACGTCCGCATCGCCGCGGCGCACCGGGAGCCTCGCGGTGCTCGGCGCGGGCGAAGCCGCTTCGGCGGCGCTCGTCACACCGGACGCGCTAGGAGTCCTGTTCGCGGAGCTCGCCCAGTCCGGCTTCACGTGTGTGATCTTCAACGGGCCGCCGTTCGTCGGCTACCCGGAGTCACGCTCGTGGGCCCGGCACGCCGACGCCGTGATCGTCGTCTCGCGGCCTGACCATCTACACCCCAGCGACGCGATCGAGCTGCGGAACCAGCTCGACCTCGTCGACACGCCCGTGCTGGGACACGTCGTGCTGGACGGCGACTAGCTGGGTAGGCCCGAGCTACCTCTGCCGACATGACAGCGTCGGAGCTCGGCGGTCGTCGGCATAAGGTCTGGTGATGAGCATGAAACTGAGCGGGCGCGCAGCTGCCGTTTCGGTGCTCATTGCTATCACGGTCGGGTTGGCGCCGGGTGCTGTCGCTTTGCGTTCGCCTCACAACTCGACCAGAGCGGGAACCGTTCGCGGATCGATCTTGGTCGCTTCCGATCGCGGCCTCTTTCGTCGCTACTCGAACGGCGCATTGAAGCAGCTGACGACGAGCGCTAACGACTCCTTCCCGGCGTGGTCCCGCGACGGGACACAGGTCTCGTTCGTGCGCTACCCGCTCGATCTGCGGGAGCGCTTCTGCCGGCTCTTCATCGTCAACAGCGACGGGACTGGCCTTCACCAGGTCGGCGAGGTCAAAACCGACTGCTCGGGAGCGAGCTGGGGGCCAGGCGACCGCCAGCTCGTCTTCGGGGGAGCGCCGTGGGGCGGAAACAACGCGACCCTGTGGGTGGTCAACGTCGACGGCACCGGACTGAGGCGCCTCCTCCGAGGGCGCGGCGCGAACCCAGAGGGGACTCACCCGAGCTGGTCCCCCGACGGCCGAACAATCGTCTTCGGCTGGACTGCGAGCCACCCGAGGGGCTTGCTGGCTATGCGCCCGGACGGCAGTGACCTGCACGCTCTCGTCAAGCCGCGACCGAGGCACTTCAACGTGTTCACGCAGCCTCTGTGGTCGCGCGACGGGAAACGGCTCGTCTTCGTGCACGTCGACTTTGATACGCGTACGAGGAGGATTGTCACGGCGACCGCGCGCGGCAGCCGGCTGCACACGCTCGCGCGCCTACCCCTGAACCCTGGTCAGATGGGCGTCCCGAGCTGGTCGCCGAACGGCTCGCTGATCGCCTTCTCCGGCATATGCGACCAGCAGGGCTGCGTCTGGACGATCCCGAGCCGGGGAGGGACGCGGCAGGTTCTGATGCGCGGACTTTTCCTGCAAGGCACCTGGGGCCCCGCAGGGACGTAGCCAGCGCAGCGCCGCTCCCTGTCCAAGCTGGGAGATTGGGGCGCTTAGTCCCTCTTGCGCCGGATCCTAGTGGCCGACGACGCCCCCGCCGCGCGAGGGGTAGTCCTCGCTGTAGCGCTGATCCCGGATCATGTCCTTGCGACCGTGGATCGCGGCCGCCTCGCCACGGGCCTCCGCCGCGAGCTGAGCTGCCTCTTTTTCCTTGCCCTTACGGCGACGACCAGCCCACCGCTTCCGGAGCTTCTCGGTCAACGACATGCGTGAAGTGTTTCACGACTGAGGCTGATCGCGGGGGTCACACACACCGCGGAGATCCAGGTAGTCAGTAAGCGGAGTCCCGCGTCTGGAAGCGGGAGGCGCCGGCCCAGATCAGGGCGGCGATGAACCAGAGGTGGCGCCAGTGCAGCGTGTCCACGAACGCGCCGTTCAGGAGGATTCCGAGCCAGGCTCCTAACAGCGCAGCCGAGCCGATGCCGTACGTGTCGTGCCCGCGGATCGCGTTCTGCAGCGCCCAGCCCAGCGTCGCGAGCATCAGGATGAGGAGCACAAGCAGCCCCGGGATGCCCTCCTCGGCGAGCGTCCGCGCGTACATGCTGTGCGCCGCGATGTGGGCACGCCGCTCGAACTGGCCGGGCCCGATTCCGAGCGGGTACTCCGTCGCCCACGTGATGCTCTCCGACTGCGCGCCGAAGCGCCCGGTGTCGTAGCTCTGGTGCACCTTCGCCCGCTGCTCGAGGAACGACAACGAGCCCGAGAACGCGACCGCAGCCCCGAGTGAGATCGCCGCGAGGGCCACGATCGTCAGCGCACGGCCCGCGGCTTTGCCCCCGCCTCGGCGGAAGCTGACGATCACGAGCACGACCAGCAGGCCGACGACGAGGTTGAGCCAGGCGGCGCGGGAGTACGAGAAGAGGACGCCGAGCGAAAGCGCGAGGAACATCAGGATCTTGGTCGTGCGGCGGCCGCGCAGGAGTCGCGGCGTGAGGATCTCCTCCATCACGATCAGCGCCGCCGGCACGAGGAAGGGTCCGAACACATTCGGGTCCTTGAAGAGGCCCTCCGCGCGGCCGATTCGGGTGAAGAGGTCGCTTCCCGGGAACGAGACCAGGATCGCGAGTGACGCCACGATCGCCGAGGCGACCGCGGCCGCGACGTAGCAGCGCGTGATCCGGCGGGCGATCGCGGACGACGTGACGTACGCGGCCAGCCAGAGCCCGAAGCACGCGACGTAGAACGTGATCGAGAAGAACGACACCGCGCGCTGCTCGTCCGCGACGGCGATCGCCGAGACCAGGTTCAACGCCAGGAAGGCGCCGACCAGCAACACCGCGCCCGGGATCACGCGCCGGAGTCGGAAGCGGCTCGTGATGAACCCGACGGCGATCAGGATCGCGAAGACGACGTCGGTCGGCGCGGGCTCGAACCGAACCGCCGCCAGGAGGACGACCGCAACCGCAAGGGCGGCGTCGTAGGCGACGATCGCCAGCCAGAGCGAGCCGAGGACGACGATTGCGAAGCCGAGGACGACCAGGGCGCTCGGTGGATTGCGGTAGAGCAGCAGCGTGAGCGCGGCCCCGAACGCGCCGATCGCGACCGCCGCTCCGAGCCAGCCGCCGGCGGCGAGGGCCCGCGGCGCGCGTACGCGGATGGAGGCGGGTACGGTCGGTGCGTACTCCATCAGTGTCCGGTGGTCGCGACGGTGGCTTCCTGCTCCGGCTTCAAGCCCGCGCCGTAGCGTAGGCGGCGGTAGACCCCGCGCAGCGGCAGCGGCGTGTCGTGGCCGCCGCCGACCTTCGCGCGGAAGTCGAGGCGGCGGTCGCGCGGATCGATCTGGCGGCGGCGCAGGGTGAGGAGGTCGGCGCCCGAGACGTTCACTCCGGGCTCGCAGGTCACCGCGACGCGGTAACCGGCCTCGGCTACGAACGTGCGCTCACGCTCGCCGAACAGTCCCGCCGGATAGCAGAAGGCGTCGACCGGCCGGCCCAGCCGGGCCTCGAGGTCGAGCTTCGACTGCGTGATCTCGCGGCGCGAGGCCTCGTCGTCGAGGAGAAGCAGGTTCGGATGTGTGAGGGTGTGGGCCTCGAAGCTCAGCGCTCCGCCGTCGAGCTCGCGGACCTCCTCCCAGCTCAGGAGGGCCGGCTGGTCGTCGTCGTACCACGCGAAGGTCGACGTGCCGTCGATCACGCCGGTGGGCAGGAAGACCGTTGCGCGGAAGCCCAATCGTTCGAGCACGGGCAGCGCGTTCTCGCCGACGTCGCGGAAACCGTCGTCGAAGTTGAGCGCGACGACGTTCGGCGCCGGGACGCCGCGCTCGAGCAGCACCACCGCGGTCGCGAGATCGACGACCTCGTAACCCTCGCGCGCGAGCAGCTCCATCTGCTCGCCGAAACGGCAGGGAGTGATGGCCAGCGGGTCGTCGTCGTCCGAGACCCGGTGGTAGAAGAGGATCCGGAGGCCGCTCCGGTCTGGGCGGCCGCGCCTGCTCACCAGCCACCAGAACGACCGCACGCGCGTGGCCGCGGCCTTGACCGGGGGCGGGAGCGTTGCTCCGACGCCCGGAACCGCGCCCTGCCGCGTCCAGGCTCCGGACATGGCTAGTCGCCTGCGCGCCGGACGCCGCTCGGCCGCAGCACGTCCCGGCGCCTGGACAGACGGCGACGGAGCGGCGCGGAGCCGTAGTACATCTTTCGCGCGAGCTGCGAGTCCTTGCCGCGCTGCCGCAGGCCGAGGTACCGCGCCCGGGTCCCGGCGACGGCGCGGCCGGCCGCGCTCCCGGGAAGCCCGAGCCCGAGGTGCAACGGCTCGAACCGGTCGGCGAGCTCGGTCTTGTACCGCTCCGCACCGCCGAGGAACTCGACCCGCGTGGCGCCCTCGTCGGCTGCGATCTTCAGCGAGTCGAGCGCGTTCACCAGGCCCGGTGAGCAGCGCGAGAACTCGGGATCGAACGCCATCCGGTGGAGGAAGACCCGGTCGCGAATCACGAAGTACCAGGCAAATGCGACCGTGCTGCCGTCGATGAGGAGCGAGACGATCCTCGACGCACCCAGCTCGGCTAGCCCGGCGTTGGAAGCGCGGTTGAACGCCTTGCCGGTCTCCGTGACCAGCCCGGAGCCGTCCGGGCGGCCGCGCCAGCGCAGCTCGTGGATGCGGAAGCCTTCCTCGAGCGCAGGCTGCAGCTCGTCGAGCGTTTGGGCGCAGAGGGTCTCGACCTTGCCGAGCTCGGCCAGCTGGCGGCGCCGCCGCTTGTGGTGCGCCCGCTTGCGCGAGTCCGTCTTCGCGCGGTAGGTCGCCTCCCACCCGCGGTGAAGGTCGAGCACCGGGGCCTCAACGCGCTGGAACAGGCGGAGCCCGCGCGGCCCGTCGAGCGAGGCGAGGTGGCAGTCCGCCGAGAGGCCGAAGAGGTCGGCGTAGTCCTGCTCCCCGGCCCGCGCGCGGTCGACGAGGGCCTCGACCAGCTCCCGGCCTTCGCCCTCGGCGAGCAGCACGTCCCCGAGGCACGACTGCCGCGCCCCGACGAACGTCGCGACGCGCAGGCCGCGATACGGAAACGTGACCAGCGGGAGCGCGCCCACGAGCCTCCCCCCTCGGTAGGCCGTCTCGACGGCAAGACGACAACCCTCCCCGTAGAAGCGCCACCACTGGAGGAGCCAGCAATGGAGCATGAACGGGCTCGGGCGCGGCATCGCGTAGACGAGTTCGTTCCACTGGTCACCGAGGCGCGCGAACGCGTCCTCGGAGTCCACCGTCTCGAACTTCAGCGGCGCGCGCTCCCGCGTCGTCTCCAGAACAGACGTGTGCTCGGAGACGAGTGCGGTCACGGATGGGTAACTACCCGTCGGGAGGTGTTGGGCGTCATGGGGAGAAGCGTCACGTCCCTCGGGATTGGGTTGGTCGCCGCTGCCGCGGGACTGTTCGCCGCCACGCAGGCCGGCTGTGGCGCGGACGGCACGAAGCGCGCGGCCGCGCCGGCGGCCACGACCAGCGTGCACGTCGCGCTACCGAAGGTGCGGCAGCCCGCCCGACCTCGCCCGTACGCGGTGCCGGCCGGCGCCCTCCTCGTATCCTCGTCGAGCGAGCTCGCCGCCGCACTGGCGAACGGCCGTCGCGAGACGATCGCCCTGGCGCCCGGCGTCTACGACAACCCGCGCCCGTTCGCCGACCGGGATGGCGACCGGCTGTACGCGGCCCGGCTCGGGAGAGCGGTGCTGAAGACGGGAGTCGTGCTCGGCGCAAACACGGGCACGCCGGGCGCCTCCATTCGCGGCCTCACCTTCAACGTCAGGGACCGCGCCAAGACGCTCCACGGGGCGATCGTCCACGTCTGGGGCTCGGCCTCGCACGCCTCTGTGCTCGACACGCGGTTCTACGGCCACGGCCGGGTCGACACCGGCCTGCTCGTCCGCCAGCCCCTCGGCTTCGTCGCGCGGCGGATCGTCGCGGAGGGCTTCCGCGGCTACGGCGTCCTCGTCGACCCGAACGACCTGAACTACCGCACACGCGCGCCCTTCGCGCTGTCCGACCTCACCATCTCACGGGTGCGGCGGCCGCTGCGCGGCTCGTCCAACGGCCGCGCCGAGGCATGCCTCTGGCTCGGCAGCCCCGGGAGCGCGAAGCGGGTGATAGTGAGCCGTTGCGGCATCACGGGCATCTGGACGGGCACGGCGACCCACGGCTCCCGCGTCGTCGACGCGACGATCGACCGCACGCCGGTCGGCATCTACATCGAGTACTACACCTCCGGCACGACCTTCAACCGCCTCCGCGTCGGGCCCGACGTCGACCGCGGCGTGAACGCGGAGTGGTCGAACGTCGCCGCAGGGCGAAAGCCTGCGAGCAGCGGCAACGTGATCGAGAACGCCTACTTCCGGACGAACCACGTCGGCGTCTACCTCGACCAGGGAACCACACGAACGGTCGTGCGCCGGAACGTGTTCGCCGACCAGGGCTGGGCCGGGATCGGCGACTACCTCGGCCAGAGCAACGCCTACTACGACAACAACTTCGACGCGATCGGCCCGACGGCGGTCGCCGTCACGCAGGAGCACGACAGCGGATGAAGGGCAGCGTCGTCGTCACGGACGCCGAGGAGCGGGCCGCGCTGGGAGCGTGCCGCGGCCTGACACGCGCCGGCTACCGGGTCTGCGCGGTCTCCCGGCTGAGCCCGGCCGCGACCCACTGGTCGCGCGCCTGCGCCGAGCGGGTCCGCCTCCCGGACCCGCGCAAGAGCGTCCACGCGTTCGTCGACGGGCTCGGCGGCCTCCTGCAGCGGGGCCACTACGACGCGCTGATTCCGGGTAGCGACGCGTCCGTGCTCGCGGTCTCCGAGAACCGCGAGGAGCTCGAGCCCTTCACGCAGCTGGGCCTCCCCTCCCGCGAGGTCGTCCGCCGCGTCGTCGACAAGGTCGTGCTGCTCGACGCAGCGGCCGCCGTGGGGCTCGCGTCCCCGGAGAGCCTGCCGTGCGAGGACCTCGAGGAGGCGGACGCTGCGGCTGCGGAGCTCGGCTTCCCGGTCGTGGTGAAGCCGGTCCAGTCGTTTGCGCCCGTGAACGGCGGCCTGCAGCAGCACGGCGTCTCGATCGCCGACGACTCCAGGGCCCTCGCCCGGGCCGTGCGCGACTTCCACTCCCCGTTCATCGTCCAGCGCTTCGAGCGCGCCCAGTTCCTCTCGTGCACGGGTGTCTTCGCCGACGGCCGGCTGCTCGCGCTCACGACCTCGCGCGTCCCGCGGCTCTGGCCGCCGATCGCCGGGATGCACGCCTACTCCGAGACGGTCACACCGCCCGGCGGCCTCCCCGAGCGTGTTCGCGAGCTGCTCGGCTCGCTCGGTTGGCAGGGCATCTTCCAGCTCCAGCTGCTCGAGCTCGCCGACCGCCTCTCGGTGATCGACCTGAACCCGCGCGTCTTCGCGTCGATCCTGCTCGACGCCGACGCCGGAGCGAACCTCGCCGCCATCTGGGTCGACTGGCTGCTCGGGCGCGACCCTGCTCCGGTGACCGCCCGCCCGGCCATGCGCTACCGTTGGGAAGAAGGCGAGCTCTGCCACTTCGCCTGGCAGCTCCGCCATCGCCGGCT
>Ga0081540_1002851_pt1 | contig 13999 bp, 10 predicted proteins | sample TabmetS2T1R1_FD_71024 | JGI IMG/M metagenome (GOLD analysis project Ga0081540, IMG submission 71024) | Tabebuia heterophylla rhizosphere microbial communities from the University of Puerto Rico - S2T1R1 | ecosystem: Host-associated > Plants > Roots > Rhizosphere ... | reverse complement strand
GGTATTATGTGCACGAGTGGGCGTTCAAGCATCCTACGCCTTATGATTTCTTTCATGCCATCGAGAACGCTTCCGGCGAAACCCTCGACTGGTTCTGGCGCGGCTGGGTATTCAATAATTGGAAGATCGACCAGGCCGCTACCGGCGTAAGCTATCTCAACGACGACCCCGTCAAAGGCGCTACCATCACCATCGAGAACCGGGAAAAATTGCCCATGCCGGTCACCGTCGAGGTAAAAGAAGAGAACGGTACTACCAATCGCGTAAAACTTCCTGTCGAGATCTGGCAAAAAGGCCCCACCTGGAAATTCCACTATTCCTCCACAAGCAAGATCACCCAGGTCACCATCGACCCCGATCAGCGCTACCCGGACAGTGATCCAGCCAACAATACCTTCAAACCGTAATACAAAAAGGGGCCCGCAAGGGCCTCTTTTCATGTATATTTGCATCCACACAAGCTCAATCGTATGACACAAAAGAAAGTACTCCCTGCATCGATCACCATCTTCGGGGCAAAAGGCGATCTCACCTGGCGTAAACTCATCCCAGCTCTCTTCAATCTCTACATCGAACACCACCTTTCCCAAACCTTCCGCATCTTTTGCGTCGACTTCCTCACCGTCGACGACACGGCCTACCACGAATGGCTGCTCACCGGTGTCAACGAATTCAGCCGCACCGGCCGGGCCGACGCCCAGAAATGGACGGCATTTGCAAAACATATCACTTACGTCCAGGGCGACTTCATGAAGAAGGAAACCTACGATGACCTGAAAAAGCAGATCGCAAAATTCGAAAAAGCCGAAGACATCCGCGGCGTCCGCATGTTCTACTTCGCCGTCGCCCCCCGATTCATCGAAGTCATCGCCGACGCCCTCTGCAAGCAAAAGCTCTGCAATCGCGACGCACTCGACCGGATCGTCGTCGAGAAACCCTTCGGCACCGACCTGGACTCCGCAAGGAAGCTCAACCGCTACCTGGCCAAACGCTTTTCAGAAAAGCAGATCTACCATATCGACCACTATCTCGGCAAGGAAATGGTCCAGAATATCCTCGCCTTCCGCTTCGCCAACCACGTCTTCGAACCGCTCTGGAACAACGAATACATCGATCATATCGAGATCAGCGTCGCCGAATCCGTCAGCGTGGGGAAACGCGGCGGCTATTACGACAGCAGCGGCGCACTCCGGGACATGATCCAGAATCATCTCCTCCAATTGCTTTGCATCATCGCCATGGATTGCCCCCGCGCCTATGAAGCCGAAGCCATCCGCGACGCAAAGATCAAGGTCCTCAAAAACGTTCGCATATACAACACCGAACAAGTCTTCAAGAACGTCGTCCGCGGCCAGTACAAGGCGGGCCTCGTCGAAGGCCAGCCCCGGCCCGCATACCGCGAAGAAGAACAGGTAAAACCCGACTCCACCACCGAAACCTTCGTGGCCGCACGCTTCTACATCGACAGCCCGCGCTGGAAAGGCGTCCCCTTCTTCCTCCGCACCGGCAAGAACATGACCAAGCAGTCCACGACCATCATGATCCAGTTCAAGGACTCGCCCCATAAGATCTTCAAGGACGATATCTCCCCCAACCAGCTTGTCATCAGCATCCAGCCCGAGCTCGAGATCGGCCTCGTCTTCGAAGGCAAGGTTCCCGGCCTCCACATGAAGCTCCTGCCTATGGAAATGGACTTCATGTACAAGGATGCCTACATCCAGTCCCTGCCCGAAGCTTACGAAGCGCTTCTCCTCGATGTTCTCGACGGCGATGCCACCCAATTCATGCGCGCCGATCAGATCGAATGGGCGTGGAAGGTCGTCATGCCCATCCTCGACACCTGGAAGAAGAATCCCAAAAAACAATTGCAATTCTACGAATCCGGCACCTGGGGCCCCGCCGCCGCAGACGCGCTGGTCAAACCCTTCTCAAAAGAATGGTTCCGCCTTCAGCACGAACCCGCGGCACTTCCCCCCGCCAAAGAAAAAGCCCAAACTGTCGCTGCGACCTGATTGCCTTGTGGCATCTTCTGGTCACTCATCGAGCTAGACGCGTCTTGTTGTCCCAGTCAGCCAAAGCCAAGCAGAACCGTGTCGATCTCTTCGTCACAGAGTCTAATCCCTGTTAGGTTCATTTTTGATTATTGCGCACTTTTTTAGGCAAGTTGTTGATTTTATTTATCTTCGACGGGTTTTTTAAAAGAAATACACTTTAATGGATACTTGCTTTGTGATTCAACCATTTGACAAAGGTAAATTTGATCAACGGTACACAGATATTTTTGAGCCTGCAATTGTTGCAGCCGGGTTGGAACCATATAGAGTAGATAGAGACCCCTCTGTAAAAATCCCAATTGAACACATCGAAGAGGGTATTCGCAAAGCCCGGATATGTTTTGCAGAAATTACTATCGATAATCCAAATGTTTGGTACGAACTTGGTTTCGCTTTCGCCATGGGAAAGGATGTTGTAATGGTAACCGAAGAGAGTCAAAAATTCCCTTTTGATATTCAGCATCGTCAGATAATAAATTATACCACCAACTCTATACGTGACTATCAAATGCTGGGAGAGGCGATTAAGGAGAAATTATCCGCACTTCTTCAAAAGCAATTGAAAGTTCAACAGATTATCTCAAATCCCGTAAAGGAAAGTGAAGGATTAAAGCAACATGAAGTCACGATGTTAATCATGATTCTTGAAAATCAGGTGTCTGAGGATAATATTGTATATGCAGGTAGGCTTCAGCGGGACATGGAAAGCGCTGGATTCACCAAGGTCGCGTCTAATATTGCATTTCGAGAATTAAGAGGCAAAGGTTTGATCGAACAATTGAAAGGGTATTCCGATCACGATGGGGAAGAGTACATTGCTTTTAAATTGACAAAAAAAGGCGAAGGCTGGTTGTTGAATAATCAAGACCAAATCGAGATGCGAACGAAGAAGGGGAAAATAGAAGATTTACCGTTCTGACAATGGACAGATTGCCTTAAAACTTTCGTTTCGAGGACAGTGTTCTTTTCACTAAACCTTAAGTGATTGTAGAGCGATGAAACTATCAGAAAATAATTCGTTCAATGGCCAGCCCCTTAATCCTAAGTGCCAACTGATAGTAACTCCGTGCTTCTTGTTTTGTCGGCAATAAATTTGAATCGGGATAACGACTTTGCACAGCATAGGCATTAATATTCATAGGATCGACAGCTGCGAACACTGAATCAAAGTTTGCGCATTCGGAAAGCAAAAAAATGATATTATGGGTCCGCTCTATATCCCGTCCATGAAAAATAAGAAAGGCTTTTAAGCATTTCTCGATAGCTTGTTGACAATGGAAACAAGCATTGTCGAGTATAACAGGTTCAATTTCAAGAAGGCGCTGAGCACTCATAATGTCGTGGTCCGCCTTAATAAGCCAGGATTCGATGTATGCTTTAAGTGCAGGGGTCACAGTGCAATCCCCTCCCTGACTATTGATCGGACAATATGTCCAGGCAGTTCTTGTTTCTGCCTTATCTCCTCATCGCTATTGAGTAGAATGTCAACTGGCGCCTCAATGGCTTTCACAATTGCTTTGTCAAGTTTAGAACTCCATCGTATTTTCTCCTCGGGTGAGAAAGTTGTGGGCGTTATAATAAGTAGGTCATAATCGCTGTTCAACCATTGCTCCCCCTTAGCCCGTGAACCAAACAGCAAAACACGGGCACCCGGTAGACAAGCTTGCACGGCATTTCTAATTGCATCATATTTCGCTCGTTGATTCATTGCTGAAAGATACAAAAAATGTGCTGGATAAAATAATGTTCATTTCAGTTCTTGAATACCCTAACGTTGGCACATTAATACATATTTCGGCCTTTTTTACTACTTTCAGCCTATGAAGCGTCTTTGTCCTTGCCTTTTGCTTGTGAACATCGTATCAGCATATTCCGTGCCTGCCCAAATCCCAGTCCTCCAAAACATCACCACCCGCATCGTCCTCAACCTCGACGGCCGGTGGAATTACATCGTCGACCCCTACGAGAACGGCTTCTACGACTACCGCCACCAACCCTACGACCAGTCCGCATCCGGCAGCGGCGGCTTCTATGACGATAAAAAACCCAGCGACAAAAGCCAACTCATCGAATACGACTTTCATCGCTCCCCCACGCTCAAAGTCCCCGGCGACTGGAACTCCCAGGACGACAAACTCCTGTATTACGAAGGTACGGTTTGGTACCACCGCGAATTCACCATCAATCCCGTCGCCCACCGCCGATACTTCCTCTACTTCGGCGCGGTCAACTACGAATCCCACATCTACCTCAACGGCAAAAAACTCGGTATGCATAAAGGCGGCTTCACCCCTTTTCAATTCGACATCACCGACAAACTCAAAGACGGCGACAATACCCTCGTCGTGAAAGCGGACAACACCCGCCATCCCGACGAGATCCCAACGGTTAACACCGACTGGTGGAACTATGGCGGCATCACCCGCGACGTGTATATCGCCTCAGCCCCCGAAACATTCATCAGCGACTATCAAATCCAGCTAAATCCCGCTACCCCAAATTCGATCGATGGCTATATCCAACTCACCGGCACGACCACCCCTCAAACCGTCACTCTCGATATCCCCGAAGCAAACATCCATTCGACCGTACAAACAAACGCCACAGGCTACGCCAGGATCACCATCGCAAACAAAAAACTTTCCCTCTGGTCCCCCGAACATCCCAAACTATACACCGTATCCATAAAAAGCCCTTCCGACTCCCTCACCGACAACATCGGCTTTCGAACCATCGCCGTCAAAGGCCAGGACATCCTGCTCAACGGTAAACCCACGTTCCTCCGCGGCATCTGTATTCACGACGAGAATCCCCTAATCCCGGGTCGCAACCGCTCTGAAGGCGATCTCCGCATGCTCCTCACCTGGGCCAAGCAACTCGGCTGCAACTATGTTCGCCTCGCCCACTATCCGCACAACGAAACGATGATCCGTCTCGCGGACGAAATGGGCCTTATGGTCTGGGCCGAAGTCCCCGTCTACTGGACGATCTCCTGGACCAACCCTGCTACGTACGCCAATGCCGAAAAACAACTCACCGATCTAATCAACCGCGACCGCAATCGCGCCTCCGTCATCATCTGGTCCATTGGCAACGAGACGCCACTTAGCGAACCCCGCCTCGACTTCATGAGCCGCCTCGCCGCCAAAGCCCACGAACTCGACAACACGCGCCTTGTCTCCGCCGCCCTCGAAGTTCACCGCAAAGGCAACGAAGCCATCGTTGACGACCCGCTCGGCGAGAAGCTCGACCTCGTCAGCTTCAACGAATACGCCGGGTGGTACTGGGGGGACAAACTCAGCGATCTCCCCAACTATCACTTCAACATCAAATACAGCCGCCCCGTGATCATCACTGAATTCGGCGGCGACGCCCTCGCCGGTTTCCATGCCGACCCCGAAACGCGTTGGAGCGAGGAATACCAGCAAGTCCTATACGAGAACCAGCTCAAAATGCTCTCCGGCATCGGCGCCCTCCGCGGCATGACTCCCTGGATACTCTGCGATTTCCGCAGTCCCCGCCGCCAGCACCCCATCTATCAGAACTTCTGGAACCGTAAAGGCCTCATCTCCGAACAGGGCGTAAAAAAGAAAGCATTCCTTACCCTGAAAACCTTTTACGATGCCATCGCAAAAAAGTATCCCGAATGACTATGCCCGACTATAAACAGCAGGCAGCCCGGGAAGCCGCAAAACTCATAAAACCCGGCGCCACCATCGGTCTCGGTGCCGGCAGCACCATGACCCATCTCATCGACTCGATCAAAACTATCCCAAACCTTACCATCGCCAGCTCTTCCTTTGCGACCCGCCAACTCCTCCTTCAACAAGGATTCAATGTAAAGGAATCCGGCTGGCTCGCCCACCTCGACTACTACTTCGACGGCTGCGATCAATTCGACTGGCGCCTCACAGCCCTTAAAAGCGGCGGTGGCGTCCACGCCGCTGAAAAAGTCCTCGCCGCCATGGCCAAAAATTTCATCCTGGTCGGCGACTCCACCAAACGCGTTGACAAACTCACCAATACCTATCCCCTCGTCGTCGAGGTCATCCCCGAAGCCCTCACCTTCGTCTCCGATCGCCTTAAACGCTTCTTCAATCCCATACGTTCCGAACTCCGCCTCAGCGACAGAAAAGACGGCGCAGTCATCACCGAACGCGGGAATTTCCTCATCGACAACTGGTTCGACTCCTTCCCTGAACCCGGCATCCTAAACGATCGCGTCACATCCCTCCCCGGCGTCCTCGAACACTCGCTCTTCTTCAACATGGCGCACAGGGCCATCACCGCCGGCCCAGACGGCATCCAACAGTACACAAAACCCTGATACATGAAAACCGTCCTCATCCTCGGCGCCAACTCCGACACCGCAAAAGAAGCCTTACAGCTCTATGTCCGGCAAGGCCACCAGGTCATCGCCGCCTCCCGCACACTCAGCGAGATCGACGAATTCGTCAAAGCCCGCAACCTTCCCGAAGACAAGGTCATCACCCGCTATTTCGACGCCACCGCATTCAATGACCACGCCGCCTTCTACGCCGGCCTGCCCCAAAAACCGCATATCGTCCTCTATGCCGCAGGGTTCCAGGTCACAAATGAAGAAGCCCTCCAATCCTGGGAAGGCAGCTATAGAATGATCAATGTATTGTACGCCGGCGCCGTTTCCATTCTCAATATCATCGCCACCGACAAGGGCAACACTAACCTCGAACGCATTGTCGGCCTTTCTTCCCTCTCCGGCGTCCGCGGCCGCAAAAGCAATTTCGTCTATGGCAGCACGAAGGCCGCCTTTACCACCTATCTGGCCGGCCTCCGCCAACTCCTCGCTCCCCGCAACATCACCGTAAACGCCATCATCTCCGGCTACATCAACAGCAAGCTTACCGCTCACCTGCACCTCCCCAAACGCCTTCTCATGGAGCCTGCCTTTATCGCGCACCACATCGTCCACGCGCCCAAAAGATTCACCATCGTCCCCGGCTGGAAATGGAAGTTCATCTATCGCATACTCAAAATGCTTCCCGAGGATCTTGTAGCGCGACTCCCCTGATCACCCCCGCCTCCTCGCCCCGCGACCCCTCAATGCCCAACCGCCGGCCCCGCATCCGTCGACTCCATCACCACCGGCTTCTTCCTCCCCGCAAACAACACCGCCAACCCCAGCACCGAACCCCACGCAATAACCCCTGCCACCGGCCGCACGGTCCCATCCGCCAACGCACTCACACCCGCCGAAGCCAGCGCCCCGATCCCCAACTGCAAACATCCCAGCAACGACGAAGCCGTTCCCGCATTTTTGGCAAAAGGCGCCATCGCCAACGCCGCCGCATTCGGATTGGTAAAACCCAGAAACCCCAAAAAAGCAAATAAAAACGCAATGGTCACACCCAAATTCAACCATCCCGCCATTGCAAAACCCCAAAACACCAGTCCCACCACCGCCTGACCCGTAAGTGTCACCCAGATGATCTGCTGGCTTGTAAACCGCTTCAGCAACCACCTGTTGAATTGACTCAGCCCGATGAACGCCAATGCAAGGAACGCAAAGATCCACCCGTACTCCTGCTTGCCGACATGGAATATCTGCATAAAGATCACCGGCGACCCCGCCACATACGCAAGCAAACCCGAAAAAGCCAATGCCATCACAAATACATAGATCAAAAACTGCGGCACCGCCATCACCGCTACAAAATTCCGCACGATCGGCCCCGGCTTCAGGCTAAACCCTTCATCCGCCGGGTAACTATTGGGAAGAAAGAAAATACTCAACAACAGGATCACCACGCCGAGGATGAGCAGCACCAAAAAGATCGCTCTCCATCCCCAGGTCACCACGATATACCCACCCGCCGTCGGCGCGATCATCGGCGAAGCCCCCAGCACAAGCAAAAGCAACGACAACACCTTCGCGCTTTCCTTCGGCCCGAACAGGTCCCGCACCATCGCCATGGCCGTCACCTGCGCCGCACAACTTCCAACGGCCTGGATGAATCGCAGTATGATCAGTACATTAATGTTCTGCGCCTGCATACAAACCAGCGTCGCCACGATGTAGACCGCAAGCCCCGCATACAGCGGCTTCTTCCGGCCGTGACGATCCAGCAGCGGCCCATACAGCAACTGCCCCAGCGAAACGCCCACAAAATAACTCGCCAGCGAAAGCCCCACGTTGGCCACCGACGTCTCCAGGCTTTTCGCAATGTCGTCAAACCCCGGCAGGTACATGTCTATCGAAAAAGGCCCTAGCGCCGTCAACGACCCGAGCACCAGCACATAGGTGTAATATCTTCTCTTGTCCATATCCGGGCCCAAAGATATGGCATTCCCATTCCGCTTATCTTTGCATAAAATTACATCATGGGCATCGCCGACAAACTCTTTCAAATGAAGAACGAAAAAGCCGCCGCCAACCTCAAAGCCGGTGAGGATTTCCTCGAAGCCAACAAGACAAAACCCGGCGTCGTCACCCTTCCCAGCGGCCTCCAATACGAGATCCTGGTCGAAGGCTCCGGTCCCAAACCGAGCGCCTCCAACAAGGTGACCTGCCACTACCACGGCACGCTCATCACCGGCACTGTCTTCGACAGCAGCGTGCGCCGCGGACAACCCGCAACCTTTCCACTCAATGCCGTCATCAAAGGCTGGACCGAAGGCCTTCAACTCATGCCCACGGGCAGCAAATGGCGTTTCTTCATCCCGCCCCAACTCGCGTACGGCGATCGCCAGGTCAGCGCCGAGATCGGGCCCAACAGCACCCTCATCTTCGAAGTCGAACTCATCTCGTTCACTTAGAATACACATTCATCGCATCGTACACCACCACCTTTGCCCACAAATGGCTGTAGTTCTTCACGAACTCGAGGTGCAGGGGATGTTGTTGATACGCGGCCTGGTCGGAGACATTGTCAAAGAACATCAGCTCCGACACCTGCCAGGAGGAATCGACGACATCCCTTTTTTCCGTACTGGCCAACACCCCAACGTGCAGCTCGCGGATGATCGGGATCCCCGCCAGGGTCTTTAGTCCCTCGACCAGCTTGTCCCTGTCGGCCGCCGAATCCGGGTTCTTCAGCCAAAAGAACACATGATGAACCACCGGCGGCAGCTTCGTGGACTTCGACCCCTTGGCGCCCGCACTCTCCGCAAACAATACCCCCGCCGCAACCGCGGAAGCCCCTAAAAACTTCCTTCTTTTCATAATATCTTGATTTTTACCGGAAAGATACCCAATCAACATCATTTCTCCGCCCGCACCTCGAAGCGTTCTTCCACACAGCCCGAAGCATCCTTCACGGTGTACACCTTGTCGCCCGACACTTTCACCTCGATGCTCGACCCTTTTGCCCGGTTGCTCCAGGTTCCTTCAAAGGGAGCGTTCAGCGTAACCAACTCTCCCTTCCTGCCGGTAACGATATGCGGACTCCTGGTGTTCTTGAACATCGTAAAATGATCCCTTATCTCCCCATCGGTGCAGATCCATTTCCAGTCCAGCCGGTCCCCCTGGATCTCCAGCATCCCCGCCCCGCCATGCGTGACATCGGCATAGGGTAACGCGTCATGCGGCCAACTGGGCTGTTTGCCGCCCAACTGACCCGCACTGCCGCTCACGATATACACCGTTCCCACATACCCATTGGCCGAATCCTTCAAAAAAGGACAACTCTTCGGCGTCCCGTCCCACCGCCCCGAACTGTGCTCGACTACATAGGACGAGGAATCCCAGGACTTCTCCGGTCCATAATGACCTTTGATGAGTTGCGACCGCTCATAGTCGTGACTGTGACCGCAGATCACCAGGTCCACCCCATATCGCTCCAGGATGCGAATAAAGTTCTCCCTGATCTTCACCAGCTCGCTTTCCTGGTCCGAGGTGTGCGAGCCCATCGTATAAGGCGGGTGATGCCAGTATGCGATGACCCAGCCCTTATGCCCATAGGCTTCCAGGTCCTTCTTGACCCATTCCGCCTGCGGCCCAAGCGTATCGTATATGCGGTATTGATCCTGCTCGATGCCGTAGCTGTCCAGCGAAAGGAAATGGATGTTGCCAAGATCGAAGGAATAAAAGGCGGGGTTATGCGAAGGCCCCCCGCCGGCCTCCCCATTCACAGGTAATGTGAAATTCTGAAAGTACGCCACCTGGTGCGTATACTGCACCTTCTCCTCCGTCGAGTCCCCGTCGTAATAATCATGATTGCCCGGGCTCGGGTAAAGGGGAAATTTCGGTAGCAGATTGTCTTTATATATATTGAAGAAATTCGACTGGAATTCCGCGTCGCGCCCCGTATAGTAGGCATTGTCGCCAAGCAGGATCCAGGCATTGAGATAATACCCGCCCAAGTATTTCAGCAGCGCATCACGCACGTCCCGCTGGTTGACCGAATTGTTCCCGCAGTCCCCAACCGCAGCGATCCGGTACAATGCCTCGGTGCCCGGCTGCGGCAATGTCATAAAATAAGTGTTGGCTCCGATTTGCAATGTGTCCTTGAAGGACCCGATCGAATAAAAATACCGGGTATCCGGCCGCAGTCCCTCAAGCAAAAGTTTGTGCTCGGTACACAACACCGTATCCTGCACATTCAGGTCCAGGCGATCGCCGCTCCGGCCAAAATGCACGATGCCCCGCGTCAGCACATCCGTTCGCCAGCGGATCACCGCCGATGCCGGCGTGACGGATTGAAGATAAGGACCACGTAGCAGAACACTTTTGACGGGGCCTACATACCGCTGTGCGGACACCGACACCGCCATTATCAACAATGCGTAGATCTGAGCTATTTTCTTTACCATGCGCGAAAGTAATTGGTCTATATTATGTCAAAGTTAACGCACCGTTTCCAGGCTATCCGTTAACGTATGGATGAAAAGGATAATGTCGTTGATTTCACCCGCCGAAAGCCGCAACGAGTCGGACGAAAGCGTTTGCTCCGGTACCTGCAGCCCCAGACCCGCGCCGCCGCCCTTGTTATAAAATTGCATCACCGTCTCCAAACTTCGAAACCCTCCATTATGCATATAGGGCCCCGTCACCGCCGCATTTCGCACCGTCGGCGTCTTGAACGCCCCGCGAAAAAAGGGTAGGGGATAAGGGCCATACCGTCCCGAATCCCTGCTCAACCGCGGATGCCCCAGGTCATCATCCACCGTCGTACCCAACACCTCGAACTCCGTCACCGCATAGTCCGGCGGTATCAGCCCGTTAAATAAAGGAATAAAATGACAGGTCGCGCACTGTGCCTTACCCATAAAAAGATTAGCGCCCCTCCGCGCCCCTTTAGACAACGCGTCCGCACCCCTCAAATCCTCACCCGAAGACCCACTTTGGATATACCGGTCAAACACCGAATTCATCGGATGCAAGCTCCTCACAAACGCCGCCAGCGCATCCACATCTTCTTCCCGCGCCACTGCCGCCCCCATCTCCCGCTTATCCCGCAGCACCGTCCTGATCTGATCCTCCAAACTCCTCACCCTTCCGTCCCAAAACTGCGAGAACTGGTAACCCGCATACAACAGGGTAGGGGCGTTCCTGTCCAGCAACTGGTGCCCATCCAGCCCCACACTCACCGGCAACCCATCCGTAAATGCCCTCGCCGGGTTATGACACGACGCACAGCTCTTTCGTCCATTACCCGACAAACTCGAATCAAAGAATAGCCTCCGCCCGCGCGCAATCTCATCCCGCGAACTTTCCTTTCCCTTCCCGCTAAACTTCCCGATCACAAATGCATCCTGCGCAAAAATATCTTCCGCTGCATAGTTTAAGGTCTTCGTCGTATTCAACTCCAATCCCTTTTCCCGGATAAACAACCCCAACTGCTGCTGCAACGGCAACGCTGCTTCCTGCAAAAACCGAACGCGGTCAAACCTATCGAAATCTCCCTGCAACAACTCTATACACAATCCCAAATACCGCCTTACACTATCCGCCCTCATCCCCGCCGCCTCATGCCTGCCCTCATTCACCGCATCCCCCCTGTCCTGCGACAGATACGGCCGCAACTGCACCTCCATCGCCTCCATCGCCGCACGCGCCTCCGCGATCCCGTTCTTCAGCAACGGCGCCTCATAGCCCGTTATATCCAACGCGATCACGCGGATCAGCTCGATCCGCAGACTCTCCAGCAATTGCCGGTCATCCGCCCTTAACCCATAAAGCAACGCCGGCAAGTCCACCGCCGAACTCTCCACCGCCTTCGCCTGTGCTAGCAACGCCTGCCGGTCAGGCCGCGGCGCGTACAGCAACTGCTCCATAAGTTGCATCCCGATCGCCTCCTGGTACTCCATCCCCCCGTCCTCCGCCTCGAACTTCGGCGGCCGGTTATAGATCGTCGCACTGCTCCGGAAAAAATATTCAAGGAACGACTCGATCCGCTTGTATCGCAACCGCACTTCCGCCAGCCGCCGCCGTAAATCATCCACCCCCGCCGAATCCCACACCCCCCCCAAACTCCCCGCGCCCGCCAAACTCGCCACCCCCGCCGAATCCTCCAACTCCTTCCTCAATTGCATACAACTCCCCGCAAACTCCTTTGCTTCCTCTCGAAAATAGTCCATCGCCGCCCCAACTCCCGGTGAAACAGGAGGGGACCACCTTACCAACCGTGAGGCGGCCATCAGTCCCACACACAAACAACAGACGATAATAATGCGCATCAAGCCCTAAAGGTAGTCCCCATGTCTGAAAAAATACGTTATCTTAACATAAACCACGCCACATGAAAAAACTCCTCCCTGCCGTCCTTGGCATTTTCACCTTTGCCCGGATCGCCACAGCCCAAACACCCACTACCACCCCTATCGCACTCTCCGGCGTAACCGCCACGGCCTCGACGCCCCACACCCTCATGATCGTCCCCGACCCCTCCGTCGACACCCGCCGGCTCGCGCGCATCGACACGCTTGTCAATGATTATATCAACAAAGGCTGGATCAATGGCGTCGTCACCATTGTCGTAAAAAACGGCCATGTCGTCCAATATAAAGGTTATGGCTATGCCGACAAGGAAACAAACAAACCCATGCGCCGCGACGACCTCTTCCGCATCGCAAGCCAGACAAAGGCCATTGTCAGCATCGGCGCCATGCAACTCTTCGAACAGGGTAAATTCTATCTCGACGAACCTATCAGCGACTTCCTCCCGGCATTCAAAAATGCAAAGGTCCTCGACAAGTTCAACCCCGCCGACAGCAGCTACACCACCGTCCCGGCCAAAAGGGCGATCACCTTCCGCGACCTGCTCACCCATACCTCCGGTCTCGATTACGCCCTCATCGGAACAAAGGAAGGCAATGCCATCTACGCAAAAGCCGGCATCCCCTCCGGGCTCGGCGCTATCGACCTGGATCTCAAAACTACCATGGAGAAGCTCGCCCGTCTTCCGCTCGTCAGCCAGCCCGGTGAAAAATGGATTTATAGCCTCAGCATCGACGTGCTCGGCTGCCTCATCGAAGTGATCAGTGGAAAAGATCTCGAAGATTATCTCGTGCAGAACATCTTCAATCCGCTCGGCATGAATGATACCCGCTTCAACGTTCCCGCGTCGAAGGCCGGCCGCCTCACCAGGATCTACACCGAGGACTCCCTCCATCACCTCATACCCTGGTTAAAAGATGAACGCTCCGGCATCGAGGCCAACTTTCCCCTCGCAACAAAACACTATTTCTCCGGCGGCGCAGGCCTCACATCCACCGCCTGGGACTACGCCGTCTTCCTCCAGGCCCTCCTCAATGGCGGCTCCTACAACGGCGCCCGCATCCTTAGCCCCCGCACCGTCGAACTCATTACCAGCGGCCAGCTTTCTTTCAACTACAATGGCGATGACAATTTCGGCCTCGGTTTTGGGATCACCAGCGCCCGCTCTGCCGCTCGCGGGGTCCGCGGCGAAGGCTCCTTCGCCTGGGGCGGCTACTTCGGCACCACCTACTGGGCCGACCCCAAAAAT
>Ga0081540_1002850_pt1 | contig 14002 bp, 7 predicted proteins | sample TabmetS2T1R1_FD_71024 | JGI IMG/M metagenome (GOLD analysis project Ga0081540, IMG submission 71024) | Tabebuia heterophylla rhizosphere microbial communities from the University of Puerto Rico - S2T1R1 | ecosystem: Host-associated > Plants > Roots > Rhizosphere ... | reverse complement strand
TCCGCTTGAGCCACATCGTGTACACGGCAACGTAGAAGAAGATCGCGAAGGCGAGCAGCGCCGCAGCCGTCAGGTTGGATGCGAGGCCGAGGGCCGTCACCGAAACGACGGCAAGAACGAGGCCGAATACAAGCGCTTCCCTTTGGGTGACGTGTCCGCGCGGGACCGGCCGCATGGCGGTGCGCGTCATCACCGCATCGATATCGGCGTCGTACCACATGTTGAGCACGCCGGCGGCGCCGGCCCCCGCGGCGATTGCGAGAATTGCAATGAACCCGAGGAATGGGTCCGGGCGAGCCGGTGCGATCATCAATCCGACGAGCGCGGTGAACACCGCGAGCGCCATCACGCGCGGTTTCATCAATGTGATGAAGTGCGGTAGCCGCGTCGCCAGACTGGGCCGGGAAGCCAACCGGAGGCGCGATAAGGCAATCGCGGTGGTCTTCATGATCGATTCCTCAACCCCGCAGATTCGTCGTCGCGAAATTCCACTATCTCGCAGTCGCAACGCGTCTTGCGGCTTCTCGAATAGCTACGCCGCCGGGCGTGAAATCGTGAGTAAATGCCGGCAAATCCCGGCAAATCGTTCATAAGCGGGGACTGATCGGACCGCGCGTACAGGCCATCGCGGGATAAGGAAGTTGTCGCTTCGCTGCACAACGCGCCTCTCGCAGACCTCCGACGCGTCTTTTCGGGCTCGAATCTCACGGGAGCTATCCGAGGGGCGGCCGAAGCGATACCATCGCTGGCCGCATCGTAGGTCGGGAAGGAGCAGCGATGAATCAGCCCGAAGCCAGCGAAGCGTCCGAAGCTGCTCGCGGCGATTCAAATTTGCAGAAGGAGCTGACAGAAGTTCTTCGGCAACGGGCGGCCATCTCGGCGGTGTTGCGCGCTATTGCCAATTCACCACACGACTTGCAGCCTATATTCAACACCATCATCGACAGCGCAGTACGTCTGTGCCGAGCAGAATGGGGCTCCTTCCGTCTTGTCGAAGAAGCGGGCCTTCGTCTCGTTGCATTTAAACGGATCCCCGAAGTGCCAGGGTTGAATCCGCCGCCAGAGCTTCTGGAACATGGCAGCTTTGTAGGTCGCCTCTACGGTCGCCTCTACGGAACCAAGTCGCCGGTGCACATCCCCGACTTGGCCACACATCATGAACTCAACTTTGCGGGAGAAGGTGAACGAGACGGCATATTAAAGAGGGGCCTTCGGACAACCCTCATGGTGCCTATGCTCAGAAACGACGAGCTGATCGGGCCGCTTACTATTGGGCGGCGGCGCGTAGAGCCCTTTACCGAGAACGAGATTGAACTGGTCACGGACTTCGCTGCGCAGACCGCCATTGCCCTGGAGATCACCCGCCGCGAGCGGGAACTGCGCGAGCTGCAGATGGAGCTGGCACGCGTCAATCGTATCGCAACCATGGAACAGCTGAGTTCATCTATCGCCCATGAGGTCATCCAGCCGATCGCGACGGCGCGCACTAACGCCCGTGTGGCTCAGAAACTTCTGGAGATGAAGCCGCCGAACCTGAACGAAGCCAGGGAAGCGCTTGACTGTGTTGTGGCCGAAGCCGATCGGGCCGGAGACATCATCCACCGGATCAGAGATCACGTCAAAAAAGCGCCGCCGAAGATGGATCGGTTCGACGTAAATGAAGCGATCCGCAACGCGATCATTCTCGCTCGGGGTGAGGTCGTCAAGATCGGCGCCTCGATCCAGACGCAACTCGCCGAGCCCTTGCCTTTCTTTCGGGGCGATCGGGTGCAGATTCAACAGGTGATGATCAACTTGATCGTCAACGCCGTCCAAGCGATGAGCGGCGACGGTGACAGCAGGCGCGAATTGCTGATCAGTACGGAAACCGACGAGGCGGAAGGCGCGCGCGTCGGAGTGCGGGATACCGGTCCGGGGCTGGCGCCGGAGAGCCTCCCACGCCTCTTTGAACCCTTTTACACGACCAAGGCAGAGGGAATGGGTATGGGCTTGGCGATCTGCCGCTCTATCGTTGAGGCTCATGGGGGGCGGCTCTGGGCCACGGCGTGCGAGCCACATGGCACCTTGTTTCAGTTTACGATTCCTGCCGAGCAAGACCCGACCTCGTAGTCAGACGGCCTATGTCGTCAATTGGCCCAGAGGGTTGATGTCACCGAGGGGTCTGGGCGTACGCAACGACCCACTCGCGGTCCTGGGTCCCCAGGAACGGAGTTCGAATCTGACACGACCCAACGACAAGGTGCCGCAAGCCATTCAGCTTCTGAATGATGACGTTCATTTGTCTTGCTCGAAGAATCCGGATCCCGGCAAAAACTGGCGTTTCGACGCTCGCACACATTCACTGAACACGCCGGAACAGGCCCTGTTTGAACGAAGTGAAGCGCGAGCTCCGACGAAGGCGTGCGCGCGGTAGCTTTCGATGGCGTGGGCAAGGAAGATGCCGGCGCTCGCTAGACTCAAAACTGCTGCAACCGAATCGATCATCGCAAACGTTTCATTATGCCCACGTGGCGACAGCCTCTTGCCTCACTCAAAGTGGTCGTTTAGCGCGTCGGCGTTCATTCGGCAGCTCGAATCATATCTGATGTCGTGAATTGCAACGTCCTAGTCCGTAGCGATTTCACGATTAGTCACATCGGCACATCGGCGGCATACCCACGATATGAAGCTGACGGCGGGCTGCAAGTTTTGAATGGCCCGAGCGTTCGAGTGGATTACCTTGCAGTTCGGGGTGAAGAGGGAAAGTTAATTAGGATCGGTGCAGCGATGTCGATCCGGCCGTTGTTGGCGATCTCGATACCGAGCCCCAGCGACCACTTTCCTTTTGATGCAGCCGGCATTCGCGCGCGCCATTTATCGGCAGAGATTCGCTCGGCCGCGACCGTAACGGGAGCGATCTGCTGATCGGAATCGGACAGTGTCACAAACAGGGCTTGCGCGATCAAAGGCTGCTCGTTGGCATCTTCAAGGTCAATACGGACCATCACGGCACCTTCACGCTCGGGCGAAACTGTAACATTCGCCATGACTTGGGTCCCGCAGATGTGGGTGAAAAAATCCTCCAGCGCTGGCGCGCTTGAAGAAGTTGCCGGCGCAACCGGCGCCGCCGCAGCAACGATCATCTGGGGTCCCCGAGCTCCTACGCTTCCGACATCGAAAGTCACATCGATCTCGCCGGCTTTCTCGAACATCAGCGCAGCGGCAATGTGCTCGCCGTCGCTGAAGGGTGCGTTGATGCCGATGAACATCAGATGGCTGCCGCCAGGTGCGAGCGTCACGCTGGCGCCGGGCGGGATGGTGAGCCCGCCCTCGACGGGCCGCATCACCATGATGCCGTTCAGAGTCGTCATCTCGTGGATCTCGATCTTCGTGGCAGCGGGCGTCGCCGCGGCAATCAGCCTATCAGGGGAGGGGCTGTGGTTCTCAATGGTGAGGTAGCCACCAGCGACCTGCGCGCCTTTCGGTGTGGCTCGGCTCCAGGCCTGCTTGACGCTGATTTCCTCAGCCCGCGCGGATGTCGCCGCCACGAGCAGGGCGATAGACGCTAATACGCCGAATAATGACAGGCGAATGCGCTTGGGTCGCAAAGCGTATGCTGTCCCGGTAGCGATCGTCATCATGGCGCATTTCCGTCTACAGCAGCACCGGGCCCCGCGGACCGGCGGTCATTGTGTTCAGATTGTCTTCGACGGGCGCGAACCTCGTTGCCTTGCCGCATTCAGTGTTCGCCAGGTTAGCGCTTCCTGATGTGAATGAACGCCCACACCAGCCACGTCAGGAAACCACTGGTGCGCAGCCAGCCCCGCTCCAGCACCGCGTAGTTCTTGCCGACGACAGCCATGTTGCCCTTGTCGAAATAGCGGAACGGACGTTTGACTTTTCGCCCCTTCAGCTCCTTCGCGATCAGCCGCCCGACATAGCGTCCTTCCTGAATTGCCGCCTGCGCCACACCGGGCACCGGGTGTTCGTTTTGCATGACCGACGCCGCATCGCCCACGACGAATACGCCGGGCGCGTCGGCGACCTTCAGGAAGGGATCAACGAGCGCGCGCCCTGCGCGGTCGGTCTTGGTGCCAAGCATCTTTGGAATAGGCGATGCCGCAACCCCGGCGGTCCACAGCACAGTGGCACTGGGGATCCGGACCGTGGCGCTGGGGATCTCACTTCCGCCGGCGACCACGCCCTCCGCGTCGACCGTCTCGACCTTCACTCCGGTCAAGACCTTCACGCCGAGCTTTGTGAGCCGTCGGGTCACCCTGCGGGACAGTGACTCGGCGAATGTCGGTAGAACCCGCTTGCCTGCGTCGAGCAAAATGATGCTGGCCTGTGCGGGATCGATGTGACGGAAATTGCCGCGCAGCGTGACCTTCACCATCTGCGCCAGGGACGCCGCGAGTTCGACGCCTGTGGGGCCTGCGCCGACTAGCACGAACGTCATCTGCCGCGCGCGTTCGCTTTCGTCCTCGGTCGTTGCGGCCAGTTCGAACGCGCCCAGGATCTTTGCCCGGATCGTCTCGGCGTCGCTGAGGTTCTTGAGTCCTGGGGCAAATTGCGCGAACTCGTCGTGCCCGAAATAGCTCGGGCGCGCGCCGGCCGCGACCACCAGATAGTCGTAGGCGATCTTGCGGACGCCCACGCCAGGCGAAGACGCCTCGATCGTGCGGGAAGCAACGTCGACGTCCGTGACCTCGGCCAGCAGCACGCTCAGGTTCTGCTGCTTGACCTCGAGCTGACGGATCGGTGCGGCGATCTCGGCAGGCGAGAGCACCGCCGTCGCCACCTGGTAGAGTAGCGGCTGAAAGATGTGATGATTGCGGCGGTCGATCAGGACGACATCGACATCAGCATGCCGCAGCGCGCGTGCTGCGGCGATTCCGGCAAAGCCGCCGCCGATGATGACAACGCGCTTTCGCTCCCGGTGGGGAGCCTCGACAACGGCGTTTGCCTCCTCGGGCCGGGTCTCAGCTAAGGTCGCACTCATAGGCTCACCTCGTTGGTGCTCATTGTCATTGACGGCTTTAGCGTATTTCTGTCGCGAACGATCTCTCAGCGCTCTCGTCATTCGGGTTCGCTACGGCATACCGACTCTCGAGAAACCGCCATTTTGCAGTGCGCGGGCTTGCCTGGTGGGGGGACTGCGCTGAGCGGGTCTGGCCTCACCGTGATCAGGAACATCGCGAAGCACAGGGCTCCCATGACGAACGTGACCACGCTCAACACTTCTTTCATGGGAGACCCCGATCGCATTTCCTGCTTCGCCGGACCGCTATGGTCTCAACGTTCCAGCCATTCGGGCTTGCTCGAGCCGCGCGGCACAAGCACCGTCCTGAAGGAGTCGGGAGTCCGCGACAGGATTCCCTGGTCGGTCATTCCCTGATACGTGCCCAGCGGCGTCTCCGCGGTGAACAGGTCCGGAGCAATGTTCGCGTGCTCGTCGGAAGATCCGGCCGTCGCCCGGGCGTAGTCCTTGTCGAAAATGCCGAGCGACAGCAGCCACAGCACGGTCCTGGTCAGAGAAACAGTGACCCGATAACTGCCGCCTTCGACCGCTCGCCTGCGGAGCGCTGCGAGAACGCCGACAGTGCCGAGCCAGCCCACGATATTGTCGACAATGGGAATGATGGGCGGCGATTTGGGATGTGCGAGCGAGCCTTCTGTGGTGAACACCCCCGTTACGGCTGCACCGATTTCATCGAACCCGGGACGATTTTTCCAGGGACCCTTGTTGCCGTGAAGCAGGACCTGAGCATGAATCAGGCCAGGCTTCTTCGCGGCGAGCGTTTCAGCATCCAGGCCGTGGCGCTCCAGATAACCCGGGCGCTTGTTGGCAAAGAAGATGTCGGCATCTTTCAGCAACTCGTCGAATTTCGCGCGATCCTCTTTAGAGCTATCGAGGAACGTCGAACGCATCCCGACCTGCGCGTCCCAAGCGAGTCCATCGACCTCGGTGTCGTCGGGTCGCCAGATATTGAGGACATCCGCGCCGTAACCGGCGAGATCTCTGCCGATAACGGCTCCGGCAATCACATGCCCCATTCCAAAGGCGCGAATGCCATCCAGCGGGCTCTTGCCATCCTTCTTGAAAGCGATCGGCTCGCTCTCGCTGATCTTCTCCACCGAAATCAGCGGCATCCTGGAAAGGACTTCGGTGTATTGAGCCTCCTTCCGGAATTCGTCGAAGGTGCGTACTTTCGCGAAGACGAGGCCCGCTTCTGAGGCAGCGTCCTCCAACTCGTCGGCTTTCCACTGCAGAATCGCATTATTGAGGGATTCGACGCTGACGCCGCACCTCAAAAAGCTGAGAGCGCGGGCTCCAGACTTGGGGTAGATGTTCAGGGCGACGACATGTCGTCCATCGCGCGTCTCGCGGAAGAGTGGTAGCTCAAGGAACGGATTCATGGGGTCAGTCAGGGCCGGCGCACGGCCATTGATCGTCTCCCATTTCCGGTCATAGAAGCCGGCGAAGCGCCGGAGCGCCTTGCGGACATCCACCGCGATATCCTGTCCCTCACCACTGCGGTCTCGCCACAAGGCAGAGATCGCCACCGCCTTGGCGGCCGAACCGATCGCGGCCATGGTGCCAAACCGATGGGGGCTCGGTATGATCGGATCGCGGCCGTAGAAGCTGAGTTTGCCGCCGCTGTCCGCGGTCGATAGTCCGACGTCCTTCAGGACGTCGCTGACGGCGCCGTGAAAGTCGAAATCCGAGCTGGTCACTGGATTGGCGAGCTTCGATACAATTGTCTCGGTGAGCAGGTCGGGCTTGAGCTCTTCTGCAGCCCGGATGGCCGTCGCGATGTTCATGTGTAGATTCCCTCTCGTTTGGAGGAGTGTTGAGTGCTTGAAGCGGATATCGCTACTCGGCTGCGGCCTTGTGCGAGGCGGCGGTCTCCGCCCGCTTGTTGCGCAATTCCACGAGGGCGATCAGCAGCTCGTCGCGCTCCGCTTCCAGCTCTTCGATACTTCGCGAACCGACTTCGGCATGCACGCTGCCGATGAGCTTGCGCTGGAGCTCTGGCGTCATCTCCGGCGTACCAAGCGTCTTCCACCAGGCCGCCATCGGGCCGCCTAGCCCCTGTAGGGCGTGCTCGATGCCGCCAGCGCCGCCGGCGAGATGATTAAGCATCATGTTGCCCATGATTCCCCAGCGTAGGCCCGGTCCCCACGACAGGGCCGTGTCGACATCAGCGGCGCTCACGACACCCTCGGCGACTAGGTAGTAGACCTCTCGCGCCAGGGCGGCCTGCAGGCGGTTGGCGATGTGGCCGGGCATCTCCTTGTTGATGCGCACCGTCTTCCTGCCGATCGATGTATAAAATTCATCGGCTCGCTTGATTGTCTCTGCCGACGTCTTCGCTCCGCCGACGATCTCGACCAGCGGGATCAGGTGCGGCGGATTGAAGGGATGGCCGATCACGCAACGCTCGGGATGCGCGCGGGCGCCCGGCTGGATTTGGCTCATCGGGATCCCTGACGAGCTGGAAGCGATGATCACATCGGGCGGCAGCTGTTCGTCGAGTTGACCGTAGAGCTTCTGCTTGAAATCGACTCGCTCGGGCCCGTTCTCCTGGACGAAATCGGCGCTTGCCAACGCTTCGGCGAGGTCAGTGGTGAACTTCAGCTTTGACTGCGACGCACCGGACGAAAGGCCGAGGCGGGTCAGTGCCGGCCAGGCGCTTGCCACGAAATCCCTAAGCCTTGTTTCCGCGTTGGGCGCAGGGTCAGTCGCCACGACTTCCAGCCCCTTAGCGAGGAATAGGGCCGCCCAGCTCGCACCGATGACGCCGGTGCCGACGATGGTAATGCGGCGAATGGGTTTGCTGTTCGACATGGTTTGATCTCCTCTGCTCGATTTTCAGACCTCGGCGTAGGCAATGCCGGTGAGGTTGCCCTGGGCGTAGAGGAAGTTGCGTTCGTTCTTGCCGTCGAGATCGGCGGAATAGACCGAGCCGGCGAAGTCCGTGACGAACATCCGGTTGCCGGGAACATCGAGCGCGATGCCGATGCCCTCCATCAAATGCGTGATCAGGATTTCCGGCTCCGCTTTTGTGTCGATCGGCGCGCGATTGACAGTGTTGCCACGCGGAGGGTCGCCGCGGTCGGTCCAGTAGAGGACGCGGTTCGCCAGATCGAGCTCGAGGTCAATCGGTTCCGGCAGACCATCGAACAGCACCTCGATGTCAGAGCGGTTCGCGGGGCTCTCGCCCTTGGGAATCTCGATGTTGGCGCGGAAGATGCGGCCTAGGCCGCCGTTATCGGGACCCTTTTGCGTCCAGTAGATTTTCTTGAACTTCGGATCGATGGTGATCCCGACGCACCAGCGGTTTTGATCGCGCGCGTCCGTGTCGCCGCGGCCGGTCTCGACCAGCGTTTCGACCTGTGAGCCGTCGAGGTTGGCACGCATCACGCGCATGCCCTCGCGGTCGCACCAATAGAGCTTGCCATTCTCCTTATCGAGGTGGAGCTGTTTCGGCGTGTGCGTGACCCCCTGCGGGACGATGACCTCGCGATTGCTGCCGTCGAGGTCAGCGCGCTCGATCGAGCCGTCGTTGAGAGGGGGAATGCCCATGTTGGTCCAATAGATGTGACCAGCCGGTACATCCACGACGATGCCGTCGGGGAAGTGGCCTGTGACGATAGTCTTGCGGTCGGAACCATCGGGATTCATCGAGTGAATGCGATCGCCGCTCAGTTCGAGAACGAACAGTCGGCCGGAGCGGGTAACGCCCGATAAGTTCTTCGATTTGGTTGCCTCAATCGCCGTCATGGTCTTTCCTTCGGTGTCGCAGTTGCGTGGTCTCAACTTGCCTTCCTCAGCCTCTATTTGACGCTGAGGCCCCGCCATCGCGAGTTAAGCATTGCGAATCGCGCCAAATTTCTGGGAATGAGAAGGCGGTCCACGTATGCCGGATCAGGCAAGATCGATGGACGGCTGGCATTTCTCAGCTATTGGGGTACGATTTCTGCCGCCGGAGAGAGGCCCGCGCATGGCGCACATAAACCGTGCTTGGTCCCACTCAACCCGGAAAGCCCGACCCCGGAGTTAGTCAGGTGGTGCCGCATTCACTGAAGAGCGCGTACTCGGATGGCAGCTCTCAGTTCCTCTGGGAGGACGGCGAACGCGTGTTTCACCGCGGCTCGCGACTTAACGACGACGGCAAGCGCCGCGCCGTGCTGCTTGTTGCTCCTGCCGCCGACAAACCATCGCGCTCAAGCCTCGATCGCCTTACGCACGAATACGAACTAAAGGACGAACTCGATGGGGCGTGGGCGGTGCGGCCGCTGGACCTCGTGGACGACAGCGGCCGCACCATGCTGGTGCTAGAGGATGAGGGCAGCGAGCCGGTCGAGATGTTGCTCGGCTCGCCTATGGATATGGGGCGCTTCCTGCGCCTCGGTTGCATGATTGCCTCAGCCCTGGGTAAGCTTCACCAGCGCGGCCTCGTCCATAAAGATGTCAAGCCGAGCAACATGCTGCTCAACGCGGCGACCGGCGAGGTCCGCCTGACCGGGTTCGGCATTGCGTCGCGTTTCGCGCGCGAACGCCAATCGCCTCACCCTCCCGAGACGATCGCCGGCACGCTTGCCTACATGGCGCCGGAACAGACCGGACGGATGAATCGGTCCATCGATTCTCGAAGCGACCTCTACGCGCTTGGCGTTACCTTCTACCAAATGCTCACAGCTGTTTTGCCGTTCGCCGCTGCGGAGCCGATGGAATGGGTGCACTGCCATCTCGCCAGGCGGCCGGTGCCGCCCGCCGAGCGGCTGAAGGAAATTCCCGGCGCCATTTCGGCGATTGTCATGAAGCTGCTCGCGAAGAGAGCCGAAGACCGCTATCAAACGGCGGCCGGCCTCGAAAGCGACCTTCGCAGCTGCCTGATCGAATGGGAGGCGCAGGGCCGGATCGACGACTTTACACTGGGCGAACACGACACGCCCGACCGGCTCGTGATTCCCGAGAAACTTTACGGGCGGCAACGCGAGGTCGACACCTTGCTCGCTTCGTTTGATCGCATCGTCAACGGTGGAGCCCCGGAACTGGTTCTGGTTTACGGCTATTCCGGCATCGGCAAATCGTCGGTTGTCAACGAGCTCCAGCCGGTGCTGGTACCGCCGCGTGGCCTATTCGCATCCGGCAAATTCGACCAGCTCAAACGCGATATCCCCTATGCGACGCTGGCACAGGCGCTTCAAAGCCTGATCCGGCCGCTACTCGCTATGAGCGGCGCCGACCTTGCGCCATGGCGCGACGCCTTGCGGGAGAACCTGGGACCTAACGCAGGACTGATGGTCGATCTTGTTCCTGAACTGAAGCTCCTCATTGGAGAGCTGCCGCCGGTCGTTGAGCTTCCGCCGCAGGACGCGCAACGACGCTTCCAGATGGTGCTTCGCCAGTTGATCGGTGTTTTTGCTCGGCCGGAACATCCCCTGGCGCTGTTCCTCGATGACTTGCAGTGGCTCGATGCGGCGACGCTCGACCTTTTGGAAGATTTGTTGAGCCGGTCCGATCTTCGCAATCTCTTCCTTATCGGCGCCTTCCGCGATAACGAGATCACCGCAGCGCATCCCCTCATGCGCAAGCTGGAGGCGCTCCGCGCAACCGGAAGGGTGCAGGATATCAAGCTGGCGCCGCTGACGACCAATGACCTTGGAAACCTTGTTGCGGACTCTCTCCGATGCGACACGGAGCAGGCTGATCCGCTCGCTGGACTGGTGCATGCGAAGACGGACGGCAATCCGTTCTTCGTGATCCAATTTCTGCATGTGCTCGCTGATGAGGGGCTCCTGGCTTTCGATCACGAGCGGGCATGCTGGTCCTGGGACCTTGGTGGCATCCACGCCAAACGATATACCGACAACGTCGCTGAGCTGATGGCCGCGAGGTTGACGCAGCTATCGCTTGAGACGCAACACGCGTTACGGCAGCTCGCTTGCCTTGGAAACGCCGCCGACATCTCGATGCTGTCGATCGTTCTGGGAACCTCCGAGGAAGAGGTGCACGCAGCTCTGTGGGAAGCCCGGCGACAACAATTGATCGACCGTCTCGATCGCTCCTACAAGTTCGTTCATGATCGGATGCAGGAGGCGGCCTATGCGCTGATCCCGACAGGATCGCGCGCCGAGGCGCATTTGACAATCGGACGGCTGCTCGTTGCGTGCACGCCACTGGAAACGCTCGACGAGACGATTTTCGAAATCGTCAACCAGCTCAACCGCGGCGCGCCGCTGATCACCTCAGGTCATGAACGCGAGCAGCTCGCACAGCTGAACTTGAGCGCCGGCAAGCGCGCCAAGACGGCGTCGGCCTATGTTTCGGCACTGAACTATCTCGTCGCCGGCGCAGTAATCCTGCCAGACGACGCATGGGAGCAACGGCCGGACCTTATTTTCGCCCTGGAGTTGCATCGAGCGGAATGCGAGTTTCTGACCGGCGAACTGGCCGCGGCGGAGAAGCGCTTGACGATGCTGGCATCTCGCGCCGCCACGATCACCGATCAAGCGGCGCTCACCGGCCTGCGCATCGATCTGTATTCGACGATGAATCGGGTCGACCGCGCGGTCGAAGTCTGTCTCGACTACCTCCGTTTTCTGGGCATTGAGTGGTCGGCTCATCCGACGGCGGATGAGGCACGACGGGAATACGAGCGAATCTGGTCGCTGCTTGGAGGCCGCGAGACCGAAACGCTAGTCGATTTGCCTATTATGAGCGAGCCTGAGGCCTTGGCCACCATGGATGTTCTAACCAAGGTGATGATCGCTGCAATGAATATGGATTTGAATTTGTATGGCCTGGTTATTTGCCGGATGGTCAATCTGAGCCTTGAACACGGTAACACCGACGCCTCCTGTGTCGCCTATGTCTGCGTGGGTGCGATTGCCGGACTTGTTTTTGGCAGCCACAAAGCCGGCTATCGCTTCGGCCGGCTAGGTTATGACCTGGTCGAACGGCGCGGGTTCAAGAGATTCCAGGCCCGGGCATATCTGGATTTCGTTGTTCTCATCATCCCGTGGACCAAACATCTGCGCACCGAGCGGGACTTGTACCGTAGAGCGTTTGATGCCGCCAATAGCGTCGGCGATCTCACGTTTGCGACGTATGCGTGCATCAATCTGAATAACAGGCTTCTCGCGATCGGCGATCCGCTTTCCGAAGTGCAACACGAAGCCGAGCAAGGCCTGGAGTTTACCAAGAAAGCCCGTTTCGGGGCCATGATTGACGTCACCACGACGCAACTTGCGCTGATCCGAAATCTTCGCGGCTTTACGGCGAGTTTCGGTTGCTTCAACGATGGGCAATTCGATGAACTTGAATTCGAAGGCCGACAGACGCCACCACTCGTGGTGTGTTGGTACTGGATAAGGAAGCTTCAGGCGCGCTTCCTTGCCGGTGACTATGCGGCGGCCACAGACGCATGGCTGAACGCGCAAAAGTTACTCTGGGCATCACCATCCTTTTTCGAGGCCGCGGAAGCTCACTTCTATGGTGCGCTAAGCCATGCTGCGTCCTGCGACGGCGCATCGCCGAATGACCTCGAGCAGCACGTCACGGCACTGAGTGCCTGCTACAGACAATTCGCGGAATGGGTGGGAAACTGCCCGGAGAATTTTGAAAGCCGCGCTGCAATTATCGGCGCCGAAATGGCCCGAATCGAAGATCGGGAACTCGAGGCAGAGCGCCTCTACGAAAAGGCGATCCGTTCGGCACGCACAAACGGCTTCGTTCACATTGAAGCACTCGCCTACGAACTGGCTGCCCACTTTTACGCCGCGCGTGGCTTTGAGGAGTTTGCGCATCTCTACCTGGAGAACGCACGACACTCCTACTTGCGATGGGGTGCCGACGGAAAGGTGCGGCAACTCGATCGGCTCTATCCGCATCTGAGGCGGGACGAACGCACGCAAGTGCCAACGGGGACGATCGAAGCGCCCGTCGAACAGCTCGATCTCGCCACGATGATCGAACTCTCGCAAGCGCTCTCTAGCGAGATGGTGCTGGAAAAGCTCGTTGACAGACTTATGCGCGCAGCCGTCGAGCATGCCGGTGCCGAACGAGGTCTTCTGATTGTTCCGCGGGGTGATGAGCTGCAGATACAGGCGCAAGCGGTCGCCAGTGGAGAACATGTAACGGTGTATCTGCGGGATAATAGTCCCGACGCTGCAGCTAGCTTTCCAGAGTCACTCGTTCGGTTCGGAATTCGTACCCGCGAGCGCGTGATTCTCAATGATGCGTCATCTCAGAATGTGTTTTCTGCCGATCCTTATATCGTTCTGAGCCACCCTCGTTCCATTCTCTGTTTGCCATTGAGTAGCCAGGACAAACTCATCAGTATTCTTTACCTTGAGAATAATCTGGCACCGAATGTTTTCACGCCCGATCGCGTCGCCTTATTGAATGTGCTGGCGTCGCAAGCGGCAATCTCACTCGAAAATTCGCGGCTCTATCACGATCTCGCGGATCGGGAAGGGAAGATCCGGCGCCTGGTCGACGCCAATATCATCGGGATATTCATTGGCGACGCCCGCGAACGGCGGATTGTTGAAGCCAATGACGCGTTTCTGCGTATCATGGGATATGACCGTGAGGATCTGGTTTCGGGGCGCCTGCGCTTGACCGAGCTGACTCCGCCAGAGTGGGTTGAGCTCGACAAGCGTATGTGGGCCGAACTGAGCTCCACCGGAATCATTCAGCCCTACGAGAAAGAATACTTTCGGAAGGATGGCAGCCGAGTTCCCGTGCTTGTGGGCGCCGCGCGGTTCAAGGAGGGAGGCGACGAGGGCGTCGCATTTGTCCTCGATTTAACCGAACGCAAGCGGGCGGAACAGGCGGTGCAGCTGCAGGCAATGCTTGATTCGATCCCGGCGATGGCTTGGCGCTCCAGTGCTGACGGCTCCACCGAGTACATCAACAAACGTTGGCTCGACTACACGGGGCTCTCGCTTGATGAAACGCTGGGTTGGCAGTGGCTTGCTTCGATCCATCCCGACGACGCTCCGCGCC
>Ga0081540_1002849_pt1 | contig 14003 bp, 9 predicted proteins | sample TabmetS2T1R1_FD_71024 | JGI IMG/M metagenome (GOLD analysis project Ga0081540, IMG submission 71024) | Tabebuia heterophylla rhizosphere microbial communities from the University of Puerto Rico - S2T1R1 | ecosystem: Host-associated > Plants > Roots > Rhizosphere ... | reverse complement strand
GGCCCCCGCGCCCCCCCCCCCCGGCCCCGCGCCCCCCCCCCCCCCCGCCGCACCCCGGGCGCCCGCCCCCGAATTCAATGAAAGTGACTCTCTACCGGATAGAAGCGGTAGAGAGTCACTCTCTACCGAAACCCCGGCGTCCCCCAAAGCGGACATTCCGGATATTCCGTACTTGTCCACACTGATCGTCCCGGCCCTCCGGGCCGCGGACATCGGCGCCGGCCTCACCGCGCGCCCCAGTGAAACGCAAGCGCCCCCTGAGCCGGAAGTGAGAGCAGCACCGCCCCGAGCGTCAAACCCCAACCACGGCGATGTCACATCGCCGTGGTCAGAACCACGGCAGAGTCACATCGCCGTGGTTGGAGAAGGCGCCGAAGCCGGCGAGCAGCGGACCAAGACAGCCCCAGCCCGTGACGGCAGTAACTCAACGGGACGCGTGGTGTTCGTGGGAGCGGGCCCGGGCGCGCCGGATCTGCTCACCCAGCGCGGGGCGCGCGCCATCGCCGCGGCTGACGTCGTCATCTGGGCGTCGAGCCTGGTCGACCAGCGTATCCTGGCGCACGCCAAGAACCATGCGGAGATCGTCGACTCGGCGCAACTTCCCATGGAAGGCGTGCTGCCCTACTACGAGCGCGCCGCCCGCCATAACCTGACCGTCGCCCGGGTGCACTCCGGCGACCCCTCCCTCTGGGGCGCCGTCCAGGAGCAGCTCGAGCAGTGCGCCGAACTCGGCCTGCACACCGAGATCGTGCCGGGCGTGTCCAGCTTCACCGCGGTAGCCGCCGCCGTCCAGCGCGAGCTGACCATCCCGGAGGTCGCCCAGTCGGTGATCCTGACCAGGCTGGGCGGCGGCAAGACGCCGATGCCTCCGGGGGAGCAGGTCAGGGAGTTCGCCCGGCACGGCACCACGATGGCGCTGTTCCTGTCGGCCGCCCGGTCCGGCCAGCTGCAGGATGAGCTCCTCCAAGGTGGTTACCCGGAAGACACCCCGTGCGTGGTCGCCTACCAGGTGACCTGGCCGGACGAGCTGATCATCCGCACCAGGCTCGACACCCTCGCCGCCACCATAAAAGAACGCAAGCTCTGGAAGCACACGCTGGTGCTGGTCGGCCCGGCCCTGCAAACAACGGGCGCCCGCTCGCACCTGTACCACCCCGGCCACTTCCACGGGTACCGCAAGGCCGAACCCCAGGCCAGGAAGCAGCTCCGGGGCACGAAGGGCACAACGTGAGCGACGAGCCCGAGCTGCGCGAGCCCGACCTGCCGCGGACCGCGAAGGTGCGGAAGAAGGCGCTGCGTACCGGCTGGACCACCGGGACCTGCGCGTCCGCCGCGGCCAAGGCGGCCACCACCGCGCTGGACACCGGCGAGATCCTCCTCACCGTCGAGGTCGGCCTGCCGGATGGCCAGCGGGTCCGCTTCCCCGTGGACGAATGCACCCTCACGCGAGGCAACCAGGCCCAGGCGGTCGTGGTCAAGGACGCCGGCGACGACCCCGACGTGACCCACGGCGCGCGGCTGACCGCCACGGTGCGCTGGCGCGGCCAGCCTGGCCTCGAACTGGACGGCGGCGTGGGCGTGGGCGTGGTCACCAAGCCGGGCCTCGGGCTCGAGCTGGGCGGCCCCGCCATCAACCCGGTGCCCCGCGCGATGATCACCCAGGCCGTCGGCGAGGCCGTCGACCTGAGCAAGACCGGCGTCACCGTGATCATCTCGGTCCCGGACGGCGAGCGGATGGCGCGCAAGACCACCAACGCCAGGCTCGGCATCATCGGCGGGATCTCGATCCTCGGCACCACCGGCATCGTCCGGCCGTTCTCCACCGCGTCCTGGCGGGCCAGCGTGGAGCAGGCGATCTCGGTGCTGGCCGCCCAGGGCGAGGACACGGTGGTGCTGTGCACCGGCGGCCGCACCGAGAAGGGCGCCATGAAGCTCCTCCCGGAGCTGCCCGAGGTGTGCTTCGTGGAGGTGGGCGACTTCACCGGCGCCGCGCTGCGCCGGGCGGCCGAGCACCACCTCGGCCACGTCGTCTTCGCCGGCATGGCGGGCAAGCTCACCAAGCTGGCCGCGGGCGTGCTGATGACCCACTACACGCGGTCCAAGGTGGACCTCGCCCTGCTCGAAGACATCACGCGAGCCGCGGGCGGACCCGAGGACCTGGCCGGGCAGGTAGGAAACGCCAACACCGCCCGGCACGCGGCCGAACTCTGGGACCAGGCCGGCCTGCTCCCGGCGGCAGGCCGCGAGCTGTGCGCCCGCGCCGCCCGCGTGCTGAGCCGGTTCAGCGCCGAGCTAGCCGGCCCGGGAACGGAGCCCCCGCGGATCCGCGTCATCATGGTCGACTTCACCGGCCAGCGGAAGATCGCGGAGGCAGCCGCATGAGCCGGGGGTGGGCTCGGGGGAGCCAGCACGTCACGGTGATCGGCTGCGACGGCCGCCCCCCAGGCCCCGACGCCACGAACGCCCTGGCCGAGGCGCGAACTGTCATCGGCGCTCCCCGGCACCTCAGCGCCGCCCCCATCCCGGAAACCGCCGAACGCATCGAGCTCAGGCACCTCGACGAGGCCCTCGACGCGATCGCCGCGCACGAAGGCCCCACCGTGGTCCTCGCCTCCGGCGACCCCGGCTTCTTCGGCGTCGTCCGGGCCCTGCGCGCCCGCGGGATCACGCCGTACGTCATCCCGGCGGTCTCCTCGGTCGCGGACGCCTTCGCGAGAATCGGCCTGGACTGGGACGATGCCCTGGTCGTCTCGGCCCACGGCCGGGATCCGAACCGAGCCCTGGCCGCCGCGCTGGCGCACCCCAAGGCCGCCATCCTGACCGCGCCGGGCACCGCCGCCCACCTCGCGCGAGACCTGCACACCGCGGGCAAGCGCGTCTACGCGGTCGAGCTCCTCGGCACGCCGCAGGAACGCGTCACCGAAGCTCCCGCGGATACCGGCCTCGCCGACCCCAACGTCCTCATCGCCCTCGACCGGGACGACGCGCCCAGCGAGCCGCGCTGGCTGGCCGGCCACCCGGGTGCCCCGGACGGCTGGGCGCTGCCCGAGGACGCGTTCGAGCACCGCGACTCGATGATCACCAAGCCGGAGGTCCGCGCATTGGTGCTGGCCCGCCTCGGCCCGGCTCCCGGCCGGACGATCTGGGACGTGGGCGCGGGCTCGGGTTCGGTGGCGGTGGAGTGCGCGCGGTTCGGCGCCTGGGTGATCGCGATCGAATCGGACCCCGCCCAGTGCGAGAAGATCCGCCGCAACGCCGAACGCCATCACGTCCGCCTGCGCGTCCATCAGGGCCGCGCCCCGGAGGCGCTCACCGGCCTGCCGCCCGCGGACGCGGTCTTCGCCGGCGGCGGCGACCACGCCGTGCTGGCCACCGCGATCCGGCTGGCCGACCCGGAAACGGTCGTCGTCACGCTGGCCGCTGTCGACCGGGTCGCCGAGACCGCCGCCCTGCTGGACCAGCACCGCTACCGGGCCGACGGCGTCCAGCTCCAGGCCTCGCGCCTCAAACCGCTCCCGGGCGGGAACCACCGCCTGGCCGCGCAGAACCCCGTGTTCGTCCTCTGGGGCCAGCGATGATCGGCCTGGTCAGCGTGACCAGAGCCGGTCGCACCGCCGCGGAACGGCTCGAAAACGCCTGGTCGGACACCCGCACCTACGACGGTCCCGCGGCGCAGGCGCTGCCCCGCGCGTTCACGGAATGCGACGCCGTCGTCTGCTTCCTCGCCGTCGGCGCGACGGTCCGGCTGCTCGCCCCGCTGCTGACGACCAAGCACGACGACCCCGCCGTGGTCTGCGTCGACGAGGCGCTGCGCTTCGCGGTCCCGGTGCTCGGCGCGCACTCCGGCGGCGGCAACGAGCTAGCCCGCCGGGTCGCCGCCACCCTGGGCGCCGAACCCGTCGTCACCACCGCCAGCGACGCGGTCGGCGGCGCGGGCCTGGACGACTTCGGTGCCGACCTGGGCTTTACCATCGAGCCGGGCAGCGACCTGGCCGCCGTCGGGACCGCGATCCTGTCCGGTGAGCGCGTCACCTTCACCACGGACGCCGAGTGGCCGCTCCCCCCGCTGCCCCCCAACGTCGTGCGCACGGACCGCCCGGAACCAGGCGTCCCCGCCGTCGTGGTGACCGACCAGAGGATCAATACTCCCGAACGGGCCGTGGTTTACCGCCCTGGTTCACTGCGTGTCGGCGTGGGCGCGAGCACCGGCGCTGCCGCGGACGAAATCGGCCACCTCATCGATGACACGCTGCTTGAGCTGGGCGTATCACCCAGGTCCGTTCGGTATCTCGGTACGGCGGATGTGAAAGCGGACGAGCCCGGTTTGCTGGCGGCGGCGGCCGGACGCGGCTGGCCCGTGGTCACCTTCCCGGCCAGCCGGCTCGCCGCGGTACCGGTGCCCAACCCGAGCGAGGTGGTGCGGCGCGCGGTCGGCACGCCGAGCGTCGCCGAGGCGGCGGCGCTGATCGAGCCGGGGTCGGTGCTGCTGGCCGGCAAGCGGGCCAGCGCGCACGCCACGGTCGCGGTGGCCCGGGTCCGGCCGCGCGGCCGGCTGGCGGTGATCGGGATCGGGCCCGGCGCCCGGGACCTGATGACCCCGCGCGCCGTGGCCGAACTGCGCCGCGCGGCCGTGGTCGCCGGGCTCGACGCCTACCTGGAGCAGGTCGCCGACCTGCTCAGGCCGGGCACGACGGTGCTGGCCAGCGGCCTGGGCGCGGAGCGGGAGCGGGCCGCCGCGGCGGTGGCGCAGGCCCGGGCCGGACGGGCGGTCGCGCTGATCGGGTCCGGCGACGCGGGTGTCTACGCGATGGGCAGCCCGGCGCTGGAGCTGGCGGGCGAGGAGATCGACGTGACCGTGGTGCCCGGGGTGACCGCGGCGCTGGCGGTCGCGGCGGTGCTCGGCGCGCCGCTTGGCCACGACCACGTCTTTATCTCCCTGTCCGACCTGCACACGGCCTGGCCGGTGATCGAGCGGCGGGTCGCCGCCGCCGCCGCGGGGGACCTGGTGACCTGCTTCTACAACCCGGCCAGCCGCAAGCGGGACTGGCAGCTGCGCCGGGCGCTCGAGCTGCTGGCCGCGCACCGGCCGCCGTCCACGCCCGTCGGCTGGGTCCGGGACGCCAGCCGGGCAGGCCAGGCCGCCTCGCTCAGCACGCTGGCCGAATTCGAACCCGCGGTCGCGGACATGCACACGCTGGTCGTGGTCGGCTCGTCGCGGACCCGCGTCCAGGCCGGGCGCATGGTGACGCCTCGCGACTACCGCTGGGCCGGCTCGTGATCCCCGTGATCACGACGGGCTGCCGCGGCTGCGGTGCCTGCCTGCTGACCTGTCCCCGCGGTGCCATCCAGCCCGGAATCACGGGCTCACTGGTGGTGCTCGATGACCGCTGCACCGAATGCGGCGAGTGCGTCGAAGTCTGCCCGGCGGACGCGATAGAGATGATGCCATGACCGAGGTTCATCCCATTGAGGCCGAGTCGTACCGGATCATGCGGTCCCGGATCGACCTGAGCGCGCTGCCCCCGCTGACCCGGGCGGTGACCGAGCGGATCATCCACGCCACCGCCGACTTCGACTACGTCACCGACCTGGTCTGCGACGAGATGGCGCTGGCCGCCGGGGTGGAGGCGCTGCGCCGTGACGCGCCGGTCATCGCGGACGTGGCCATGGTCGCCTCCGGCATCACCGGGTACCCGGTGATCTGCAAGATCGGCGACTCGCTGAGCGCCCGGCTGGCGCGCACGGCGAACATCACGCTGAGCGCGGCCGCGGTCCGGCTGGCGCACGGCGAGGCCGGCCCCGGCGCGGTCTGGCTGGTCGGCTGCGCGCCGACCGCGCTGGCCGAGATCATGTCCAGGGAGGTCGAGCCCGCCCTGGTCATCGGTGTCCCGGTCGGGTTCGTCGGCGCGGCGGACGCCAAGGACAGCCTGCGGGCCAGCGGCCTGCCGGCGCTGAGCAACATCTCGGAGAAGGGGGGATCCGCGGTGGCGGTCGCGGCGTTCAACGCCCTGCTCCGGATAGCAAGGAAACCCGTGAAGGAGTCCTCGTGACGCCCCCGCCGCTCCTGCTCGCCGCGCACGGCACCCGTGACCAGGCGGGGGTCGACGCCTTCACCGCGCTGGCCGGGCGGGTCGGGAAGCTGGCCGCCGACGGCACGCGGGTGGCGGGCGGCTTCATCGAGCTGTCCGCGCCCGCGCTGCGCGACGCGGTGAGCTCGCTGGTGAACGGTCATCCGTCCGCCGTGGTCGCGGTCCCGCTCATGCTGTCCGCGGCCGGGCACGCCAAGGGCGACATTCCCGCCGCGCTGGCCCGCGAGCGCACCCGTCATCAAGGTCTGACCTGGACGTACGCTCGTCCCCTCGGGCCGCACCCCGCGCTCCTCGAGCTGCTGGCCGCGCGTATCACCGCGGTCAGCGACGGGTCTCCCCCCGCCGTCCTCCTCGCCGGCCGCGGCTCCACCGACCCCGACGCCAACGCGGACGTGGTCAAGACCGCCCGGCTGCTCTGGGAGGGGCGGGGCTACCCGCTGGCCGAGACGGCCTTCGTCTCGCTGGCCCGGCCGGACGTGGCCGAGGGCCTGGAGCGGTGCCGCCTGCTGGGCGCGCGGCGGATCGTGGTGGCCCGGTACTTCCTGTTCCCCGGCGTGCTGCCGGACCGGGTGGCCGAACAGGCCGCCGCCTACGCCGCCGTGCATCCGGAGCTCGAGATAGCGTGCACCGACGTACTGGGCGACTGCGACGAGATCGCCGCGCTGGTCTGGGAGCGGTACCGCGAGGCGCTGGCCGGGGACATCCGGATGAACTGCGACGTGTGCGTGTACCGGATCGCGATGCCCGGGTTCGAGCACCGCGTCGGCGAGCCCCAGCATCCGCACGACCACCCCCACGATCACGTACATGCCCATCGCTAAGGAGAAACCGTGGACCAGCTCGCCGACGTACTCGCCGCGATCGCGCCGCCCGACGCCGAGGCGATGGCGGCCGCGCGGGAGCGGCAGGACCGGATGACCAAGCCGCGCGGCTCGCTCGGCGTGCTCGAGGACGTGTCCGTGCGGCTAGCCGGGCTGGCCGGCGGCTGCCCGCCGCCGCTGCCCGAACCGGCTTGCGTCGCCGTGTTCGCCGCCGACCACGGCGTGCACGCCCAGGGGGTCACCCCGTGGCCGCAGGAGGTGACCGCCCAGATGGTGGCCAACTTCCTGGCCGGCGGGGCCGTGGTCAACGCGTTCGCGGCGCAGGCCGGGGCCGAGGTCACCGTGGTCGACGTGGGCGTGGCCGCCGACCTCGAACCGGTGCCCGGGCTGCTGCCGCGCAAGATCGCCCGCGGCACCGCGGACTTCACCGAAGGCCCCGCGATGACCCGCGACCAGGCCACGGCGGCCCTGGTCACCGGGGCCGAGATCGCCGCCGGCCTGGTCGCGGCGGGCAACCGGTGCCTGGTCACCGGGGACATGGGCATCGCCAACACCACCGCGTCCGCCGCGCTGATCTGCGCCTTCACCGGCGCCGACCCCGCGGATGCCACCGGCCGGGGCACCGGGATCGACGCGGCCACCTACGCGCGGAAGATCGACGTGGTCTGCCGCGGCCTGGCCCGGCACCAACCCGGCTTTCCCGGCGCACCCGGGTTTCCCGGCGCACCCGGCTTCTCCGGCGCACCCGGCTTCCCCGGCCCGGCCGATCCCGTCGGCGTCCTGGCGGCGTTCGGCGGCTTCGAGCACGCCGCCCTGGCCGGGTTCATCCTCGGCGCCGCCGCCCTCCGGGTACCGGTGATCCTGGACGGGGTCATCGCGGGGGCGGCCGCGCTGGCCGCCGTGGCCCTGGCCCCCGACGCCATCGCCGCGTGCTTCGCAGGTCACCGCAGTGCCGAGCCCGGGCATGCGGTTACGCTTAGCTATCTGGGGCTGCGTCCGCTCGTGGACCTGGGGCTGCGGCTGGGCGAGGGTACCGGCGCCGTGCTGGCCCTGCCGCTGGTGCAGAGCGCGGCGCGGGCGCTGCGCGACGTCGCCACCTTTGATTCCGCGGGTGTGGCGGAGAAGAGCTAATCGAAGGAACCATGGACCCGTACCTGCTGGGGCTCCGCCTTGAGGGCCGCCGCGTCGTCGTCGTGGGCGGGGGAGCGGTCGCGTCCCGGCGGATCCCCGCCCTGCTCGACGCGGGCGCCGACGTGCTGCTGGTATCCCCGAAGGTCGCCGCGTCGCTGGAAGACCTGGCCGCGGCCGGCCGGATCCGCTGGGAGCCGCGGGGCTACCGGCCCGGCGACTGCGCCGGCGCCTGGCTGGTCTGCGCCTGCACGGACGATCCCGAGGTGAATGCCGCCGTGGCTTCGGCCGCCGAGCAACAGCGGACCTGGTACGTCCGCGCCGACGACGCGGGGGCGTCGGCCGCCTGGACGCCGGCCAGCGGTCAAGCGGCCGGTATCCGCGTCGCCGTGCTCAGTGTCGACCCGGAGCGGGGCGACCCCCGGCACAGCGCCGCGATCCGCGACGCGGTCGTCGTCGGCCTCCAGTCCGGCCGGCTCAGTGCCCGCCACGGTCGCCGTCACCCCGCCGGGGTCGCGATCATCGGCGGCGGGCCCGGCGACCCCGGCCTGATCACCGTGCGCGGGCGGCAGTTGCTCGCCGAGGCCGACGTGGTCCTCACCGACCGGCTGGCGCCCCGCTCCCTGCTCGACGAACTGCGCGACGATGTGGAGATCATCGACGCGGGCAAGATCCCGTACGGCCGGGCCATGGCCCAGGAGCACATCAACGCGGCGCTGGTCGCCCACGCCCGGGCCGGCCGGTTCGTGGCCAGGCTCAAGGGCGGCGATCCGTTCGTGTTCGGCCGGGGGGCCGAGGAGGTCCTGGCCTGCCTGCGCGCCGGGGTCCCGGTCACCGTGGTGCCCGGCGTCACCAGCGCGGTGGCCGTGCCGGCCAGCGCCTGGGTGCCGGTGACCCACCGCGGCGTCGCGCAGGAGTTCCACGTCGTGTCGGTGCACGTCGCGCCCGGCGACGAGCGGTCGACGGTGAACTGGGAACTGCTCGGCGGTAGTTCGGGGACGCTGGTGCTGCTGATGGCGGTGGAGCGGATCGGGGCGGTAGCGGGCGAACTGTTGCGATACGGACGCAGTCCGGATACTCCCGTTTCGGTAATCGCAGACGGTACTCTGCCGACGCAGCGCACAATTAACTCAACACTGGAACAAGTGGAAAGCTGTGTAGCAGAGGAGGGGGTCCGTCCGCCCGCTATCGTCGTGGTGGGCGACGTAGTGAGCGTCGCGGCGGAGATCACGGAACTCATGCGCCATGTAACCGCCGGACGAACGGGATAAACTCCGCGTGCCACGGCGATCGAACTGGTGGACCCCGCCCACCCCACGAGACCCCAAGAAGCCCCTGACCTGCCCGCCGGGGGCTCCGCGGGGGTTTTGAGAGGACATTACAGCGATGGAAGGTCAGGGCCTGGCAGCGTCATCGGCGTCTGCTGTCGGCAGACAGGGCCAGCACGGCCCTGCCGAGACCCATGTGACCAGTGATATCACGCGTGATGGTGAGGGCCGGGGGCGTAATGGGGATGACAGTCACGTGATGATGGGACCGGGTCACCCAGAGGCATATTCCCAGGATGACGGCATGCCGCAAACGCCGGATTCCTCCCCGCCGCCCCGGCCGCCGGCCGGGGGACAGGCGCGCCCGTCGGCGGAACAGGCATCCCGGGAGCCCGGCGAGCAATCGGCCCATGAGCCCGGCGAGCAATCAGCCCAGGGGTCTCAGGCGGAATTCCCGTCTCAGCAGATTAAATCGGACAAAGCGGATAACATTGGTGATCCTGATCGAAACAATAGCGTTGTCGCAAGGGATGAGAATACGGGCCACAACAAGACCGCGGCCGGCCTAGCGTCCTCCGCGGTAGACGCTCCCGCGGTAAATAGCCCCGCGGCAGGCGACTCCGGCGAGCCCGAGACGGTTCAGTTCGAGGCCGTGCCGCCCGATGAGCCGGAGTCCGGTCCCGCCGAGCCCGCGGGCACTCCGGACACCACGCCCCCGGCCAAGACCGGCGAGCCGGAGACGGTTCAGTTCGCGGCCGTCCCGCCCGAGCCCCCGCAGGACGCTCCCGAGCCCCCGCAGACTGTCATAGTTCCCGAGTTCCCGCAGACCGTGGTAGTTCCCGAGTTCCCGCAAACCGTCGTGGTTCCCGAGCCCGTCGTCCGCCCGGCGGCCCCCGAGGCCGCTGCTGATTCGGAGGCCGCTGCTGATTCGGAGGCCGCTGCTGATTCCGATTCCGTTACCGCTTCCGAGGCCGTTGCTGATTCCGAGACCGCGGAGCCCGAATCCCAGCCCGCCCCCGCCGCCCCCGCGACGGTGGCCGCCTCGGCCCAGAACCCTGAGCCCCGGGAATCCCAGGCACCCCAGGGTCACACCCGGGTCGACGCGCGCCTGCTCGAGGCGGCCCTGCTCAACCTCAGGAAGCGGATCGCCGCCATCCCGCTGGTCTTCCAGATCTCCGGTTCCGCCGAGGTCAAGACCGAGCGCGGCAAGCTCCTCAGCCAGATCGACGACTACCTGCTGCCCCGGGTGCGCCGCTCCGCCGCGCCGGTCCTGGTCGCCCTGGTCGGCTCCACCGGCGCGGGTAAGTCCACGCTGGTGAACAGCATCGTCGGCGCGCATGTGAGCGCCACCGGGGTCCGCCGCCCGACGACGAACAGCCCGGTGCTGGCCTGCCACCCGGACGAGATCGACTGGTTCGCCGAGAACAACTTCCTGCCCACCCTGCCCCGGGTCAGGCAGGAAGGCCTGGCTAGGCCCGGCCGGGACGGGCTGCTCGTGCTCGCGGCCAGCGAGGGCATGCCGCGCGGCATCGCGCTGCTGGACACGCCGGACATCGATTCGGTGGTGCAGGCGCACCACGAGTTCGCCTTGCAGTTCCTCGACGCCTCGGACCTGTGGCTGTTCATGACCAGCGCCAGCCGGTACGCCGACGGGCCGGTCTGGGAGATCCTGCAGCACGCCCGGGACCGCAAGGCCTCCCTCGGTGTGGTCCTGTCCAGGATCCCGCAGGCCTACCGAACCGAACTCGTCGATCACTTCAACGCCATGCTCGACGCGAACGGGATCGCGGCGGCGGACCGCTTCGTCATCCAGGAGACCCCGCTGATCGACGGGATGCTCCCGAACGACGCCTACCAGCCGGTTCGTGACTGGCTCGCCGACACCGCCGCCCGTTCCGACCGCCGGGTCGCGGTGCTGTCCCGGACCATGTCCGGCGTGCTCGACACGTTCAAGTCCCGGGTCCCGGCCATCGCGGCGCACGTCGAGGCGCAGGTCGTGCTGCGGGCGCAGCTTCGCCGGGCGGCCGAGACGGAATACGAGAACGCCTTCGCCGAGGCCAGCGGCGGCCTGAAGGACGGCACCCTGCTCCGCGGCGAGGTCCTCGCCCGCTGGGAGGATTGCATGGTCGGCGGCGAGCTGCGGCCGCGCCGGGGCGGGGCGAAGGCGGCCAAGGGCGCAGCCAGGAAGGGCAAGCGGGCACGCCGCGGGCCGTCGCGGTCGGCGGCGCTGAATGCCGCGCTCCGTTCGGCCATCGAGTCCTACATCGTGTCCGTCGCGGACCGGGCGGCGGAGGCCGTCGAGGGGAGCTGGCGCGCCGATCCGGCCGGGGCCGTGCTGCTCGCGGACGCGGCCGCCGAGCGCGCCCGCGACGTGCGCGCGAAGCAGGTGTTCGAGTCCGTCTTCGGGCCCGCCGGGCAGAGCGGCGGCGACCTAGCCGACATGGACATCAAGACCGCCGACATGATCACGGCCGCCGACGCCGCCAAGGCCTCGGCGTTCAGCCGCTCCTCCCCGGACCTGGCTCTGCGCTCGGCGCGAGCGGTCGGCGCGTGGCAGGATCACCTGACCCGGCTGGCCGAGGGGGAGGATCTGCGGCCGGCGGTCCGGCGGGTCTCGTTCGACTCCGAAGCGCTGAGCCTGGTGGTCCTGGTGGCGATGCTCGGCGAGGCCGTGCCCGCCGCGGCGGCGCCGGGCGAAGCCGGCGGCGGCAGCGTCTACACCGAGCCCCGGCAGATGCTGACGTCGGTGTTCGGCCCGGTGGTGCTGACCGAGATCCTGGCCAGGGCGCGCGCCGACTTGACCGAACGTGTCCGGCTGCTCCTGGATGAAGAGCTAGTCAGGTTCGTTGAGGTGATCGACGCGGCCGGTGACTGCGACGACGTCGCGGCCATCCGGCTTTACCAGGCGGAATTCTCGCTCGAGGCGGTTAGGTGACAGCGAACACGATCGTGGTAGGCGGGTTGGCGCATTCGCGGCTGCCCGCCAGGCTTACCTCGCTCCAGGAGCTGACCAAGATCGGATCAGCAAGAACCGGATCCGAAGGGTTCAGCCAGGAACTACTGACCGAGGCGGAAGCGCTGCTGCGGCGGTCGGGCGAGCGGATGCGGATGTCCGCCTCGCACACCGTGGTGGCCCTGGCGGGAGGCACGGGCAGCGGGAAGTCCTCGCTGTTCAACGCCCTGGCCGGGGCGAACTTCTCGCCCGCGGGCGTGACCCGGCCGACTACTAAGCACTCGCACGCCTGCGTGTGGGGGATGGAGGGGGCCGCCCCGCTGCTGGACTGGCTGGGCGTGCAGCGGCGTCACCGCTACGCCAGGGCGAGCGCCCTGGATGAGGGCGAGGCGTCGCTGACCGGGATGCTCCTGCTCGACCTGCCCGACCACGACTCGGTGGTCACCGGGTCGGCGGCGCTGGTCGACCGCCTGGTCAAGATGGCCGACATGCTGGTCTGGGTGCTCGACCCGCTGAAATACGCGGACGCATCGGTGCACCGGCGCTACCTGGTGCCGCTGGCCGGGCACGCCGCGGTGACCACCGTGGTGCTCAACCAGGTTGACACGCTCAGTCCCGACCAGGCTGACGACTGCCGGTCCGACCTGCGCAGGCTGCTCGACGCCGAGGGCCTGGGCGAGACCCCCGTCCTGGTGACCTCGGCGACCACCGGCGCCGGCCTCGACGAGCTGCGCCGGGTGCTGGCGAACGCGGTGGCCGTCCGCCAGGCCGCCGCGGAAAGGATCAGGGCGGACATCGACGCCCTGCTGGAGCGGTTCACGGTGTACGCCGGGGCTTCGGTGCCCGGCTGGCTGCCCCCGGCGTCCCGGGCGCCCGCGCTGGCCGTGGCCCCCGCGGCGACCCCGGCCCTTCAATCCCCTCAAACGGAACCGGCTCCCGCCCAGGTTCCGTCTCGGCCGCCGTGGCAGCTGGATGACGACGGCGAGAGCGAGAGCAACGGGCGGGTCGGCGCGGCCGACTGGCAGCCCTGGCAGACGAGCGCGGCGCCGACCAAGCCGGTCTCCTCCGCCCGGCCGCCGTGGGAAGACGCGACCCCGAATGGCAACGGCGCCGAGAAGGTCACCGAGGATCCCGCGATCTATGTTCCCGCCGGTCCGGTGGGCGCGCTGACCGCGGCGTTCGCGAAGGCGGCCGGCGCGGCGGCGGTGACCGAGACGCTGAACGGCGTGCGTGAGCGCAGCGCCGCCGGTTACATCGGCTGGCCGCCCGCCCGGCTGGTCGCCCGCCTGCGTGGCCAGGCACCGGCGCACAAGCTCGTGGCCGGCGACGCGGGGCACGTCGGGCAGGCGCAGCGGCCCGATATCGACAACGCGATCAACGTGTTCGCCAGCGAGGTGGGCGGCTCGCTCCCCGAGCCCTGGTCGCGGACCGTGCGGGGGGCGGCGCGCTCCCGGGCCGACGAGGCCCAGGCGGCGCTCGGCCGGGCGGTCACCCAGGGGCTGCCGCCGCGTGACAAGGTGACCAGCTGGTGGCGGCTGATCGCGCTCGCCCAGTGGCTCCTGGTGGCGCTGACGCTGGTTGGCCTGATCTGGATCGCGCTCATCCTCGCGATCGGGGGGTCCAGCGGGCCGCACCAGAAGTCGTCCCTGATCAACGACGTCTCCCTGGCCCCGTGGCTCGGGGTCATGGTGGTGGCGCTGCTGCTGCTCGGCTGGCTGATCTCCTCATGGTGCCAGAACATGGT
>Ga0081540_1002848_pt1 | contig 14005 bp, 7 predicted proteins | sample TabmetS2T1R1_FD_71024 | JGI IMG/M metagenome (GOLD analysis project Ga0081540, IMG submission 71024) | Tabebuia heterophylla rhizosphere microbial communities from the University of Puerto Rico - S2T1R1 | ecosystem: Host-associated > Plants > Roots > Rhizosphere ... | reverse complement strand
GCCGAGCGAAGCGAGAGCCGGGACCCAGTCTGACTCGCGCCAAGTCGAAATCGCTATTTCCAAAACTGCTTCGTCGCGATGCGGGCGCCTTCGGCCATCGCCGCCATCTTGCCCCACACCACGTCGGCATCGACCGCGGCCTGGCCGACCCAGGTGCCGTAGCCGCAATCGCTGCCGGCGATCACGTTCTCGCGGCCGACCAGTTTCGCATAGCGGCCGATGCGCTGGGCGATCAGCTCCGGATGCTCGATGAAGTTCGACTTCGACTCGATCACGCCGGGGATCAGCACCTTGCCCGCGGGAAGCTTCACCGTCTCGAACACGGTCCACTCATGCGCGTGGCGCGGATTGGCGGCTTCGAACGAGATGGCGCCGGGCCGCGCCTGGAACACCAGGTCGATGATATCGGCGAACGGCACGTCGTAGTGATGCGGGCCTTCGTAGTTGCCCCAGCACACGTGGATGCGCAGCTGCTCGGGCGAAATGTTGGCGAGCGCGTGGTTGAGCGCCTCGATGTGCATGGCGGCGCGCTTGCGAAACTCCGCGAGGCTCAAATCCGCATACTGGATGTGGCGGCCCATGCCGAGATCGGGGCAATCGATCTGCAGCACGATACCGGCCTTGGCGACGGTCTCGTATTCGTGCCGCATCGCGTCGGCGATGGCGAACAGATAGGCCTCTTGGCTCGGATAGTGCTCGTTGCGGAAGAACAGCGACACCACGCCGGGCGACGCGGCACTGAGGAACGCACCAGCGGTGGTCTTGCCCGCCAGCGCCGCCTTGAGGTTGTCGACATCGGCGTGCGCCGCTGCGGCGTCGCGCACCTTGATCGGCGCATTGCAGGCGGGCGTCTTGCGGCGCGAGCGGCCAGGATCGCCGAACACGCGCTTGGCGAGATTGGGAAAGTCGGCGAGGTCCTGGTAGACGAACGTGTTGCCGGTACCGCCGAACCCGTCGAGCCGGTCCTTCACATAGGTCGCATAGCTCGGCTTCGACAGCTCGCCGTCATTGACGAGATCGACGCCGGCGGCGACCTGCTTGCCCACCACCTCGACGACCGCGGCGCGGATGCGCGCGGCGAGCGCCGCTGGCTCGACCGGCACGCCCTCTTCCTTCGCGTACATCATGCGCACGAGATCGTCGGGACGCGGCAGGCTCCCGGTGTGCGTGGTGAGAAAACGGTCGGTGCTGCGGATCATCACGGGCTCCCGGCAAGCGCGGCAACAAAGGATCATCGTGCTTTAGGATTTGCGCAAGATTTTTTCTTAAAGCCTATCTCTGCTTTTCGCTTTGATGCGCCATGAAAAATGCCCGTTTTTTCGAACTTTCTTGACTTTCGACGCGACATAGATTACGAGCAGCGCCTAATTCTGCGAGGACCCATGTCTACGTTACGCACATATCAAGCGACCAAAGCCGCCGGACGATCGTTGAATCGATCGTTTATCCGGGCTGCGGACGCGCGCGCGTATGCGTGGTGCCTAGCAGAACGACCCTGTTCGAGCATGAAGCGACCGAACTAACCGGCAGCGGGCCAGTCCCTCTGCCGATCCAGGCAGAGCAGAGACGGCCCGCAGAACGCTCCCCAAGAGCACAAGCGGAAAATCCCTCTGCCTGACGACCCCCGCAAGGGGCGTCGGGCTATTTGGCATCGTGAACGTCCAGACATTGGACGGGTGATGTGCGACCGCCTCCTCGTTGCGGGGATGCTGAGCGGATCACCCGTCCGTTTGTGAATTTTCGCCGGCTTGTAGGATGGGTTGAGCGAAGCGAAACCCATCACGTCGGGCCGTCGCGGATCGCTTTGATGGGTTTCGCTGCGCTCAACCCATCCTACGCTGACAACGATTTTTGACACCACGCGTCACTAGCCCAACGGCAGAGGCAATGCGCTCAGAACGCATCCAGTCGGAGTTCGAATCTCCGGTGACGCACCAACGTTCAGTTCAATTCGGGTCGTGCCACTACGACAGGCTGGTGCTCTCGCCGCGCCGCAAACGCGGTCAGGCAGGAGGTTCGACTCCTTCCACGACCCTACCCACTCGCTCGGTAAGCTAATCTGGTGAAAGCGCCTGCCTGAAGCGCAGGAGAGCGTGGCTCGAAACCACGACCGAGCACCATTTCGAGCAAGAGATGCTCGCCGGGGGAAGCACCGGGGTGCAGGGATGCCTTGCAAGCAACCCGCGCGGAGTTCAACTCTCCGTTCCTCCACCAATCATTCCCATCAAGCGCACTGGGTGTGTGCAGCCGACTGTTAATCGGCCCGCGGCAGGTTCGAATCCTGCGATGGGAGCCAACTTCGCCGCCATCGTCTACTGGCTAGGATTCGTGACCCTCACTCACGAGGAGCGGGGTCGGAACCCGCTGGCGGCTCCAATTTTCTTCCTGATAGGCGCATGTAGCCGAACCCGGCTACGAACCGGGTATCCGTAACAGGAGCTGCAAATGGAGGTTCGACTCCTCCCATGCGCGCCACGTTCCATTGACGCACCAACAGCGTGAAGCTCGTGCAGAAGAGTCTCGCGCTTGGAACGCGGAGGCCTAGGGGCAGAACCCCCTGACCAATACCCCTTTCGTTCAGTGGCAGGACTGCTGCTTCCAACCCAGCGGACGGTGGTTCGATTCCATCAAGGGGTGCTATTGGCCGCGATCGCGGCGCGGCTTCACGACCGCGCCATACGGACTGCCGCGTGGAATTGGCACGGAGTGTGCTCCGTGGCGTTTCTCGATCGAGGTCTCTGCGAGCAGCGAATCGAGAACAGCCCATGGGCTGCTTTCGTTATGCGAGGCGTGAAGGATGCTCGTTTCGAACGAGGCGCATCCGTCGGTAAGATGGATCACCAGCAGTCCGCGCTGCCCTTCGGCAACAAACTTTGACCAATCAACGTCTTTCTCGCTGTCCTTGGCAACGAGCCGATACGCGATGGCATACCCAGCGAGTGGTCCAATGACGATATCTTCGCGCGAGGCCCGGTGCGCCAGGCGGTCGCGATCCAGCCGAACGTAGGGATAGCCGACAAATTCCTCGCGACGTTCAGCCCGCTCGGTCACTGTGGCCGCGGACTTGGCCGGGGGACTCGCGTCCACATCGGCCTGCGCGGAGAAATGATAAGGGCCGAACGCCGGGCCTGCCGAAGAGCAGGTTTCACACACCAGTTGTCCCGGCGCATGGTAGCCGAGAGCGTCGTTTCGCCACTTCGGACCTGATGCGGTCAGCACGTAGGTCCAGGTCTCGCCCTGGTGCTCGACCTTGATGTAGCTGTAGCCCCATTCGGCGAACTTGCAGGCGCGGTCTTCGGCCCACGCCGCACCTTGCGTTGTCGCGAGCAGCGCGATGACACACAAGCGTTTGATCAATTTTCTCATGTTGCAAACGCACGATGCAGCGACGGAGGCGGCTGGTTCGAGCCCCTGCGCCGGCCTCTTGCTGGTTCAGTCTGAGGGATTTGGGTCAGTCAAGCAACGTGAGCTGCGCGCGCGGCGACTCATTCATACAGCTCACATCGGCCATATAGAATTCTGAATTGAATTGAACGCGCGAATATGTTTCATACCTAATACTTCGCAAGAGGACCCGATGCGTTCAATGCATTCAAACGCGATACGAGACGCCGCCAGGCGACCGAGCAATCGGTCGTGGGAAGGCGTGTGCGCGTGTTTGGGTTCGTTCGCCGTCATCGCGAAGCAACCCGAACCGAGAAACGGGTTACCGGACTAACCGGCGGCAGGGCCAAACCCTCCGCCAAACGGCGAGAGGGCAAGATGGCCCGGCAGATCACCACCAGAACCACGGCACCGTTCCGTCCACAGTGTCCGCGAGGCTTGCGCCTCGTGCTGACACGCGCGCTTGCGCGCGAGCGGCATGCCGAGCTCGCCCCACTCGCTGACGACGTGCGCGTCGACCGCAAGGCCGGACGCTTTTTGAACGAGCATGATCTTTTCCGAAAACCGGCTTCCACTTTTCGGGATCATGCTCTGGTGCTCATGTTTCGATCGCTGCGCGACGTTCTGCGCGTGCACACACGCGAACGCACTGATGCTGTCGCGTGACTGAATTGTTCAGGCGGCGCCCCTGATACGGCGCTGCCACGGCCGGTAGGCCTCCCGAATTCGGGAGCTCTGGTTTCCGGCGTGGCGTCGAGGAATTCGGACGAGCATGAAACTCGTCCGATTAGTCGATTTTTTTGCCGGCGTAGCACAGCGGAAGTGCAAGCGCTTCGTAAGCGAGAGGTCGCGGGTTCAAATCCTGCCGCCGGCACCAAGCTTCCCTTTCGCGGTCATGCTCCGTTAGCTCAATGGCAGAGCAGCGCCCCTGTAAGGCGCAGGTCGCAGGTTCGATCCCGTGCACGGAGCACCAATCACGCCGTCGTAGCTCAATCGGCAGAGCACGTTCTTGGTAAGGACGAGGTCGCGCGTTCGATCCGCGCCGACGGCACCATGCTCCAGTACTCCAAATCGCCCGGATAGCCCAATCGGTAGCGGCCGCTTGCTCAAAACAAGCCACAGTGCAGGTTCGAATCCTGCTCCGGGCACCACGCTCGCGTCGCCAAGCGGCCCAAGGCATCGGTGTCACATACCGACATTTCGGCGGTTCGAATCCGTCCGCGAGCACCACTTCACGCGTCTCTAGCTCAGCGGTATGAGCGCCGCCCCGACACGGCGGAGGGCGTTGGTTCGATCCCAACGAGACGCACCATCACTGCCCCGTCGTCTAGTGGCTAAGGCACTCGGCCGATAACCGAGAAAACGCGGATCGAAACCGCGCGGGGCGACCACTTCGAGGATCAACAACGAGGAACATCATGAGCGCGGACAAACCGGGCTCCCGGATCGGGAGCCTTCAAGCCTGGGGCGGCCGGGCAGCGGACTTTTAACCCGTGGGCAAGGGGTTCGACTCCTCCCCGATTCACCAATTGGACCAGTGACCCGAGCGGCAAAGGGATCGGTCTCTTAAGCCGATGCGCGAGCTTCGTGGGTTCGAGTCCCACCTGGTCCTCCATCTTCATGCGTCTGTACCCCAACAGGCAGAGGGAACGCGTTGAGAGCGCGTGCAGTGTCCGTTCGAATCGGATCAGACGCACCAACTCAGCAGAGTTTCGTGGGAAGACCCACGAAACTCCGCTTAGAGTCCTTGATGTCGCGTCATTTTTTCCCGAAAGCCGGTGACCACCTTTCGGAATGATGCTCAGGCTCCGTTACGCATCTGGCGAGGCGGCCCGACTGTCCATCGGGTGAGGGCGGTTCGATTCCGCTACGGAGCGCCATTCCACACGGCGTCAGCTCGGGTGAGCGGCTGGGCCTTATAAGCCCGGGCGGCAGATCACCGTAGACGGCAGGGTTCGAGTCCCTGGACGCCGACCACCGGCACATGTTCGCGAAAGAACATGCGCAATCCAAGAGGAGACACCGATGTCGATCGCAGCACAATGCCCGGCGTTGGTGCTCAACGCCGACTACCAACCGCTCAGCTACTTCCCGCTGTCGCTGATCTCGTGGCGAGACGCGGTGAAGGCGGTGTTCCAGGGCACGCACACCGTCGTCGCGCACTACGACGCGGTCGCGCGCAGCCCGTCGACCGAGATCCGGCTGCCGTCGGTGCTGGCGCTGCGCAGCTATGTGCCGCGTCCGCGGCGCGCGGCCTTCACGCGCTTCAACGTGTTCCTGCGCGACCGCTTCCGCTGCCAGTATTGCGGCGCGCGGCACGCGCCGCGCGAGCTGACGTTCGACCACGTGGTGCCGCGCTCGCGCGGCGGCCGCACGACGTGGACGAACGTCGTCGCCGCGTGCGAGCCGTGCAACACGGCGAAGGACGACAAGCTGACGCGGCCGCTGACCACGCCGCGCGAGCCGACGCCCGGCGAGCTCATGGCCGCGCAGCGCGCGTTCCCGCCCAACTATCTGCATGAGAGCTGGGTCGACTATCTCTACTGGGACAGCGTGCTCGATAAATAGCGCATATCCCGGAAAAGTGGACGCCGCTTTTCCGAAAAGGATATGCGCCAAGCAATAAACCGGCGGCGCAAGCCGCCGGCCATCTTGCCGTAGCTCAACTGGATGAGCACGACCCTCCGAAGGTCGGGGATGCAGGTTCGAGTCCTGTCGGCAAGGCCAATTTGGAGGGTGAACCGGCGAGGTCGCCGGCGCGGTCTTGAAAACCGACGGTGCACGCACGTGCATGGAGATCGATACTGCCCGCCCTCCTCCAATTGCAAGGAAAGCGAACCGGCCGGGTGGCCGGCGCCCGTTGGAAGCGGGTCGGGCGCACACGCGCTGCGGATCGAGACCGTCGCTTTCCGCCAACATGCTGTTTGTTGGAGCATGATCTTTTCCGAAAACCGGTAACCACTTTTCGGGATCATGCTCTACGGAAGGTCAACCGGGAGGGCTCCCGGGCCCCGTTCGAAGCGGGTGCGTGCCGGCGACGGCATGGCGATCGAGACGTCGGCCTTCCGCCATTCCAGCGTCGACCACGGATGTACTGGCGACGCGCGGCGCTCGAACGAGGCCGCAAAATTCTTCGCGGGATGATCGGAGCGGTAACCAGGCCCCGGACCAGCCTCATACGCTGGAAACGTTGGTTCGAATCCAACTCCCGCAACCGACTTACGGAGAACGCAAATAAGGACAGGCGGTCCTGTCGTCGCGCTGTAAACGCGATCCCTGTGCGGCACGAGGTTCGACTCCTTCCGTTCTCCACCACGTCGCGGATGCAGCACGACGGTCGTGTGTCGGTGCGCCACACCGACGGCCCGGGTTCGATTCCCGGCGTCCGCACCAAACTTGGGCGAGCCCCAGGCCTTCGCTTATCGATCCCAAAGAGATGCGATCGCCGTCCATGTGTTCGCCCGCCACCAAACAGGACGAGCCCCAGAGGTTCGGTTACCGCTGTCAACGGAGAGGTCGTTGGTTCGAGTCCAACCCGGGGTGCCATGCCCCGGTAGCTCAGTGGTAGAGCACTTGAAACCCGATCCTCGCCTTGTGTTCGTCCTGTCCCGTTGATCAGCGGGAGCGAGCCCCCGGAGCTCGGTTATCGGGAACGTGTTGGTTCGAGTCCAACGACGCCTCACTGGCGTACACCGACTCCTGCCTTGCGTTCGCTTCCGCTGATCAACACCACCCGCCAGCCGGCCTGCCAAAGGAGGTAACGATGAAGTACGCCGCGCTTGTCACGACCGCGGTTCCGCAGTCGGAGCCGCTCGATGCCCGCCAGGTCGTCAACAACGCCGGCGGATTCGTCTACCAGCTCGACGATTGGGCGCGGCTCGACCGCTTCCTGATCCTCGGGTCCGATGCGGCGACCTACTACCAGTCGGCGCGCGCGCTCACGCGCGACAACGCGCGCTGCGTCGAGCGCTGCTACGCGGCCGACGCCGAGCGCACGGTCAACCGCATCGCGGAGATCTCGGACGCCGGCCGGGCGCCGAAGAACGACGCTGCCATCTTCGCGCTCGCCATCGGCGCCACCAGCGCCGACACGAAGACCCGGCAGCTCGCGCTCGCCAGGCTCGCGACGGTGTGCCGGACCGGAACGCACCTGTTCCAGTTCGTCACGGCGGTGCGCGCGCTCGGCCGGGGCTGGGGCCGCACGCTCAAGCGGGCGGTCGCACGCTGGTACGAGACGCGCTCGCCCGACGCACTGGCCCTGCAGGTGATCAAGTATCGCTCGCGCGAGAACTACACCCACAAGCGCCTGCTGCAGACCGCGCACCCGACGGCGGACGATACCGCCAAGGTGTCGATCTATCGCTGGGTGTGCGAGAAGGCGTATGACCGCACCGCGCTGCCGGGACTCGTGGCTGCCCACCTGGATGCCATGAGCCCGGCGACGACGGACCAGGCGCTCGTCGACCTGGTCCGCACGCACCGGCTGCCGTGGGAGGCGATCCCGACCGCGGCGACGACGCGGCCGGACGTGTGGCGGGCGATGCTGCCCGACCTCGGCCTCACCGCGCTGATCCGCAACCTCGGCAAGATGACCGCAATCGAGGCGATCACGCCGCTCTCGCCCGAGGCGAGGCAGGTGGCGGCGCGCCTGACGGACAAGGATGCGCTGCGCAAGTCGCGCATCCATCCGTTCAACGTGCTGCTCGCGCTCGCGGTCTATCGTCAGGGCAAGGGCGTGCGCGGCGAGCTGGCGTGGCGGCCGATCCCGGCCGTGATCGACGCGCTGGAGAAGGCCTTCTATCTCGCCTTCGCCAACGTGAAGCCGACCGGCAGGCGGACGCTCATCGCGCTCGACGTCTCGGGCTCGATGACGGCCCCGCTGATGGGCTCGCCGCTCCAGGTCTGCGAGGGTGCCGCCGCCATGGCGATGGTCACCATGCGGACCGAGAGCGACTGGCACGTGCTGGGGTTCGCTGACGGCCTGCGGGATCTCGGGCTGAAGGCCAGTGCCGGCCTCGAGGATGTGCTCCGCAAGACCCGCGGAGTGAGCTTCGGGGGCACCGACTGCGCGCTGCCGATGATCGAGGCGGCGCGGCGCGGATGGGCGGTCGACACGTTCGTGGTCTACACCGACAACGAGACGTGGGCCGGCAAGGTGCATCCGGTCAAGGCGTTGCGGGACTATCGCAAGATGTCCGGCATCCCGGCCAAGCTGATCGTGGTCGGAATGACCTCGACCGGCTTCTCCATCGCCGACCCGGACGACGGTGGCATGCTCGACATGGTCGGGTTCGACCAGGCCGCGCCGGCGGTCATCGCCGACTTCGCGCGGCAATAACGACCGACGGGCGCGCGGCACCACCGCGCGCCCGTTCATCAACTCGATGGGTGCAAGCTGCGCAAGCGGCAACGCACGCAACAGCCCCTTAGCTCAGTTGGAAGAGCGCCACGCTCTGAACGTGGAGGTCGGTGGTTCGAGGCCATCAGGGGCTGCCAATATGGCGCGGTGGCGAAATGGGAACGCTGCGGTCTGCAAAACCGCCACGAGCGGGTTCGATCCCCGCCCGCGCATCCAGCTCCGGTGGCACGAGAGGACAGGCGCCCGCCTTCTAAGCGGGGCAATGCAGGTTCGAGTCCTGCCCGGAGCGCCACGCTCGCGTAGCTCAGCTGGATGAGCGCCCGAGTCCTAGTCGGGAGGACACAGGTTCGACTCCTGTCGCGAGCACCAGATTCTTGTCTTGCGCATATCCTCGTCGGAAAACCGGTGTCCACGCTCGGGTCAAGCCCGAGGGCAGGCTTTTCCGGGATATGCGCCAGTTGGAGAGTTAAGCCGAGGGGTCTCGGCCGCCGCCTGCTAAGCGGTTGGCTCCGCATGGAGTGCCGATCATGCCGGCAGCTCTCCGCCATTTCAGAACGCGGGTGTGGGTCATTGGTGGATCAGCGGCCTTCCAAGCCGCCGAGGACCGGTTCGATTCCGGCCGCCCGCTCCAATGCTCCGCGCGTCGCCTGGCGGAAAGGGTACCAGACTTTCACTCTGGGACTTCGCGGGTTCAACTCCCGTCGCGTGGACCAACAAGCGTGATCAATAGGCGTGTAGCTCAGACGGTAGAGCGGTGGCCTTTGAAGCCGACGGTCGGTGGTTCGAGCCCATCCACGCCTGCCAATCCACGCACCGCTCGGCCTCGGCAGGGAAGGAGCCCGGTCTCATAAGCCGGGCACGGTCGGTTCGACCCCGACACGAGCGACCAATACACATGCCGACCAGGCCGATCTGGTGAAGGCGCCGCGCTGTGGACGCGGTCATCGCGGTTCGATTCCGCGGGTCGGTGCCACTCCCTACGCATGTCCTATTCGGAAAACCGGTGCCCACTTTTCCGGGACATGCGCGATACCGGTGTAGCTCAGTGGCAGAGCGACGGCTTCCAAACCCGTGCGTCGGGGGTTCGATCCCTCCCACCGGTGCCAACTTTTCTTCATCAAGCGCGACGTTCGGCTAGCGGTCAGGCCTCCGCGTTCTCAGCGCGGGTACATCGGTTCGAATCCGATACGTCGCACCACAGTCCCGTAGCTCAGAGGAGAGCGCCGTGTTGCGGACGCGGAGGCCCGAGGTTCGAGTCCTCGCGGGACTGCCATCTTCAATCAGGGTGTAGGGGAGCCTGGTCGTCCCTGCCTGCCTTGGAAGCAGGAGAGCGGTGGTTCGAATCCACCCACCCTGACCATTTTTCGCTGGTCATATCCCGAGCGCCGCGGCTTCGCGGTGGCGGTCGCCAGCGCCGGCCAGCGTGCCGGACGGCAGGATCTCGACCGCCTTGGCCGAGCCGTAGAAATAGGGATCGTCGGCGATGCGCGCGGCGTGGCCCATCTCCGCAAGCGCCGCGATCGCGTCCTGCGGAAACGCCGGTTCGATCAGGAATTCGCCGCTGCGCGTGTTGCACCAGCGCGGTGCGTCGACCGCGGCGGCGACGTCCCTGCCCGCCTCGATCAATTGGTGCAGCACCTGCACGATGGTCAGCGTCTGGCTGATGCCGCCCGGCGTGCCGAGCACAAACCGAAGTTTTCCATCGCGACGCACCAGCACCGGGCACAAGGTGTGCGCCGGCCGCCGTCCCGGCCCGACCGAGTTCGCCTCGCCAGGCCGGTGGGTGAAGCCCTGAATGCGGTTGTTGAACAAAATTCCGGTCGCGGGGTCGCGCAGGCAGGCGCCGAACGGGTTGAACACGCTCTGCACCAGGCTCACCGCGTTGCCTTCGTCGTCGGCGATCAGGACGCAGGCGGTGCCGCCCGTGTTGCGGACCGGCTGTTTCGACGCGGGCTCGCGCACCGCCTGCTGCAAGGTCGCGGTCATCTCCACGCTGAGGAGTCCCGCGGCGGCGTCCGGCACCGCGGCGGGATCGGCGATGAAACGGCGGCCGTGCGCGACCGCCGCCTTGAGCGCGCTCATCTGATACCCGGCGCGGCGTGCTGGGTCGGCCGTCAGCTTCGCCGCATCGAGACCCGCGAGCGCGTTGAGCTGCATGAGCAGCAGGAGCCCGTAGGAATTCGGCGGCATTACCTCGACGCGATGGCCGCGAAACTCGGTGGCGACCGGCTCGACCCAGAGCGGCGCGTAGGCGGCAAGATCGGACGCCGTGATCAGCCCGCCGCATGTTTCGAAGAACGCGGCAATGCGCTGCGCGGTCTCGCCGCGGTAGAACGCGTCGGCGCCCTGCGCCGCGATCATCCGCAGCGTCGCCGCCAGTGCCGGCTGGCGCAGCGCGTCGCCCGGCGCGATCGGCCGGCCGCCGGGCAAATAGAGCTCGGCGCAGCCGGGATCGGCCGCGAGCCGCGCCTGCATCGCCGGTGCCCGCTCGGCCAGCGAATGGGAGACCGGGTACGCCTCGGCAATCGCGATCGCGTCGTCGAACAGCGTCGCCCAGGCGAGCCGGCCGTAGCGGCGATGCATCTCATCCCAGGCGCGCACCAGGCCCGGCACCACCGGCGCCAGCGGACCATGGACGTTCATACCTTCCGGAAATTTCTCCGGCGTCGCCGCCTGCGGCGCCACGCCCGACGCATTGAGCCCGATGCTGCGGCCCGTCTTGCCGTCCTGAAAAAGCAGAAAGCCGTCACCACCGATCGAGGTCGCCTGCCCGACCACCGCAGCGAGCGCGGCGGACGCCGCGATCATCGCATCGACGAGGTTGCCGCCGCGCTTGAACGCCGCGATGCCGGCGAGCGTCGCCGCCGAATGGCCCGACACCACCATGGCGCGGCGACCGTAGATCGGTGCACGCGCAGCAGACGTTTCTCCCGCGGTCGTCATTCGTCAGAACTTATCGCCGTGCGGTGGCAGAGTCACTTGGCGCTGATCCCCGCGCTCTGGATGATGCCGCGCCATTTCACGACGTCGTCGCGGATACGTGCGGCGAGCGCCTCCGGCGTGCCCGGATCGGTCTCTACGCCCTGCTTGTCGAGCGCTTCCCGCGCCTCCGCCGACTGGACAATGGCCGTGATCTCGCGATTGAGCCGCTCGATGGTCGCCGGCGGGCTGCCGGCGGGCAGCACGATGCCGGTCCATAGCGCCGACTCGTAGCCCGGCAGGCCGGCCTCCGCCATGGTCGGCACGTCGGACAACGCCGCGTTGCGCCTGGTGCCCGTCGTCGCGAGCGCGCGCAGCTTGCCGTCGCGCACATGCGGCAGCGACGGCGCAATGGTGCCGAACAGCAGGTCGACGCGGCCCTCCATGATGTCGAACATCGATTGCCCAGTGCCGCGATAGGGCACGTGGACCAGCTGGACGTCCGCCATTTTCTCGAACAGCGCGCCGGAGAGATGCGCCATGGTCGCAAGGCCCGCAGACGCATAGCTCAGCGAGCCGGGCTTCGCCTTCGCCAGCGCGATGACCTCGGCGACGGTCTTCGCCGGAAGCTGCGGCGCCGCCAGCAGGACGAACGGCGCGCTGCCGATCATGGCGACCGGGGCGAAATCCTTGACCGGATCGTAAGGCAGGTTGGCCGCGAGCCCGTAGGCCGACGCGTGCGTCGACGTGTTGGCGAGCCCGAGCGTGTAACCGTCGGGCGCCGCGTGGGCGACCGCGTCGGTGCCGACGATGCTGCCGCCGCCGACGCGATTGTCGACGACGATCTGCTGGCCGAGCCGCTCCGACAGCCGCTGCGCGACGATGCGGCCGATCACGTCCGAGCTGCTGCCGGCCTGGAACGGAATGATCAGGCGGATCGGACGGTCGGGCCAGGTCGCGCTGGAACTCGACTGCGCGCTGGCAATGCCGGGCAACGCAACGGCGACGAGAACGGCCGCAAGCACGGCGGAGAGAGAACGTGCCATCGAAAGACTCCCGAGAGAGTGCTCCACCGGTTCTTCCGAGCAAACGACGTGCCACTTTCGCGCGATGTGCTATGCGATCCGTTCAGCCTCGCGCAGGCTTTCGATCAATGATGTGCGCAGCAGGAAGGCCCGCGCCAGCTTCGGGTCCTCGGCGGTGCGCCGCAGCTCGTCGTGATTCTTCCGGCGCACCACGGGGTCCTTCTCCATCAGCACGCGCTTGTTACGGATGGTCTGCGCCTGCGTGTGCTGGATTGCCACATGGCGACGCTGCCGCTCGTAGCGATCGAGCAGGCTCTCGTCCGCCTCGCCGCGCAGGATGGCGACCAGCTTGTCGGCGAGATTGAAGGCATCGTGCACACCGCTGTTCATGCCCATGGCGCCGATCGGGCTGTTCACGTGGGCGGAATCGCCGGCGAGGATCGCCCGGCCCGATCGGAAGCGTTTCGCCACCCGCTGATGCACGGTGTACAGGTTGCTGCCGACGATCTCGAAATCGCGTCCGGTCGGCAGGAATCGCTGCAGCCGTGCCTGCAGCGTCTCCGGGCGGCGGATCTCTGCCTCCGTCTCGTTCGCCTCGGTCGGGAAATGCACGCGCCAGCGGTCGGGCGGGCCCTTCCAGTGGAACAGGTTCGACCATTCCTCCGGATCGGAAATGTAGTTCCGCTCGGTATAGCCGTGCTGGCGGAAATCGTAGGCGACCTCGATGTTCAGCGTCCGGTCCGAGTAGGTGAAGCCCTCGAACTCGATGCCCAGGTCCTTGCGAACGATGCTGCGCGCGCCCTCGCCGCTCACCAGAAAAGCGCCGCGGATCGTCTCGCGCTCGCCGGCCGGGTTGGTCACGTGCACCGTGACGCCGTCGGCATGCTGCTCGAACGCGGTGAACTCGGTCTCGAGGCGGAGCTCGATCGCCGGATGCGCCTTCGCCATCGCGAGAGCTTCCTCGACGATCTTGATGCGCTCGCATTGCAGGACGTAGGGAAAGCGCGTGTCGTCCTTGAGGTGGATGTGATCGAACTCGGCGATGCGCCTGTTCCCGTGCCGGTCCCAGTAGTGGAACAGGGGCGCGACGATGCCGCGCGGCTCGAGCTTCTCATAGAGCCCGATGCGATCGAACAGCTCGAGCGTGGCCGGATGATTGGTGCCGGCACGCGGCACCTGCTCGAGAAAATTGTCGTCGCCGAGCACCTCGATGAGGCAGACCGGCACGTCCTGCTGCGCCAGTGCGAGCGAGAGACAGAGTCCGACCGGCCCCGCCCCGATCACGACGACACGCTGCGACTCCACTGCCACAGGAGAC
>Ga0081540_1002847_pt1 | contig 14014 bp, 12 predicted proteins | sample TabmetS2T1R1_FD_71024 | JGI IMG/M metagenome (GOLD analysis project Ga0081540, IMG submission 71024) | Tabebuia heterophylla rhizosphere microbial communities from the University of Puerto Rico - S2T1R1 | ecosystem: Host-associated > Plants > Roots > Rhizosphere ... | reverse complement strand
TCTCGCGACGCTGAACTGGGGGCGGTGTTCGACGGCCTCACGGAACGATTCGTCACGATAAGTGAAGCGGCCGTCGCCCAGGTCCAGCCAGTCGGCGCACCGATCGATGAGGAGCTCGTCAAGGAGCAGGCCTTCGCCGTTGTCACCTTCCTCGGCGGGTTTCTCTTCCGGCTCGCGTACGGCCTGGCCGAGATGGCCAGCGCCGAACATCTCGAACGCTATCTGCGATCCGTAATCGTCGGCGTCGCAGCGGAGCACACCAAGTAGCGAGATCACGGGATGACCGAGACCCTGCCCAGTGCCCGGGCTTCGCGCACCGCGGCGAACGCGTCCTCGAAGCTCGCGCAGGGCACGGTCTCGTGCCCGGGATAGGCGTGGCGGCAGGCGAGGTCGGAATAGGCGCCGGGCGTGCCTTGGAAGGCGATGCGCGCGCGCGCGCGGCGTGGCTTGGCTTCCCGCGATTGGGATTTCGGCATGCTCAATGTCCGGAGAGGATCGCGCGGGCCCGCGCGAGGTCGTCGGGAGTATCGACTCCGAGCGGTACCTCGTCAACGCGCGCCACGTCGATGCGCATGCCGTTCTCGAGCGCGCGCAGCTGCTCAAGGCTCTCGCGCTGCTCGAGCGGGGCGCGCGGCAGGCTCACGAACCGCGCCAGCGCCGCGCGGCGATAGGCGTAGAGGCCGATATGGTGATAGTGCGGCCCGGCGCCCGAAGGGATCGTCGCGCGCGAGAAGTAGAGCGCGCGGCCGATCGGCTCGCCGGCCGGGCCCGTGCGATCGAACGCGACCGCGATCTTCACCACCTGCGGCGCCGTGCGATCCTCCTCGCGGGCGATCTCGGCCGCGATCGTGCCGATGTCGACCGCCGCCTCCGCCGCGAGCGGGGCACCACCGACGAGCGCATCGTCTGGATCCACCTCACGCCGGCCGGCCTCGGCCTGCGCGACCAACTCGCCGCCCTGCCCGAGCAAATCGCCTGCGCCGCCGGCCTCTCCCTCGACGAGTTCCGCCACCTGCACGACCTGCTCGGCCGCGTCCGCGCGTCCGCCACCCTCATCCCCTGAAAGGGCACCATGGAAGCCATCTACACCGCGTCCGCCACCGCAACCGGCGACGGCCGCAACGGCCACGTCCGCTCCGCCGACGGCGTCCTCGACTTCGACCTCGCCGTGCCCAAGGAGATGGGCGGCCCCGGCGGCCACCTCACCAACCCCGAGGAGCTCTTCGCCGCCGGCTACGCCGCGTGCTTCCACAGCGCCCTCAAGGCCGCCGCCCGCCTCGCCAAGGTCACCCTCACCGACACCGCCGTCACCATCGACGTCGGCATCGGCCGCAACGACGAGGGCCGCATGCAGCTCAAGGCCACCATCGAAGCCGAACTCGCCGGCGTCGACGAGGCCGTGGCCCGCCAGCTGCTCGAAACGGCCCACCAGCTGTGCCCTTACTCGAACGCCACCCGAGGCAACGTCGACGTCGAGCTCAGCCTGGCCTGACGTCCTCCATCCGCTCGGCGTTCCGGCCGTTCTGGCCGTTTCGGGCGGTCACCAATCCACGCCGTCCCCGACCGTCACCAATTCGCGCTGTCCTCGGTCGGTGACCAATTCGCGCCGTCCTCGAGCGCGATCATGAGGGCCGTGAAGCCCTCGCCGGTCGTGCTCGAGTGGCCCGCGCCGACGGTGTCCTCCACCAGCAGGAGATCCCCGGGCCGGCCGGTGCGGGTCTCGCCGGATGCGGTGACGGTGCAGGAACCGGTCAGGATGACGGCCAGCTGCCGGCGTGCCTCCGGCTGCTCCGGGTGACCACCGCCGGCCGGCGCGCTGAAGATCAGGGCGCTCGACGTGGCGAGGGGCGCGGACACACTCACTCCGCCGGCCGCGGCGTGGGCGGCATCTCGGCAGCGGAACGGTGGAAACTGGCGAGATGACGATCACGCTGATCACCGGAGCCAACAAGGGCCTCGGCTACGAGACGGCCAGGCGGCTCGTGGGACTCGGCCACACCGTGCTGGCCGGCGCCCGCGATCCGCAGCGCGGCAGCAAGGCCGCCGGCGAACTCGGTGCGACCTTCATCCACATCGACCCGACGGACGACGACACCGTCGCGGCGGCGGCCACGCGGGTCCACGACGAGTACGGGCGCCTGGACGTCCTGATCAACAACGCGGGCACCGCGGAACCGCGGCTGAGCGCCGAGCAGTTGACCGCCGAGGCGGCGATGGCGGGGTTCGCGATCAACGTGCTGGGTCCGATCCGGGTGATGCACGCGTTCCTGCCGCTGCTGCGGGCCGCCGAGCATCCACGCATCGTCAACGTGTCCAGCGGCGTCGGGTCGTTCCACCGGATTCTCGACCCCGGCCGCGTGGAGAACGCCGTAACTTTGCCGGTCTACCCCGCCACCAAGGCGGCGCTGACCATGCTCACGGTGCAATACGCGCGGGCGCTGGACGGCATCCTCGTCAACGCCGCCGACCCCGGCTTCACCGGCACCGACTTCAACAACCACCGCGGCACGCAGACCGTCACCGAAGGCACCGACGCCATCATCCACCTGGCGACCCTCCCCCCGGGCGGCCCCACCGGCACGTTCCAGGACCGATTCGGCCCGGTCCCCTGGTAGCCCACAGCACCGGCCACGAGCTGCCCGCCTGCGGCTTGGCGCCACATCCGTTCAGCGACCGTCATCCATGATCGCCACGCATGTTCCACGGGAAGACACTAGCGCCGCGTGACACCGCGACATCCGCGGGACAGTCGGCGTTGAGCAGGCGCGGCGACGGCGTCGTTCCTGGCCCGCAACGCGAGCGTGTCGCGGTGGCAAGGTAAGGCGGCCCGTCGCGACCTCAAGCGCGAGCGGGCGGAACGACGGGCGCCGGCGCCCGCAGCGGCCGGCCGCTGGTACGGCGAATCACCAGCCTCGGCGCCACGACGAACTGCTCGGGTTCGGTGCGTCCCTCGATGCGTTCCAGGAGCAGGCGGACGCTTTCCGCGCCGGTGCGCTGGCCGGACTGGTCGATCGTGGTGAGAGCGACGCGGTTGATGGTCGAGGTGTAGATGTTGTCGTAGCCGGCGACCGTGACGTCCTCGGGAACGAGGATGCCTTGCTCCTCGGCGGCCCGCAGCACGCCGAGGGCGGCGATGTCGGCACCCGCGAAGATCGCCGTGGGGCGGTCGGCGCGGGCGAAAGCCTCCTGCGCGGCGCGGTGGCCGCCCTCTTCGGAGTACCAGGTCTCGATCACGTCCGGGGTCAACCCGTGGTCGCGCATCGCCAGCTCGTACCCCTGCCGGCGGGCGGTGTGCGACAGGACGAAGGCGCCCTCGGTCTTGGCCGGCGCCATGCTGGTGTGCACGATCCGGCGGTGCCCCAGCCCCACGAGGTGGTCGACCATCAGGCGGGCGCCGAGCCGGTCGTCGTCGACCACGGTGTCGAAGTGCCGTGGCGTGCCATGCAGGGCGATGGCGACCACCGGGATCGTCTTCGCAACTTCCTCGAGCCAGCTCACATCGAGCCACGGTGCGATGACCATCAGCCCGTCGACCTGACGATCGAGCAGCGCTTCGATACGCCTGCGCTGACGCCTGGGGTCCACCCCGGCGGTCACGATGATGTCCTCGTACGGCGTGGCCTCGAGGGCGTCGCTGATGGCGGTGGCGACCTCCGTCTGGAACGGCGAGGTCAACTCGACGAGCACGACGCCGACGGTGTACGAGCGGCCGCGCATGGCACGGGCGCCGTTGTGTGGCCGATAGCCGAGCTGCTCGATCGCCGCGGTGACCCGCGCGCGCATCTGCGGGCTCACCCCGTACGCCTCGCGCAGCACTTTGGAGACCGCGGAGACCGAGACGCCGGCAGCCGCGGCGACGTCCTGGATGGTTACCCGATCGGCTCCGAGGTTGCCGCTGTGTGCTGTCACGCCGATGAGGTTACCGAACCTCTCGCGCCGTGCAACGTTCTACGTATCACTGCTTGCATCGTTTCAAAAAAGTTGCCACGAGATTACCCGGAGCCCTTGACTGCCTGTGAAGAGCGTCCCTACAGTGCGGCGTAGAACGTTGCACAAACCGAGACGGCCGACTCGGTATCCTCCCGCTCTTCCAGCCCAGCGCGCCCTCTACTGGCGCTCTGAAGGAGTTCTCCATGCGACGGAACAAACCTGCGCTCATAGCTTCGATTTCGGCACTTGCTCTCCTGCTCGCCGGCTGCACGGGACAGTCCGCTACCGGCGCCGGCTCCGGTGGCGGCGCGACCAAGGACACCCTCACTCTCGCCATGAACGCCGACATCCAGGGCTGGGATCCCTCGAATCAGCCCGGCTACCAGGGGTGGCCGGGCGAGGCCGTCTGGGATCAGCTCGTCAAATGCAACGAGTTCGGCAAGGCTGAGCCGGACATCGCTGACAAGTGGTCGATCAGCCAGGACAGCAAGACCCTCACGGCGCACATCCGGGAGGGCCAGAAATTCTCCGACGGCACCCCGGTCGACTCGGCGGCGGTCGCGGCCACGTTCGAGTACATGACCTCGCACGGCGGGAGCTCGGGCGACTACAAGGGCATCAAGATCGAGACTCCGGACGCGCAGGACATCGCGATCACCTGGCCCGCGCCGGAGCCCCTGATCATTGCCAAGGCTTGCGCTCCGAAGATCACGACCAAGGCGCTGCTGGATTCCGGCAAGATCAATGACACGCCGATCGGCTCCGGGCCCTACGTGCTCGATGCGGGCGCCACCACGCGCGGGTCGGTCTACACGTTCACCAAGAACCCGAACCACTGGAACGCCGCGAGCTACCCGTACCAAAAGCTGGTGGTGAAGGTCATCGAGAGCGAGACCGCTGCGGTCAGCGCCCTCAAGACCGGCCAGATCGACGGCACCCTGATCTCCGCGCAGAGCTACAACGAGGTCCAAGCCTCCGGCAAGCAGATCACGACGATGCACGGCGTCACGACTCGCCTGCTGCTCACCGACCATCTCGGCAAGAAGATCCCCGCGCTCGGCAGCCTGGACATCCGCCGGGCGATCAACATGGTGTTCGACAAGCAGACCATGGTGAAGAGCCTTTACCAGGGCCACGGTGAGCCGGCGGTACAGATCTTCCGTAAGGGCAGTGACGCGTACGTCGACGGCATGTCCGACCCGTACCCGTACAACGTCGATGCGGCCAAGGCCCTGATGGCCAAGGCCGGCTACGCCAACGGGTTCACCGTCGAGTTGCCGACGATGGCCGGGCAGAACTTCGAAACCCTGATGCCGTACGTGTCGCAGCAGCTCGGCTTGCTCAACATCAAGGTCAAGCAGGTGCCGCTGTCCGGCGCCAACGCGATCGGCGACCTGCTCAGCGGCACCTACCCGGTAGTCCTCTGGCAGCTCGGCAACCTCGGCGAGTCGCTGAAGGACATCGACGTGGCGGTTCGCCCGACCGGCTACTGGAACCTCTCGCACCAGCCCGACGCCACCGTCGAGGGACTGTGGAAAAAGATCGCCGGCACCAGCGACGTGGCCGAGCGCAAGGCCGCTCAGCAAGAGATCAACAAGTACATCGTGGACCAGGCGTGGTTCGCCCCGATGGTCGACCCGGACGGCTTCTACGCGCACAGCGCCGACGTGAAGATCGACCACGTCTCGGACTTCGAGGGCCTGGCCCCGAAGCTACGTGACTTCAAGTAGGCCGCGATGGCGCTGTCGGTAGTCAAGAACCTCGCCCGCTCGCTCGCCGTGCTCCTGGTGGTCACCTTCGCCACGTTCACCCTGATGTTCGGCAACGGCCCGGGCATCGCGCAGGCGGTGCTCGGACTGAACGCCCGGCCGGAGGACGTCCAGCGTGAGGTGGTCGCCCTGGGACTCGACCAGCCGCTGCTCGTGCAGTACTGGCACTGGCTGAGCGGAGCCGTCACGGGCAACCTCGGCGAGTCGTTCTACACCGGTCAGTCCGTGACCGAAGCGCTCTCGTCGAGGGTGCCGGTCACCCTCGCTCTCGTCGTCATCACCCTGGTCCTGACGGTCGTCCTCAGCGTGCTGCTCGGCGTCACGGCGGCCGTCAAGGGCGGGTGGGTCGACCGGCTTCTGCAGTTCGTGTCCGTGCTGGGCACCGCGGTGCCCGCGTTCATCGTCGCCATCGTGCTCGTCTTCACCTTCGCCGTCGCCTGGCGGATGTTTCCGGCCACCGGGTATGTCACGCCGGAGCTCAGCATCTCCGGCTGGGTGAAGTCGGTGACCCTGCCCGTGGTGGCGCTGCTGGTCGGTGCGGTCGCCAGCGCGGCCGCCCAGTTCCGCACGGCCGTGCTCGACACGCTCGGCCGCGACTACGTGCGCACCCTCCGGGCTCGCGGCATCAGCGAGCGGCACGTCATCTTCCGGCACGTGCTGCGCAACTCCGCCGGACCCGGCCTGACGGTGCTCAGCCTGACCACGCTCGGCCTGCTGGGCGGAGCCGTGTTCATCGAGCAGGTGTTCGCGCTGCCCGGGATGGGTCAGCTCGCCAACCAGTCGGCCCAGGTGAACGACGTGCCCATGGTCATGGGCACCGTGCTCGTCACGATCGTGATCGTCCTGGTCGTCAACTTCCTCGGCGACCTGACCACCATCCTGCTCAACCCGAAGGCGAGGACCCGATGACCGTCGACCCCGCCGCCTCGCCGTCGACCCGGCGCCGGGTGTTCCGTCGGCTTCTGCGCAGTCCCCAAGGCGCCCTCTGCCTGGCCTGGCTCGCGTTGATCGTGCTGGTCGCCGCGACGAGTCCGTGGCTGGCCCCCAGCGGGCCCACCGTCGCCGACCTCGACGCCGCCAACGCCCCGCCGTTGACTCCCGGGCATCTGCTCGGTGGCGACAGCGCCGGCCGCGACATCCTGTCGCGTCTCATGTGGGGCTCGCGCCAGACCGTCCTCGCGTGCGTCATCGTCCTGGCCGTCTCGATCGCTGTCGGCGTCGCCTCCGGGCTGGTCGCCGGTTTCTACCGGGGGCGCTTCGAGGGCGCGGCGGGGTTCGTGTCCGACGTGGTCATGTCGCTGCCCGGGATCGTGCTGCTGATCGCTCTGTACGCACTGACCGGTCCGAACATCCCCGCCGCCATGGCGGTGTTCGGCTTGCTGATCGCTCCCACCTACTACCGGCTGGTCCGCAACGTCGTGCTGGGCGTCCGCAACGAGCTCTACGTCGATGCGGCGCGCGTGGCCGGCCTGTCCGACCTGCGCATCGTCGGCCGGCACGTGCTCTGGGCGGTCCGGGCGCCGGTGATCATCCAGAGTTCCTTCGTGCTGGCGGCCGGCATCGGCATCGAGGCCGGCGTCTCCTTCCTCGGGCTCGGCGACCCGGCCGGCGCGTCGTGGGGCATCGTGCTGCAGAACTCGTTCAACGGCATCTACAACAACCGGTGGGCAGTGGTGTGGCCGGCGCTGGTCATCAGCGTCACGATTCTCGCGCTGGTGCTGCTGGGCAACGCGCTCAGCGATGTCCTGCAATCCTCCGCCCGCAGCCGGACGCTGTCCCCGCGACGCCGGCGTGCCGCGCAGGAAGCGGCGCAACCCGGCGACGCGGCCGGCGAGTCGATCCCGGTCGGCAGCTCGGACGACGTCGTGCTGTCCGTCCGCGGCCTGCGCATCGCCTACCCGGCGGCGGGTGGCGAGGTCCGGGAGGTGGTCCACGGCGTCGACCTGGACGTGCGACGCGGGGAGATCCACGGTTTGGTGGGGGAGTCGGGCTCGGGCAAGTCGCAGATCGCCTTCGCCACGCTCGGCATCCTCCCGCGCGAGGCGCTCATCTTCGGGGGCAGCGTGCTGCTGGACGGCGACGACCTGCTGGCCGACCCGGCGAAGATGCGTGCCGCCCGCGGCCGGCGCATCGCGTATGTCCCGCAGGAGCCCATGTCCAACCTCGACCCCTCGTTCACGATCGGCAAGCAGCTCATGTACGGCCTGCGGGCGGTGACCCGACTCGACAGCAGGCAGGCGCGCGGGCGGGTCGTCGAACTGCTGACCCGGGTCGGCATCAGCGACCCGGAGCGGGTCATGCGGCTGTACCCGCACGAGATCTCGGGCGGCATGGCGCAACGGGTGCTCATCTGCGGAGCGGTCGCCGCCGACCCGGATGTGATCGTCGCTGACGAGCCGACGACCGCCTTGGACGTGACCGTGCAGGCCGAGGTCCTGGAACTGCTGCGCGAGCTCAGCCGGGAACGCGGCCTGGCCATGATCCTCGTGACGCACAACCTCGGTGTCGTCGCCGATCTCTGCGACGTCGTCAGCGTGATGAAGGACGGAGACATCGTCGAGCGCGCCGAGGTCGACGACCTCTTCCGGTCGCCGCGCGAGGCGTACACCAAGGAACTGCTGTCCTCGTCCCGCAGCGTCGAGCTGATGGAGATCTGACATGACACCACAGCCGCTGCTCCGCGTGCAGGACCTGGTGGTCCGGTTCCCCGGCCGCCGCAAGACCGTCACCACCGTCATCGACGGCGTCTCCTTCGACCTGGCGGCGGGGGAGACCCTGAGCCTGGTCGGAGAGTCCGGCTCCGGCAAGACCACCATCGGCCGCGCCATCCTCGGCCTCGCCCCGGTCAGCGCGGGAACCGTCACGTTCCGGGGCGCGACCATCAGCAACATCGACCGTACGCGGCGGCGGAAGCTGGCACGCGACGTGCAGGTGGTCTTCCAGGACCCGTACTCGTCGCTCAACCCCGCGATGACCGTGGGCGACATCCTCGTCGAACCACTGACCGCCGCCGGCGTCACGGGCGGGCGCGAACGCGTACGAGAACTGCTGGATGCCGTCGGCCTGCCCGCCGACGCCGCCACCCGGTATCCGCGCGAGTTCTCCGGCGGCCAACGGCAGCGCGTTGCCATCGCCCGCGCACTGGCTCTCGACCCAGCCGTGATCATCTGCGACGAGCCGACCAGCGCGCTCGACGTCACCACCCAGGCGCGGGTGTTGGCGCTGTTCAAGGAGATCCAGCGCACCACGGGAGTGGCCTATCTGTTCATCAGCCACGATCTCGGCGTCGTCAACGACATCAGCGACCGGATCGCCGTGCTCCACCGCGGAACGATCGTCGAGCTCGGCGAGGCCCACCAGGTCGCGGCCGCGCCCCGGCACGACTACACCCGCCGCCTGCAGATGGCCGCCCCCGTCGCCGATCCGCGCAAGCAGCGCGAACGGCGCGAGCTGCGCCTGGCCCTGCTCGCCCCGCACACCAGCACCAAGGAGTAGCCCGATGGCTTCGCCCAGCGCCCCCCGTTTCGAGCACCGCACCGACACCGGCCCGGTGCTTGGGCTGGGCACCCCCACGCCCCGGCTCTCGTGGACGGTTTCGCACGCCCCCGCCGGGTGGGAGCAGACGGCCTACGAGATCGAGATCACCCGGGACCGCGGCAGCAGCACCCACCTTGTCGGCGGCCGGGACCAGATCCTCGTGCCGTGGCCGGCCGTGCCGTTGCGTTCCCGCGAGCGTGCGCAGGTCCGGGTACGCGTCGCGCACGGCGACGACTGGGGGCCGTGGGGCGATTTCGCCACCGCGGAGGCGGGCCTGCTGGACCCCTCCGACTGGACGGCCCGTTTCATCAGCCCCGTCACCGTGGGCGCCATGGACAGCCCGGCGCCGGTCGTCTCCGGCCGCATCGACGTGCCCGGCGCGGTCCGCAACGCCCGGCTCTACGTGACCGCACACGGCGTCTACGTGCCGTCGATCAACGGCCGCCGGGTCGACGACACGGTTCTCGCGCCGGGCTGGACCTCGTACGATCATCGGCTGCGCTACCACGTCCATGACGTGACGAGGCTCGTGCGCGCGGGCGAGAACGTCGTCGAGGCGTTGCTCGGCAACGGGTGGTACCGGGGCCGGCTGGGCTGGACCAACGATCGCGCCATCTACGGGCAGCGGCTCGCGCTGCTCGCCCAGCTCGAGATCACCACGTTCGACGGCGCCGTGCTCGTCCTGGCGACCGACGGCACCTGGCTCGCCCGCGAGAGCGAGATCCTGGCCGACGACCTGTACGACGGACAGACGACCGACCTGCGCCGACGTGCGTCACCGGCCCCGGCAACCAGCGTCGAAATCCTGGACGAGGACCTGAGCAAACTGGTGGCGCCGGACGGCCCACCGATCCGGCCCACCGGCGTGCTGCCCGCCCACCGGGTGTTCCGCTCGCCCGCCGGCAAGACGCTCGTCGACTTCGGACAGAACGCGGTCGGCTGGGTCCGGCTCACCACGCATGGCCTGGCCGCGGGCAGCACGGTCACCGTCCGGCACGCCGAAGTGCTCGAGGACGGTGAGCTCGGCACGCGGCCGCTGCGAAGCGCCCGCGCCACCGACACCTGGGCCATGTCCGGCCGCGACGAGGTGCTCGAGCCGACACTGAGCCTGCACGGCTTCCGGTACGCCGAGGTCACCGGGGTGCCGGACCTGCGGGCCGAAGACATCGAGCTGGTCGTCGTCGGCTCGGACCTACGGCGTACGGGCTGGTTCTCCTCGTCGCACGAGCAACTCGACCGGCTCCACGAGAACGTCGTCTGGAGCACCCGGGGCAACTTCGTCGACCTGCCCACCGACTGCCCGCAACGCGACGAGCGCCTCGGCTGGACCGGCGACATCCAGGTCTTCGGGCCTACGGCCACCTTCCTGTACGACACCGCGGGCCTGCTGCGCTCGTGGCTGGCGGACCTGGCCGCCGAGCAACTGCCCGACGGATCGGTGCCGCACGTCGTCCCCGGCATCAGCCGCGACCCCGACTTCCACGCACCCGCGGCCGCCTGGGGCGACGCCGCCACCATCGTTCCCTGGACCCTTTACCAGCGCACCGGCGACCTGCAGGTGCTGGAACGCCAGCTGCCCAGCATGCGCGCCTGGGTCGACAAGCTCACGGCCCTGGCCGGCCCCGACCGGCTCTGGCGCGGCGGCTTCCAGTTCGGGGACTGGCTCGACCCGACCGCACCGCCGGAGGAACCCGGCCGCGCCAAAGCCGACCCGGACGTGGTGGCCACCGCCCACTTCGCCCGGTCCGCATGGATCCTCGCCGAAGCGGCACGGCTGCTCGGCCGTGCCGGCGAGGCGGAGAAATACCGCCTGCTCACCGAGGAAGTGCGAGCGGCGTTCGCGCGGGCGTTCGTCACGCCTGCCGGACGGGTCCACTCCGACGCCCCGACCGTCTATGCCCTGGCCCTCGCCTGGGACCTGCTGCCCTCCGCGGCCCAGCGGGCCGAGGCCGGTCGCCGCCTGGCCGACCTCGTCGCAGCCGGCGGGTACCGGATCAGCACCGGCTTCGTCGGCACCCCACTCATCTGCGACGCGCTCACCGGTACTGGCCACCTCGACGCCGCCTACCGGCTGCTGATGCAGACTCAATGCCCGTCCTGGCTCTACCCGGTCACCATGGGCGCCACCACCGTCTGGGAGCGGTGGGACAGCATGCTGCCCGACGGCCGTATCAACCCGGGCGAGATGACCTCGTTCAACCACTACGCCCTCGGCGCGGTCGCCGACTGGCTGCATCGCACCGTCGCCGGGCTCGCCCCCGCCGAGCCGGGCTATCGGCGGCTGCTGGTCCGGCCCCGTCCCACCGGCGAGCTCACCCACGCGGCGGCAACTCACCTCACCCCGTACGGCAAAGCGCATGTCTCCTGGCAACGCTCCGCCGGTCATCTGCGCCTCGATGTACACGTCCCGGTCGGCGCATCGGCCGAGGTGCACGTGCCCGGGGCGGAACAACCGGTGACGGTTGGCCACGGCGAGCACCGCTGGCTCGTCCTCGACCCCCAGAGATTGGACAACAAGTGAGCAGCCGCGGCCCGCCTCGACGGGCGCTGTCTCTCCACCGACGTCGCGTCCGGATTCACCGGCCGCATGCTCGCGCTCGGCGCCACCACCGCCCCGGCACACGTCCGGTCGGTGACCTACCGCCCCAAGGAGCACGCATGGACCGCAGAACCGCGCTGGGCGCGGCCGCCGGCGGCCTCGCCGTTGCCACCGGTCTCGTCACCATCCCCGCTGCCGCCGTAGCTGCCGCACCGGAATGCACAGCCCTCGCCCCCGGCGGACCGATCCAGGTCACACCCGGCTGTACCGATCCGCTCTACGCCCACCCGGTGATCGACCAGGAACAGGACCTGACCGCCCCGATCCAGCACCGCCGGGTGTCCGGCCACTTCGAGGGAACCGGCATCAAGTTCACGATCTACCTTCCTCCCGCCCGGCAATGGCGGGGCCGCTTCTTCCAGTACACCTACCCCCAGTCCGACGAGAACGCCCTCGACCGGGTCGTCGCGTTCGGCGCCGCCAGCGGCGGCTACACGGTGCAGGCCAGTGGAACGACGGGATACCGGCACGACGCCGCCGCCGCGAAGTTCGCCAGGACGGTGGCGGCGGCCTACTACCGCTGCGGTGCCCGCCGCATCCACGGCTACCTCTACGGTCCGTCCGGCGGGTCGTTCCAGACCGTGGGCGCGATCGAGAACACCACCGGCGTCTGGGACGGCGCGGTCCCGATCGTCCTGGGCGTGCCCACCTCGATCCCCACCAACTTCTTCGTCCGGGCCCAGGCCCGCATGGTTCTGCGCGGCGTCGCCGACCGCATCTCGGAGGCCGTCCGGCCCGGCGGTTCCGGTCGCCCCTACGCCGGTCTGACCGCGGCCCAGGCAGCGATGCTGCACGAGGCCACCAGCCTGGGCGTCCCGCTGAAGGCCTGGACCGATCCCGACTACGTGCTGGGACTCTCCGCCCCCGACGGGCTGCTAGGTTTCGGTGCGGTGATCCAGCAACTGGATCCCACCTATGCCGACGACTTCTGGAGCAAGCCGGGCTACCTCGGCACCGAACAGTCCGCCCTGGGCGACATCGTCCGTGCCGAGCTGGCCCGGACCGGCGACCGCTGGGCCGTGGCTCTGCCCTCCTATTACCGTCACCAGGTTCCCCCCGCGGATCAGGGTTATGACGCCTTCGACGTGCTGCGCGGCCGCGACGGTCTGCCCCGGTACCCGCAGCGGGCGCTGCTGGTCGGACCGCTCATCTCCAGCGGAGTCACCGGCGGCGGCACCTACACCGGGAAGATCAATGGCAAGGTCATCGTCGTCGACAACCTCGTCGACAGCGACGCCTTCCCGTGGCACGCCGCCTGGTACGCCCGGCGGATCGCCTCCGGTGACAACTTCCGGCTCTACTACAACGACAACGCCGACCACCTCGAAGGCCCGGTCACCGGCGCGAAAGCGAACCGGATCGTCTCCTACGACCCGATCGTCGAGCAGGCGCTGCGGGACGTGGCCGCCTGGGCCGAACGCGGCATCGCCCCGCCCCGGTCCACCGGGTACGACCTCATCGACGGGCAGGTCACCGTCCCGGCGTCGGCGATCCGGCGTCGCGGTATCCAGCCCGTCGTCGACCTCGCCGTCCGCGGCCGCGACCGCGTCGAGGTCAAGGCCGGTGGGCGGGTCGACTTCGTCGGCACAGTGCAGACCCCACCGGGCGCGGGCGTCATCGTTGCCGCCGGTTGGGACTTCACGGGCTCGGGCGATTTCGTCCCGGCCGCACCGGCGCTCACCATGCGCGGCAGCCACCGGTTCACCGAGCCCGGCACGTACTACGTGTCGCTCAAGGTGGCCTCGTCCCGGTCGGGTCATGTGGAGCCATTCGCCCAGGTCGAAAACCTGGACCGGGTCCGCGTCGTCGTTCACCCCGGATAAGGAGTCGTGTGCTGACGCATCTCATCACGGTCGGACAGGTGCTCGACGCGCCGGGCGGCCGGGCCGTGCTCGAGCGGTACCTGCCGGCGACCGTCGATCGTGCCGACGTCCGCGAGATCCTTGTCGTGCTGTTCCTGCGGGTCACTCCCGGCCTGCGCGACGACAAGGCGGCCCAGGAGGCGTTCTGGGCCGAGATCGACGAGCTGATGGCACCGATCATCCGTCGGCGGCACGCCGTCGCGATCGCGCCGGTCGCGGCGGACCCGGCGCCGCGCGCCTCAGCAGCCTGGACCGTCGTGGGCGAACCCTCGCGGTGGGGGCTGCTGGAGATAGCGCTGCACGGGCCGGCCGGCGGC
>Ga0081540_1002846_pt1 | contig 14016 bp, 8 predicted proteins | sample TabmetS2T1R1_FD_71024 | JGI IMG/M metagenome (GOLD analysis project Ga0081540, IMG submission 71024) | Tabebuia heterophylla rhizosphere microbial communities from the University of Puerto Rico - S2T1R1 | ecosystem: Host-associated > Plants > Roots > Rhizosphere ... | reverse complement strand
CCGCCAGGAACGGATACGCCACTCGCGTAAGGGTTCGTTGTCCTCCTCGGCGGGCATCATGCTAATATACTGGGCGATGCGGACCTTGTCCTTGCTGAGATTGGGCCGGATGCCGTGGGGCTCGCTGCTGTTGAAGATGAGCAGGTCGCCGGCTTCCAGTTTTACTTTGAACAGGTCGAAACCGGTGATGTCGGGCTTGAAATGATCCCGGTTTTCGGGTTGAGTCAGCTTCCAGGTGTCGTAGGTGCGAAATAGTTCGGGAATACACTGGAAGCCGCCCATGTTCTCGTCGGTCTGATCGGCGAGCGCCAGGACACCCTGGACGTTTTGAGGTTTTGTTTCAGGGTCGTAGTCCCAGTGGATGAAACCTTTGTATTCGAAGCCGGGACGAAGCGGGAAATTCAGATTGGCGCGGTCGATGGTCACCCAGAGTTTTTGCGTGCCCCAGATATCGGCGAAGGCAGCGTGGACACGAGGCATCTGGCGGTTGTTCCAGAGTTGCTGGTTGTTGTAAACCTCCACCATGCCGGTGTTGGTGAGTTCTTTCATCTGCATTTCGGCGCGGGGGGCCGTGTACCACGTCTCGGGATCATTGGGATCTTTTTCTTCGAACTCCCAGAGGAAGCGCGCGGTTTCCGCCACCTGATCGCGGGGAACCGCATTCTTCACAATGACATAGCCGTTGCGCAGCCAGAAGGCCCAGTCGGCCTCGCTGAGGACCTTCAAGGGTGGCCCATCGAGGGCGCGGCGGAGTTGCAGCTTGCTGCTCGTGGCCGTGGAGGGATTGCCGGGAATGTCTTTATGGGCATTGTCGGGGATTAGGGTGGGGGCCATCGAGGCCATTGTCTGGGCAGGTGTTGTTTGCATATAGTTGATGTTTGACGAGGTAAAGGTCGCTCGTCGGGAAGGCGGCGGCAACCGCGGGGTTGACCAGTTTTTGCTCTGTATTGACCAGTTTTGCTGATTTTTCCGTAATTTTTGGTTTATGAAGATCCAGTTGGAGAAGGTGGTGCCGGGCGAAGGCCAGAGCTTCCGGTTGTTCTCGCCCAGTCTGCGTGACCATTTCTACTGGCATTACCATCCCGAATACGAATTGGTCTATGTGGAAGCGACGGCCGGCATCCGGCACGTGGGACTGCATGTCTCGAGTTATATCGAGAGCGACCTGGTGCTGATCGGCCCCAATATCCCGCATTTGAATTTTGACTACGGGCTGCAGACGGAATACCACCAGGTGGTGGTGCAGCTGAAGACGGATTTTTTGGGCGATGCGCTGTTGCACACACCGGAGCTCTCAGGCGTGGAGCGGCTTTTTGCCCGGGCGGCGTTTGGATTATCGTTTGGCGGGGCCGTAAAAGCAAGGGTCGGCGCCGAGCTGAAGGCGATGTTTAGCCTGGGGCATTTCGACCAACTGGTCGCCCTGTTGCGCGTGTTCCACCAACTGGCGGAGGAAAAAGGGGATGTGGTACAGCTGAATGAAGAGTACACCGGCGTGAAGAGCATGCTGGCTGACAAGGTGAGGATGTCCTCGGTATATGAGTATATCCATCGGCGTTACGACCGGTCGCCGGACGTGAACGAGATCGCGGCGCAGGTACATCTCAGTACGGCAGCGTTTTGCCGGTATTTTAAACGTCAGACAAGAATGACGTTCACGGATTTTGTGAACCAATACCGGATCGGGCAGGCCAAGACGCTGCTGTTGCAGGGCCGGAGCGTGACGGAGGTGACCTTCGATGTCGGATTGGAGAGCTTGTCTTATTTTAATAAGTTATTCCGGCGGCATGAGGGATTGAATCCCTCGGATTTTAAGCGCCGTTACCGCGATCATTTCACGGGATAGATCTTTTCCTCGAAATTCCAGCCGCGGACCGACACCATCGGCATAACGGGTTTAGGTGTATAGTCCAGGGTTATCGTCTTTGTTTCGCCGGGAAGTACGGAGACATAGTTGTCACTGTAGAAGACCGGGAGGAGGCGTTGTTTTGTTTTAGGGTCGATCAGCGAGATCCGGTTGAAGAATGCCACGGGTCCGCCGGCAGGATTGGTCAGCATGACGGTGATCTTCCCCTTTTCAGCCTGGGTCGCCGCCACTGTCAACCCGGGCGAAGCCATATGCTGAAGCCCGCTGTAATTGCCCGTGGAGTCCGGAAGCCAGTAGAAATTATCGCTGACGATATTTTGATTGACGTCGAAGAGGCGCAGGGAGAGAAAGAGGCCTTCTTTGGCACGCAGCCGGTCGAGATGGTGGCCGATGGATAGGTAGTTCTTCGCAAGGGTGGGGCCTACTTCGAAGAATTGCTGACTTTGGGCGAGCGTCTTACCGTTCATATCGAGCACGCGCACCTGCATCATCAGATCGCGTACGGTGCGGAACGTGTTGTTGGCGATCATCGTCATGCCGGTGACGGGGTCGAACATGATATGGAGGGGTTCGCTGCCGCAATGGAGCCCATAGAGGCATGCGTTGGGATCGAGATAATAATCATACATCTGCCCGCGGAGGGCCGTCCACGGATTCTGCGTTTTCCAAATGATCACGCCGGTGTACCAGTCCCACATATGCGCGCTGAAACCTTCCATAAGCGCGCGATACTGGTCATAGTTGACCAGCTGCGCCTTTTCAGCAAAATCGCGGAGGTCCTTTATGGGCCCGTAGGCATAGACGGAAGAGTCGTAGCCGATGTATTTATGATAGTGGAAGACCTCGTCCTCTTTTTGATGGGGCGCCGGGGGAAGGAGGTGGTCCTGGGGGATAAAGCGTTGGAAGGATTCGTAGTCACCTACGCCGACGGAGCCGATCTCGGAGTTGAAGGGGTAGGTGCGTTTGCCCCAGAAAGTTTTTATATCCTGGATGCCATATGGACCGTCGCCGTTACCGCCGAGGTTGTTGAAGGACATGCTGTCCGAGTTGGAGTAATCGAAGAAGGCCCGGGTGCCGTCAAGGTTGGGGATGATGGAATCCTTTAGCGCCCGGAAAATGTCTTCGGGCGGGGTGATCTCATTGCCGCCGCACCAGAAGGCCAATGAGGGATGGTTGCGCAGGAGTTTCACCTGGTCCGCGGCCGAGGTAATGAAGAGGTTATGGTCGTTGGGGTATTTTTTTCGGGTCCACTGATCGTCCTTTTTCATCGGGTCTTCCCAGCGGCCGTTGCAGTCGCCGGAATTCCAGAAGTCCTGGAAGACGAGGATGCCGTATTTGTCGCAGGCGGAATAGAATTCGGGACGTTCCGTCAGGGCGCCGCCCCAGACGCGAATGAGGTTCAGGTTCATGTCCCGATGAAGGCGGACCTCGGCGTCATAGCGTTCCGCGCTGAGGCGCAGGAGCTCGTCGGAGACGATGTAGTTGCCGCCTTTTATGAAGATGCGCTGGCCGTTGACGGTGAGCTGGGTGCTGTGGGTGGTGGGGTTCCAGGAGGTGGAGAGTTCGCGGACGCCGAAGGCAAGGGGGATAGTGTCGGTCGCCGCAAAGACATCAGGTCCGTCGTCAACGGTGCTGTCATGCTCGTTAAAAAAGAGCGCGCCAAAGTAAAGTTCGGCTTTGCCATATCCGTTGGGCCACCATAAACGGGGTTGCTTCAGGATATAGAAGGGCAGATGAACTTGCTTCGTGGCGCCGGGAGCGATATTTACTTTGACATTGGTCCATTGCTTGTTTTCTCTTTTTTCGAAGCAGAAAATCAGTTCACCTCTGACGGTGTCGCCGCTTGTATTCTCCAACTCAGCGCTGATGCGAATCCCGGCTGGCGCTTGCTGCGCCGCGGGCACATCCGGGAAGCGGACGCCCGAAACCTCGGTAACGATATGCGGATTTCGGATACGGACCGATCCGCTGTGGTGGATCGTCACCTTGTCCCAGATGCCCGTGTTGCGATCGCGGATCGGTTGGATCCAGTCCCAACCGGCGACATACTGGTGCGTGACGTTGCGGGCGATCTCTCCATCGCCGCCCTGGCCGCCGTTGGGGTTGCCCACGGGATCGGGAGGATAGACGAGGACGGCCAGGCGATTCTCGCCGTTGGGAGCGAGATATTTTGTGATATTATAGGATTGGCGAAGGTACATGCCGTAGTGGGTCCGGTCGTTTATCTTGTGACCGTTGAGGAAGATCTCGCAGGAATAGTTGACGCCGCGGAGATCGAGCCAGGTCTGATAGTTGTATTTGGGTTTGGGTTCTTTAAAGTCCTTGACGAACCAATAGGTGTAATGGTCGCGGCCGGTGGTATAGATGTCGGGGATCTTTTCGTTGTTGAGGCCGTAGAAGGGATCGGGTTCAAGCTTGTCATTGATGAGGGTTGTAAGAACGGTGCCTGGTACCGTCGCCTCCAGCCAGCCGGCCGTCGAATAACCGGGCTGCGAGATCTTTTCGCCGCCGGCCTTCACCTTACCGATCATCTGGCATTTCCAGCCGGTGTTGAGTTCGGTGTCATCGATCGATCTCTGGGCGCATAAAAAACCGGTGACAGCCAGCAGCAGAACGGTCAGCAAGTGGAATTTTCTCATCATAACGTAAAACTACAGGTTGATTTGTTTAGCACAAAAGGATTATTTTCGAGTTGCGTTTTACACTGAGCTATGTATTTTTCAACCTTGAAAGGCATTATTCGGGAGGACCGGCGGTTACAATGGGTTTTGCTGGCTTCGCTTTTTGTTCAAATAGAGATCTGTTGGACGGCGGTGGGTATCTACCATCCCGATCAGTATTTCCAGATCATCGAATTCTCCTCGTGGCAGCTGCACCGGCCTTCGGCCGTGGGGCGGATATGGGAGTTTACGTCGCGGCTGCGGCCGACGATGCAGGTGTACCTCTTTTCGGGGTATTCTTCGCTTTGCTCGGCGCTGGGGCTGCGCGATGCCTATCTTCAGTTCGGCATATTGCGCATGGGCTTCGGCCTCGCGCTTTTCGCTTTGTTCAACGGCATGGCCCTGTATTATTTCCAGCGCGACCGGCGGGGATTGTTTTTTGTATTTCTGATCCTCCACTTCTCCTGGATCCTGCCCTATACGCGGACGCTGTACAGCAGTGAGATGTTCTCTTCGTTCCTGTTCTTCGGGGCCTTGTTTTTTTACAACATAACGGATGTCGGCGGCCGTCGGGGTTGGTGGGTCGCGATGCTCACCGGGCTCGTTTTCAGCCTGGCGTTCTATGCGCGATTCCAGACGGCTTTTGCCGCGGCCGGGTTCTTTTTGTGGATGCTGCTCGTGCCCGAACAGCGGCGACTGATCCTTCCCGTGGGAATCGGATTTGTCCTCGGGATCGGGTTGAATACCGCGCTGGATGCGGGTTTTTATCATCAATGGGTGTTTACCCCGTACAACTATTATTTTGCGAACATTGTGCAGGGAAAGGCTGCGGCGATGGGAACGGCCTCTTTCTGGCTGTACGTCGGAGTGTTGGCGGCCGTGGTGGTTGCGCCGCCGCTCAGCCTTGTGCTCTTGTATGCGGGTTTGCGGGAGGCCGTGATGAAGCAGCTTCGCCAGCCGCTCACGCTGGCCGTGTTACTCTTTATCCTTGGGCATTGCCTGGTCGCGCATAAGGAAGAGCGATTTTTGTTCCCCGTGTTGAATGTTCTGCCGATCATGATCGGCTGGGGGCTGCCCGGGCTCATCGACTGGTGGTGGCGGCAGGGGAAAGGCACACGGCGGTTTTTCAACGGTGTGCTGGGATTCAGTGTCGCGTTGAACCTGTTCCTGCTGGTCGTGTTGCTGTTTACGCCCTATTCGCAGCCGATCTATTTTACTTCGCAGCTAAAGGACGCCTTCGCCGGCCGGCCGGTGACCATCTGGACGGTGGAGCGGACACCCTTCGAGACGGAGCATCACCTGCCGTTCTTATTCTATCAGCGGTCGGCGCCGAACCTGCATTTTCACCGGCTGGGCCCGGATGATTCGGTGCGGCTGTTGCCGCGGGACGCAGAGTATGTGGCAGGAGCTTACGACCGGCTGAAAGGACGGTTCGGGTTTTTGGATAGCCTCGGTTATCAGCCGGTGATGTATTCTTCGCGACTGCTTTGGGGGATCAATGAGTATTTGGATGCGCGCGGGATCAATACCATCAATGATATATGGGTGTTGTATCGGAAGCGATGAGCTACGGTTTGATCGCCGAATTCGGCTGGTATGCCGCATACCACTGACCGAGAGTCGTGAGCTTTCCGTCCGCGCCGATAAGCGCAGATGGCCAGAGCGCCGCGCTTGTGGGGTCGCCGGAAAACCAGGAATAGCGTTGGACGTAGGGCAGAGAGTCGAGTTTGGGCAGGAGCCGCTGCATGAAGCCGAGCGCATCAGCGGCGGTGTAGTGATTGTTGGCCATGGTGGTGGCGTTCCAGTCGGCAGTGGCGAATTCGGTGATCCAGATGGGCAGGTGATATTTGTTATAGACGGTCTGCAGCGTTTGAACGAAGCTGTTGTCGTCCGTTCCCACATACATGTGTACGCAAATGAAGTCTACGCGTTTCTTTTCGGCGATGGCGGAGTCCATAAAATCATAGAACCATTGAAGGGTAGGCCAGGAGGCGGCGGGACTGCCGAGGGGGAGGCCGATGCTTTCCAGCTTTGGCCAGTACGCCAGGGCCTGTGAGACGCTCATATTGGATTGATCGGCGCGATCGGGTTCGTTGAAGCCCAGCACATATTTTACAGTACCCTGTGCCTTTGCCTGTTTGATGGCGGCGATGTTCGCATCCGTCATATTGCCGGCGCCCCAGAACATGGATACGAATTCGCAGTTTTGCGGCGTTGGCGCCGGAACGGGTGTGCCCCAGGTGTAATACCAGAACGCCTTCAGGTTGATCACATTTGTCTCGTAACTGCCGTTTTGGGTGTTGAAGTCGGCGCCTTTCTTATTGCTGGTGGCGGGTGGTGGCGGAGTACCTGTTGAATCGGGGGAGCCGCCGGTGCGTTGCGAGCCGGAGCCCTTTTTGCAGCCGCTCAGCAACAGGAGGATAGCTAGTGAAAAGCTTACAGAATATCGGATCATGCGGGGTTTGAAGCAAGTTTGGTGCCAATGCCGGTTTTGCATTAAAATGACGACCGGCTTCGCAAGCAGGCAACTTTTATAGGTATTTGCCACGTTTTCAAGAATGTGCGCCTTAAGAAAATCTACTTTTTTTTGATCCTTGCCGTCATTGGGACAACCATCGTCTCGTGGTTCAATGTCAACAGCTGCCTGATCATCCTGCTGGTGATGGTTCGATTGGCGGACGGCGGACGGCCGGCAGAGGCTCTTCGGACGGCTTTTTTCAACCCATACTTCCTGGCTTACTTTTCCCTGTTTGCGATGGAAGCCCTGGGATTGCTGTATACACATGATCTTTATACGGCGTATAAGCATGTCGAGAGCAAAGCCACGCTTGTCGCCATTCCTTTTGTGCTTTGCAGCGGCAAGGTGATCGAAGACAGAACGCAATTCATAAGATTGTTATGGGCCTATTGCTGGCTGTTAGTGGCAGCCTGCCTGCTTTGTCTTGTAGTCGCCATGATAAGGCTGCGGGATGCCGGGCATTTCGGAGTATTCTTCTACCATTCGCTGACCGAGGTCCTCGGCATGAATGCCGTCTTTTTTTCGGCGTATGTCGTAATTGCGCTTATTTTTTTGCTGAGCCCCGACGGGAAGGGGAGATTTCGCGGGATACTGGCCGGCTTTTTTACAGTGATGATGATCCTGCTTTCTTCAAAGTTGTTGCTGGTGTGGCTCAGCGTCGTATTTGTAGTTTATCTACGGAGACGGAACGGGGTGCGGCTGACGGCGAGACAATATGCCGGTCTGGCTGCCCTCGTCGTCTTTGGTATGGGTGCGTTGGCGCTGACGAAAAACCCCGTGGGACAGCGTTACCGGGATATCCTGCACGATAACTTCCGCTACATCGGGGCACATCGCCTTGCGCCGCAGGATAGGTTCAACGGCGTCTCGCTAAGGCTGCTGATCTGGCGATTTGCCGGCGAGATCGTCACGGAAGAAAAAGCCTGGGTCGTTGGCGTCACGGCCGGTGACAGCCAGGACCTCCTGAACCGGAAATATCTCGCCGCAAACATCCATCCCCGGTACCTGGGCTATAATTTCCACAATCAATTCATCGAAATCTTTGTCCGCAGCGGGGCGGTGGGCCTCGGCATTTTCTTACTCGCCACCGGGTTGCTGGTGCAGCAGGCGCGAAGGACGGGGTCGAGGGCGGGATGGCTCATACTGGGCATGCTCCTGCTGCTTGCACTGACAGAGTCCACGCTGGAGATGCAGCATTCGCTATTCCTCTTTTGTTTTTTCCCGCTGGTTTTCGGGCTGGGCAGCGTCCGAGCCATTATTCCTTCAGGCCTGCGGAACGGCCCTATTCGCTACGCAAAGCAGGGGCCGGGGAGCGGCCCTATTCGCTACGCAAAGATTCCGCAGGTTTCATCGCAGCCGCCTTCAGCGCATGATAGCTCACGGTGATAAAGGCCAGCAGGACAACCGCGGCGCCGGCCAGGGGGAAGATCCAGACACGCACGGGAATGCGATAGGCAAAGCCTTCCAGCCATTTGCCGGCGGAGAGCCAGGCCAATGGGCTGGCTATCACGATCGCAAGCAGCACCATCCGAAGGAACGACCGGCTGATGAGCAGGCAAATATTCAGCAGGTCGGCGCCGAGGACCTTGCGGATGCCGATCTCTTTTGTTCGCTGCACGGTGCTGATGGCGGCAAGGCCGAACAGGCCGAGACAGGCCAGAACGATGGCCAGCGTCGCGAAAATGGTGAAGAGGGTGGCGGTACGCTGTTCGGTCACATACAGCCTGTTGAAATCCTCATCGAGGAAATGGTATTCGAAGGGACGCTGCGCGATGTAATGTTTCCAGGTGGCCTGGAGCTTGTCGAGCACATTCGGCAACGGGGCGCCACCGATGCGCAGTAACAGGTAGCCCACCTGGGAGGTATCGACATAGATAAGGATCGGGCCGATGGCGTCGTGCATGGAGGTGAAGTGAAAGTCCTTTACCACGCCTTTTACTACGCCGTTCTGCATATAGCGGGTGATGGTCTTGCCCAGCGCCTGCTCAGGCGTCCAGCCGAGTTTCCTTACAGCAGTTTCGTTCATGACGAAGGACAGCGATCGGGTGCTATCGGCATTGAGCGGACGGTTTTCCGGTATATCGGCCGTCGTGAGATCCGTGCCGGCGATGAGCCGCATGCTCATGGTCTTTACGAATCCGAGATCGGAAGGGATGCATTTGACGGGAAAGCGAATGGCGCCGTTACCATTGTCGGCAGTGAGCATGTCCGTCCAGCCAACGTAGGTGGGCACGCTGTTGGAGCCGGTGATCTGCTGAACACCCGGGATATTGCCCATGGCCGCTTTTAGCGCGGGGTATTCGGGCGAATGATATTTTATCGGAACGACGAGGACATGATCGCGATCGAAGCCCAGGTCTTTATTCCGGATGTAACGCATCTGTTGCAGGATGACCAGGGTACAAATGATCAGGAACAGCGAGATCACGAACTGGACGACGATCAGCGTCTGGCGGAGGCCCGTGCCGCGACCGGCCAAACGGAATCCGGAACGGAGAATCGTGATGAGCTTCGTACCCGACAGCAGCAGGGCGGGGTAGGCCCCGGCCAGGAAGCCGATGAGCAGCGCCGTTCCGAGGATGGATAGGATCGGGATTGGGCGCAGGACATCCCCTGCCACCAGGTGTTTGCCGGTGAGCTGGTCGAAGTAGGGCAATAGCAAAATGCTGAGGACGATGGCGAGGATCAGCGAGATCATTGTCAGCAGCAGCGTTTCGCCGGCAAACTGGCCAAAGAGCCGGCCGCGGGCCGCGCCGAGGACTTTGCGGATGCCGATCTCACCGGTCCGGTTGGCCGACTGGGCGATAGTCAGGTTGGTATAGTTGAAACAGGCAATAACGAGGATAAGAACGCCGATCGCCAGGAGAATATAGACGGTGGTGATGCTGCCGTTCGGCTCCAGGCCCTCCAGGGTCGAGTAGAGATGCACCCGGCGGAGGGGTTCGAGATGATAGTGAAGATAGTCGTTGCCCTGCAATTCAGCCTCTGCGCGAACGGCAGGAGTTTGCATATAGGTGTTGATCCTTTGCTCGAGTGCGGACCTGTTTTTGGGATCGTTCAGCAGCAAATAGGTGAACCAGTTTGCATTGAACCAGTTTTCCGTCGCTGCATACGGCAGCCGGGCGAAGTCGGTGATAAAGTCGAACTGGATCTGGGAGTTCCCGGGTGGATCCTGCAGGACGCCGGCGATGGCATAATCCTTTCCATAGTCGATGCGCAAGACCTTGCCGATGACATCGGTGGTGCCGAAATATTTCAAAGCGGTCCGCCGGGTGATCATCAGTTGCTGCGGGTTGGCGAGGGCATGGGGATCACCCGATAGCAGCGGGAACGAGAATACGGTAAAAAAGGAAGTATCGGCATAGATAAACCCCGATTCCTTAAAGGATCTATCGCCGGCGCTGACGGTGCGGGTGTATTGGGCGAAGCGAACGTATTCACGTACTTCGGGAAAGCTGCGTTTGAACTGCGGACCGACCTTTGTCCCTGTCATGGCGGTGAAGGAGGCCCGGCCGGAGGAACCAAAATCCATTGTAGCGCGAACAACGTGATCGCCCTGCGTGTGGAAGTTGTCGTAGCCGAGTTCGTCGGTGATGAAAAGGCCGATTAGAATACAGCTGGCGAGGCCAACCGTGAGGCCAAGGATATTGATGGCGGTGAAGGTCTTCTGCCGCATCAGCTGGCGGATGGTCAATTTCAGGAAATTGCGGAACATGGCCGAAATTTACCGAATCTGACGATCCCGGGCATTATTTTGTTACAGCGGATGCAACATTACTTCCATGGACGCCGTCCCTTAGGACAAACCGACCAACATGTTCCGGAATTATTTTGTCATTGCCTGGAGGACCCTCCTCAAGAGCAAGTGGTATTCGCTCATCAACACCCTGGGGCTGTCCATCGGGATGGCCGTGGCTTTACTCATCGGATTATGGATCTGGGATGAGGTGTCCTTTGACCACTATTTTCCCAACCATGCGCGCGTGGCGCAACTGATGACCACGCAGACCTTTAATGGGCATACCGGTACGGGCGATGCGGTGAGCCTGGCAGCGGCGTATGAGCTGGAAAACAAGTGGGGGGCCGATCTTCCAAAGGTGGCCCTTGCCAGCTGGAATTTCGAACATATCCTTGCCTTCGGGGACAAAAAGCTCACCGAGAAGGGGATGTACGTTCAACCTGCCTATACGGAGATCCTGCCCCTGCATATGTTGAGAGGCCGCGGAAAAGACCTCGAGGATCCCAGCTCGATCATTTTGAGCCAGACGATGGCGAAAAACCTGTTCGGCACGGAGGATGTCGTCGGGAAGGTGATCCGCGTGGATAATAAAGTGGACATGAAGGTTACCGGCATTTTCGAGGATCTCCCCCGCAATACCAGCCTTTTTTGGAGTAAATTCTATATGGGCTGGAGTCAATACGAGGTTCGCAACGACTGGCTGAAACGGAATGCGACCCAATGGGGGAATCATTCCTGGCAGTGTTTTGTGTTGCTGGCGCCCAATACTACGGCAGCAAAGGTGACGGCCAAGATAAAGGATCTGCCCAAGCCGCACAATAAGGACGGCAATGAGTCGCTGGTGCTGCAGCCCATGGACAATTTCCATCTCTACAGCGATTTCACGAACGGGCAGGTCTCGGGCGGCAGGATCCGTTTTGTCTGGCTCTTCGGGATCATCGGGGTCTTTGTGCTGCTGCTGGCCTGTATCAATTTTATGAACCTTTCCACGGCCCGGAGTGAGAAGCGGGCCAAGGAAGTAGGGATACGGAAAACGGTAGGTTCGCTTCGGCAACAATTGATCGGGCAGTTCCTGTGCGAGTCGCTGGTCGTGGCGATGCTGGCGCTGGTGCTGTCGATCGTATGGGTGCTGATCTCCCTGCGGTATTTCAATGCGCTTGCCGATAAAGATATGCACCTGCCCTGGGCGCAGCCGCTGTTCTGGCTGATGATCGTAGGGTTTACGATCTTCACCGGGCTGGTCGCGGGGAGCTATCCGGCCTTCTATTTATCGGGTTTTGAGCCGATCAGGGTGTTGAAGGGAACTTTCCGGGCGGGAAGATATGCTTCGCTGCCGAGGAAGGTGCTGGTGGTGGTGCAGTTTACGGTATCGGTGGCGCTGATCATCGGGACGATACTGGTCTTCGAGCAGATCAATTATGCCCGGAGCCGGCCGGTCGGCTATAGCCGGGAGGGCCTGATCACGATCAACATGAGCACCCCCGAGATATATGGACATTATGACGCCCTCCGGGGCGACCTGATGCGGACCGGTGCGGTGTTGGATATGTGCGAGTCGTCAAGCCCGGCGACCGCCGTTTATTCCAACCAGATAGGATTCAACTGGAAAGGAAAGGATCCGAACACGACGCCCTTGTTCGGGATCGTGGCCTGTACGCATGATTATGGCCGGACGCTCGGCTGGCAGATCAAGGAAGGGCGGGATTATTCGCGGCAATACGTCAGCGATAGCGGGTCGAAAGTGAATGCGGGCGTAAAGGAGAAGCCGGATTCCGTCATAAAATACGGCGGCGCGCTGATCCTTAACGAATCCGCGGTCAAGCTCACGGGACTAAAGAATGTGGTGGGCGAGATCTTCCAATGGAACGACGACCCGCATCTCGTCGTCGGGGTGGTGAAAGATATGGTGATGGAGTCGCCCTATCAGCCGATAAAGCCGACCATTTTCTTCCTCGATTACGGCTGGACGAACAACATCACGGTGCGGCTGAACCCGCGAATGACGACGAGTGCGGCGCTGGCGGCGATCGAGCCCATCTTCAAAAGATATAATCCCGGAAGTGCGTTCGAATACCATTTCGTGGATGAGGACTACGCGAAGAAATTCGATGATGAGAAGCGGATCGGAAGTCTTGCGACCGTTTTCGCCGTGCTGGCGATCTTTATTTCCTGTCTCGGGCTTTTCGGGCTGGCTTCGTTTGTCGCCGAGCAGCGGACCAAGGAGATCGGCGTACGGAAGGTCTTGGGTGCGTCGCTTTTCCACGTCTGGCGAATGCTGTCGAAGGATTTTGTGCTGCTGGTGGTGATCTCCTGTGCGATAGCGGTCCCGATCGCTTATTATCTCCTCCACGAGTGGCTGCAGCAGTACGAATACCGGGCGCCAATGTCGTGGTGGATCTTTGCGGCGTCGAGTGTGGGCGCGTTGGCGATTACCCTGCTGACCGTCAGTTGGCAGGCGTTGCGTGCCGGTATGCTGAACCCGGTGAAAAGTTTACGGACGGAGTAGGTAAGTTTGTATCTTCGTCTGCTATGGACATTTTGCAATGGGTGGCCGTAGTGTTTGGCGTGGCCGAAGTTTTGCTGGCCTGGAAGAACAATATTTTATTATACCCGGCGGGGATCGCCGGCACCGTGCTGACGATCTCAATTTTTGTTGAGTCGAAATTATACGCCGAGTCCGTGCTGAACGGGTATTATTTTGCGATGAGCGTGTACGGATGGTGGCACTGGCACAAGCGGCGGAATGAACCGCCGCTGCCGATCGCCTGGACGAGCAGGCCGGAATGGGCGGTCTCGGGGCTGATCGTAGTGGGCGGGTTTATTCTCCAGTATTTTTTGTTGAAACAATACACCGATTCTACGGTGCCGGCCTGGGATGCGTGGGTAAGCGCGACGGCCTGGGCGGGCACCTGGCTGCTGGCCCGGAGGAAGATAGAGAATTGGGCGCTACTGAACATTTCCAATCTGTTTGCAGTTCCTTTATTGTTCTATAAGCATTTGCCATTGTTTGCGTGGCTCACGGTCTTTTTGTTCGTGGTGGCCTGTTTTGGGTATTTCGATTGGGTCAAACGCTACAAAGCACAAACGATATGAACGGGATGCCTTCACCTGCGAGCTTTCTTCCGGAAGGCGCGCTGGATACTATCCGCGAGTATGCTGCTTCGGCCGAGTTTCACCGGGACCTTGCGCCGGAGACATTGGAGCTTATCTACAGGGAAGGCTGGTTCCGGCTGCT
>Ga0081540_1002845_pt1 | contig 14018 bp, 15 predicted proteins | sample TabmetS2T1R1_FD_71024 | JGI IMG/M metagenome (GOLD analysis project Ga0081540, IMG submission 71024) | Tabebuia heterophylla rhizosphere microbial communities from the University of Puerto Rico - S2T1R1 | ecosystem: Host-associated > Plants > Roots > Rhizosphere ... | reverse complement strand
CTCGCCGGTGCGGCCGTGGCGCGACCCGCGTACTTCTTGTGCACGGCCTGCTTGCTGATCTCCAACGCGTCGGCGATCTCCTGCCACGACCAGCCGCGCCGCCGGGCGTTGTCCACCTGGAGCGCCTCCAGGGTCTCGGCCAGCCGGCGCAGCGCCAGGGTGGCCCGCAGCCCGACCCGGGGATCCGCCCCACTGGCCGCCGCCGCCAGCTCCGTCGCCTCGCTCATGCGTCAACTTTAGTTGACTCTCTGCGCGGGGTCAACCAAAGTTGCCAAGCCGGCGTTCGGGTCCGCGGGCCGGTCGGCGGGTCAGGCGAGCAGGTCGCGGGCGACCGGGGCGGCCCGGCGCAACCACCAGTCCAGCTCCGCCCGGTCGCCCGTCTTCGACCAGCCGAGCTGGAGGAAACCGCCCAGCAGGGCCAGTTCGAGCTGCCGGTCCCACCAATCGCCGACGGCCACCCCGGTACCGGCGAGGCTGCGCCGGTAAGCCGCGATGGTGTCCTCTTTGGACACTGGCAGCCGGTCGCAGTTGACGGCCAGATACCACGCGAGGTCCACCAGCGGACCGGCGCGACCCGGCCAGCCCCAGTCGAGCAGGATGGTGCGCCCGTCCGGGTGTTCGCCGAGGTTGCCCGCCTTCCAGTCGCCGTGCACCAGGGTTGCCGGCGTCTCGGCGAGCGCGGCGACCAGCGGGGCCGGGTCGGTCACCAGCGCGAGCGCGTCGTCGTGCGCCCGCGGGGCCGCCTCCCGCAGCGCGGCCCAGCCGCCGGCCAGCGCCCGGGGCACCGGGTCGTCGTGCCCCTGTGCCGCCTCCCGCGCACCGGTCGCCGGCGTCAGCGCCTGGTACCGCTCGCCCGGCCCGAGCAGCCGGTACCGGTCCTCGAAGCCCCAGAACGTGGCGTGCATCCGGGCCATGTTGTCGAGGAACCGCAGCTGCGAGTGCTCGGGCAGCGGGTCCGAACCGGGCGGCACCAGCCGGTCGCCGACGTCAGTCATGAGCATCGACACCCGGCCGGTCGCCGCGTCGAGGGCCATGCCGAGCACCGTGTGGTCGATGCTGTCCGGCAGGCCGTCCAGCAGCCCGGTGCGCCACATCGTCAGCGCCCAGCAGTCCCGGTCGCCCAGCGCGCGGGCCAGCCAGTCCAGGTGGTACCCGGTGTGCTTGACCACGCACGCCCGACCGTCCACAGTGGCCCGTTCGAACCCCGAGCCGGACAGCGAGTCGACGTGCTTGTCCATCGGCGCGCGTCCGGTGGCACCGGCGAGCAGCTCGTCCACCGAGCCGGCCACCGGACGCGCGGTCAGCTCGATGCCGGCCATCAGCCCCTCCTCAGGTGCTCCCGCAACCCGTGGAGTCGATCGTCCCAGTCCCGGGCGAGCGCGGCGAGGAAACCCTGGGCGACACGCACCGGTTCGGACTGCAGCCGGTACCGGACGCGGCGCCGCTCCCCCGCCTCGGCCCGCACGAGCCCGGCCTCGGTCAGCAGGGTGAGGTGTTTCGCGATCGCCTGCCGGGAGATCGGCAGGCGGTCAGCGAGGTCGGTGGCGGTCGCCGGGCCGTGCGCCGCGAGCGCGGCCAGGATCGCCCGCCGGCTCGGATCGGCGAGCGCGGTGAACACGGCCGCGGCGACCGCCTCCGGGTCAGGCGTGTACGACATTCAGGTACGCGGCCAGCTCGTCGAACTTGCCCTCCCAGCCACCGGTGTTCATCCGGTGCGCCTCGGCACCCAGCTCGCCACCGGCCTGCGCGAAGCCGGTCTCGGTGACGGTCAGCCGCGTGCCGGCGGCGGTCGGCTCCAGGACGAACTCGACGAAGGTCTTGCGCGGGTCGTCCTCGGGAAGCGTGATCATGCCCCAGGTGTACGCGAAACGGCGGGGCGGCTCGACCGCGGCGATCCGGAGGTGGGCGGTGTGCTCTTCCTTCTCGAAGCGCAGGTCGAAGTCGGAGCCCGGGGTCAGATCGATGTCGGCGACCGTGCCGAACCATCCGCTGAGCCCCTCCGGCGTGGTCAGTGCCGCCCAGACGCGCTCGGGGGCGTGCGGCAGGTCGATGGTCCGTTCGATGCGGTCGGGGAAGTTCATGTCGGCTCTCCTATAGCAATCGGTCGGTTGCGACTCCAGACTATCGCAACCACTCGGTTGCCACAAGCGGGTCGCCGGGATCGCCGGTACCGTGACCCGGATGACCGGGAAACCACGCACGTCGCTGACCTCGACGGTGCTCGACTCGCCGGATCCCCGCGCCCTGGCAGCCTTCTACCACCAGCTCCTCGACGGCTGGACACTGAACGACGCCGAGGAGGACTGGGTGACGCTGCGCATGCCCGACGGCCGGCCGGGCCTGTCGTTCCAGCTCGAGTCGCAGTATGCGCGGCCCACCTGGCCGGCCGGGCCCGGCGACCAGCAGATGCAGATGCACCTGGACATCCAGGTCGACAACCTGGAGGCGGCGGTGGCCCACGCGGTCTCGCTCGGCGCCACTGTGCAGGAGTACCAGCCGCAGCGGGATGTCCGTGTGATGCGCGACCCGGACGGGCACGTCTTCTGCCTCTGGATCGAAACCTGACTTCATTGCGCTCCGGTAACGCCGCCAGCGGGCCGATGTAGGTACAATGACGTCATTGTAGGTACAGGTCGGGGAGGTGTCGGATGAGCAGCGTGTCAGTCCGCGAGTTCTCCTACAACCCGAGCGGCATGTTCGCGAGGGTGGAGCAGGGCGAGACGATCGAGGTGACCAGGCACGGCAAGGTCATCGCGGTGCTGCTGCCCGGCTCGGGCGCACTCGGCCGGTACACACCGCTGGTGGCCAAGGGGATCGTCAAGCTGAAGGCGACGACGACCAGCGACCTCGACCGCATCCCGCATTTCGCGGTGCCGGATGACGTGTCACCGCTCGATCTCCTCCTGGCCGAACGGGCCGAGGACGACCGTTGATCTACCTGGACGCATCCGCCCTCGTCACCCTCGTCTCGGGGCGACCGCCCGTCGCCGAGTTGCGCGATTTTCTTTCGACAAGGTCAGGCGTGCCGATGGGCACCAGCACGATCGGATTCGTCGAGACCGTCCGGACGCTGGACCGGATCGGGGACTACCCCACGGCGATGCAGGATCTCCTCGGCAGCTTCACCGAGATCCTCGTCACGGACGAGGTACGTGACGCCGCGGCACGCCTAGCTTCCGGACTGCGCACGCTCGACGCCGTTCACATCGCCAGCGCACAGATCATCGGTCCAGTACTCGATTGCCTGGTCAGCTATGACCGCCGAATGCTCGACATCGCCGGCAACGTCGGACTCCCGACGTCGGCGCCGGGCCTCGGCTGATCTGCGAGTCCGCAAGTGGAGCGGGCCGCGAACCGCCCCACGATCGCGGCATCGAATCGCGGCGCCACGGCTCCCCACGCCGTCATATCACTTGTTGATCTACGTTCCAGTGACATGGCGTAGCCGGGGTCAGGCGACCAGCTCACCCAGCGCTACGCCCGGGTCCGCCAGCCGGTCGAGGTCCACGGCCTGGCCCGAATACCCGGCCCGGACCAGCTTCTGGATGTCGTCCTGCACGTCCCAGATGTTGGCGTTCATGCCCGCCAGCACCCGGCCGTCCTTGACCCAGAACGCGATGAACTCGCCGCCGTCCGGGTCGCCGCGGAACACCACCCGGTCGTAGCCGCCCGGCTCGACGTAGCCCGAGTACTCCATGCCGAGGTCGTACTGGTCTGAGTAGAAGTACGGGACGCGGTCGTAGACGACGTCCTCGCCCGCCATCGAGCGACCCGCCGCCGCTCCCCCGTTCAGCGCGTTGGACCAGTGCTCGACCCGGATCCGCTTGCCCACCAAGGGGTTCAGCACGCTGGCCACGTCGCCGGCCGCGTAGATGTCCGGGTCCGAGGTGCGCAGCGCCGGGTCCACCGCGATGCCGTTGTCCACGGTCAGCCCGGCGGCGACCGCCAGCTCCGTTGCCGGCACGATGCCGACTCCGACGACCGCCAGGTCCGCGGGAAGCTCCGTGCCGTCGGTCAGCACCACCCCGGTGAGTACCCCGTCGGACCCGCGGAACTCGCGTACCCCCATACCGAACCGGAAGTCCACTCCGTGTCCACGGTGGAGGTTGGCGTAGATCGTGGACACCTCGTCGCCCAGTACCCGACGCAGCGGCAGCTGGTCCATCTCCACCACGGTGACCTCGGCTCCGTGGTGCCGGGCGGCGGCGGCCGTCTCCAGGCCGATCCAGCCGGCCCCGACCACCACGACCCGCCCCGCGCCGGAACGGAGCCGGTCCAGCAGCGCGTCGGACTCGGGCAGGGTCCGCAGGTACCGGACGTTCGTCAGGTCCTCGCCCGGTACGCCCAGCCGCCGTACCCGGGAGCCGGTCGTCAGCAGCAGCCGGTCGTAGCCCTGGGTCCCGACACCGTCCAGGGTCAGCGTGTGGCTCGCCGGGTCGAGGTTCGTCGCCCGTACCCCGAGCATGAGCTGGACGTTGTTGCTCGGGTACCAGTCGGCGTCGTGCACCTGGGCGCCCTCGCGCGGGTCGTTGCCCTGTAGGTAGCCCTTTGACAGCGGCGGCCGTTCGTAGGGCAGTTCGGTCTCCTCGCCGATCAGCACCACCTGCCCGGCGAAGCCCGCCGCGCGCACCGCCTCGGCGGCCTTGGCGCCGGCCAGCGACGCACCGACGATGACGAATACCCGTTCGTCCACGCCCGCCTCCTGTGCAGAGTTCGACTGCGGTCAACCTATCGCCAACGGTCGCGTCCCGCGCGCGGTTCAGCGGGGTGCGTCACCCGCGAGCCGGCCGTGCCAGGCCACCGCGGCCGGGTCGGTCAGGCTGGCCACCTGGTCTATGACCACCCGCAGCCGGGCGGCGTCGTCCGGCGCCGCCCGCCACATCGGGGCGAACACCGCGTCCAGCGCGGAGTCTCCGCGCTCGACGAGCGCGCCGACCAGCTCGACCAGGATCCGCCGCTGCCGCTCGTACCGCTGCTCCCCGCCCGGCCGGCGCATCACGTACCGCAGGGCGAGGCCCTTGAGCAGCGCGCACTCCGCCCGGGTGCGGCGCGGCACGATGAGGTCGGCGGCGTAGCGCTGCAGCCGCCCGGGGCCGGCCGCCGCCCGCGTCGCGCGCACGGCGGCGGCGACGAACCGGCCGGTCAGCACGCTGGTCACCTGCTTGAGCGCGACCAGCGCCCGGTGGCTGCCGTCGTAGACGTAGAGCGGCGCGAACACCGGGTCGGACAGCAGTTCGTCCAGCACCGCGGCGAGGTCGGTTGCCGACTCGGTGGAGTAGGCCTCGGCCACGTCCGCGCAGAGCAGGGCCCGCTCGACGTTGTCGTCGCGCAGGCTGCCCAGCCGGATGTACCCGCCGTGGATGCCGTCCTCGACGTCATGCACCGAGTAGGCAACGTCGTCGGCCCAGTCCATCACCTGGGCCTCCAGGCAGCACCGCTCGTCGGCCGGCGCGCCCTCCCGCAGCCAGGCGAAGACCGGCGCGTCGTCGGCGTAGACGCCGAACTTGCGGCGTCCCGGGGTGCGGAACCACGGGTACTTGGCGCAGGCGTCGAGGGAGGCCCGGGTCAGGTTGAGCCCGGCCGACCGCCCGTCGGCCCGCAGTACCTTCGCCTCCAGCCGGGTCAGTACCCGCAGCGTCTGCGCGTTGCCCTCGAACCCGCCGCACGCCTGGGCGATCTCGTCCAGCGCGTCCTCGCCGTTGTGCCCGAACGGGGGGTGGCCCAGGTCGTGGGCCAGCCCCGCGGTGTCGACGATGTCCGGGTCGCAGCCCAGCCGCGCGCCCATCTCCCGGCCGATCTGCGCGACCTCCAGCGAGTGGGTCAGCCGGGTGCGCAGGAAGTCGTCGGTACCGGCGGTGTGCACCTGGGTCTTGGCGGCCAGCCGGCGGAAGGCGGCTGAGTGCAGCACCCGGGCCCGGTCCCGCTGGAACTGGTTGCGTTCGGCGTCGACGGGCAGGGTGCGGGTGTCCTTGGGCGGCTCGTCGACGAACCGTTCCTGATCGAAGCTCGTCAGCGCCTCGGCGGGCCCGGTGTCGGCCGACGAACGCCGCCTGAGGTCGGCTCCGCGAGCGTCGCCGGCCATGTCATTCTCCAGCATCGCCGTTCAGCGTAGTCTCGCCGGTTTCCTGGTCGCGGGCGCGGATCATCGGTGTCGCGATCACCTTCACCGCGGCGGCCACCGGGATGGCGATCAGCGCGCCGATCAGCCCGAGAACGCTGCCGCCGACCAATGCCGCGAGCAGCACGGCGACGGCCGGGATCTCCACCGAGTTGCGCAGCACGCGCGGCGCGATCAGGTAGTTCTCCAGTTGCTGGTACAGCAGGAAGAAGACGGCCAGCACGACGGTGTTGGGCCACAGGTCGGTGGTGGCGAAGGCGACGATCACGCAGACCACCGCGCCGAGCGCCGCGCCGATCATCGGGATCAGGTCGGTGATGGCGACGAACACCGCCAGCGGCAGCGCGAACGGGATGCGCAGGGCCTCGAAGGCGATGAACGACGCGGTACCGGCGATCAGCGAGATGATCAGGTTGCCGATCATGTACGAGCCGACCTTGTCCACGACCACGTTGACCGCGTCGTTGACGGTGCGCCGGTGGCGCTTCGGGAACAGCCGCACGAAGCCCCGCCGCAGCCTCGGCAGGTCGAGCATGAAGTAGATGGTCAACACGATGACCAGCAGCGCGGAGACGACCGCGCCGAGGAACCGCTGGCCGAACCCGAGCGCCTGCTTGCCGATCTTGCTGGGCAGGGTACGGGCCAGGTCGTTGATCTTGCCCTGGAGGTGGAACCGGTCCTCCAGGCTCTTCAGGCTCGGCGAGTGCTCACGCAGCTTGTCGAGGTACCCGGGGAAGTCGGTGGTCAGCCCGCCCGACTGGTGGACCAACGGCGGGATGAGCAGCATCAGCAGGCCACCGATGAATATCAGGATGGCCACGAAGATGATCAGGACGGCGTACCCGCGCTTGAGCCGCTTGCTGACCATCCAGCGGACCAACGGATCGAGGCTGACCGCGATGAACATCGCGATGATCACCTGGACGAGGACGTCCCGGATCGTGTAGACCGCGCGGTACCCGAGGTAGACGACCACGACGCCGAGGGCGGCCGCGACCGACCAGCGGAAGACGGTGCGGGGGCTGACCGGCTCCGCGGCCGCCACACTCTCGGCGTCGGCGAAACGGCGCTCCAGGCGGCGCTCGTCCCGCCGGTCCTCATCGTCCCGGTCGCGCTCCCGCTGATCCGGGTTGCCGCCGTCTGGCCGGCCCTCGTCCGTCATGCCCGATAGCGTGACATGCCGGTGCTTGCGCCGCGCGGGTCGCCGCGGGCGCGTCCGGCGGCGCCCGCGTCGCTCAGGCCGCGTGAGCCGGCAGCACGCAGAACTCGTTGCCTTCCGGATCGGCCAGCACGACCCAGTCGGCGTCGCCGCGCTGGCCGACGTCGGCCCGCCGGGCACCCATGTCCAGCAGGCGCTCCACCTCGGCGGTCTGGTCGTCGGGGTGGAGTTCGAGGTGCAGCCGGTTCTTCTCCGACTTGGCGTCGGGGACCTGGATGAAGACCAGCCGCGGCCCGTCCGGTACGCCGATGGTCACCTCCCCGGTCGACTCGGCCAGCAGCTTGAAGTCGAGCACCTCGGCCCACCATCGGGCCAGCCGGTTGGGATCCAGCGCGTCGACCACGACTGTGCTCCACCGGCTGCCCATGCGTACCTCCCCGTTCACCTGGATGTGTCGCCCAGGTTACGCCGAAGACGCCTGCACCCCCACCGGGCCGCCGCCCTCGATCGCCGCGCGACCGGCCTCAAGCCTCGCTACCGGTACCCGGAACGGCGAGCAGGACACGTAGTCCAGGCCCACCTCGTGGAAAAAGTGGACCGACTCGGGGTCGCCACCGTGCTCGCCGCAGACCCCGATCTTCAGGTCGGCACGGGCGGCCCGGCCCTCCTGCACGGCCATCCGGATCAGCCGGCCCACGCCCTCGCGGTCGATCGACTCGAACGGGGACACCCCGAAGATGCCCAGTTCGAGGTACTGCGAGAAGAACGAACCCTCGACGTCGTCGCGGGAGAAGCCCCAGCCCATCTGGGTGAGGTCGTTGGTGCCGAAGGAGAAGAACTGGGCCGCCTCGGCGATCTCACCGGCGGTCAGCGCGGCGCGCGGCACTTCGATCATGGTACCGATCAGGGTCGGCGGGGTACCTTCGACCGCCGCCAGTACCCCCTGCGCCTCGGTCTTCACGGCCTCCAACTCCTGCACCGCGCCGACCAGCGGCACCATGATCTCGGGTCGCGGGTCACCGCCAGAACGCGCCACCGCGGCGGCCGCCTCGGCGATTGCCCGCACCTGCATCGCGAACAGCCCGGGAACCACCAGCCCGAGCCGCACCCCGCGCAGGCCCAGCATCGGGTTCTCCTCGTGCATCCGGCGTACCGCGGTCAGCAGCTTGCGGTCCCGGCCCGGGTCCTCGCCCCGCTCTTCGGCCAGCGCGACGCGCACCGACAGCTCCTCCAGCGACGGCAGGAACTCGTGCAGCGGCGGGTCGATCAGCCGGATCGTCACCGGCAGCCCGGACATCGCCGCGAAGATGCCCTCGAAGTCCTTGCGCTGCAAGGGGAGCAGCGCGTCCAGCGCCTCGCCGCGCTCGGCGTCCGAGCCGGCCAGGATCAGCGCCTCGACCAGTTCCCGTCGCTCGCCGAGGAACATGTGCTCGGTGCGGCACAGCCCGATGCCCTGGGCACCGAACCTCCGCGCCCGGGCGGCGTCGGCCGGAGTGTCCGCATTGGACCGGACCGCCAGCCGCCGCATGCCGTCGGCGTGCGCCAGCAACCGGTCCACCGCGACGGTCACCGCGTCGTCCTCGTCCACCGCCCCGGTCTCGAAGTACCGCACGACCGGCGAGTCCTGCACCGGGACCTCGCCGAGGAAGATCTCGCCGGTACCCCCGTCGATGGCCACCACGTCGCCCTCGGACACCACCTGGTCGTCCACTGTGAACTGTCGTTTGTGGACGTCCACGACGAGCCGCTCGGCGCCGCACACACACGTCTTGCCCATCCCGCGCGCCACCACCGCCGCGTGGCTGGTCTTGCCGCCGCGCGAGGTGAGCACGCCCTGCGCGGCGATGATGCCGGTCAGGTCGTCCGGGTTGGTCTCGCGGCGCACCAGGATCACCCGCTGGCCCTGCTCGGCCAGCTCCACCGCGCGGTCCGGGTCGAACACCACCTTGCCGCTGGCCGCGCCCGGCGAGGCGCCGATCCCCTTGGCCAGCGGGGCGGGCGCGGCCGACCGGTCGAACGTCGGGAACATCAGCTGCGCGAGCTGGGCACCGGTCACCCGCTCCAGCGCCTCGTCCATGTCGATCATGCCCTCGTCCACCAACTGGCAGGCGATGGTGAACGCCGCGGCCGGGGTCCGCTTGCCGACCCGGGTCTGCAGCAGCCACAGGTGCCCGCGCTCGATGGTGAACTCGATGTCGCACAGGTCGCGGTAGTGCGCCTCCAGCACCGCCATCACCCGCATCAGCTCGTCGAAGCTGCCGCGGTCCAGGCGCCGCAACTCCTCCAGCGGCACGGTGTTGCGGATGCCGGCCACCACGTCCTCGCCCTGCGCGTTGGCGAGGTAGTCGCCGTACACGCCCTGGCTGCCGGTCGCCGGGTCGCGGGTGAAGGCGACTCCGGTCCCCGAGTCGGGACCGAGGTTGCCGAACACCATCGCCACCACGTTCACCGCCGTACCGAGGTCGGCCGGGATGCGCTCCTGCCGCCGGTACAGGACGGCCCGTTCGGCGTTCCACGACTCGAAGACCGCCCGGACGGCGAGGTCCATCTGCTCCCGCGGGTCCTGCGGGAATTCGCGGCCGGCATGCGCGGCGAACACGCCCTTGAAGGTGTCCACCAGGCCTCGCAGGTCGTCCGCGTCCAGGTCGAGGTCGGTGCGCGCCTGTCTGCGCCGCTTCGCGTCTTCCAACGCGTCCTCGAACGCCTCGCCCGGCACCCCGCAGACCGTCTTGCCGAACATCTGGACCAGGCGCCGGTAGGAGTCCCAGGCGAACCGCTCGTCGCCACCGGCCTGCGCGGCCAGCCCGTGGACCGACTGATCAGTCAGTCCGACATTGAGCACCGTCTCCATCATTCCGGGCATGGAGAACTTCGCGCCGGACCGCACCGAGACCAGCAGCGGGTCGCCGGGATCGCCCAGGCGCTTGCCCATCCGCCGCTCCAGCGCGTCCAGGTGCCCGTCGACCTCCGCGGCCAGGCTCTCCGGCAGCGCGCCGGTCCGCAGGTATACCCGGCAGGCATCGGTGGTGATGGTGAATCCCGGCGGCACCGGGAGGTCGAGGTTGGTCATCTCGGCGAGGTTGGCACCCTTGCCACCCAGCAGATCCTTGAGGTCCTTGTTCCCCTCGGCGAAGTCGTAGACGAGCTTGTCCGTACCCATGCTGGCCTCACCCTCCCGCGGCGGGCGCGGCGCGATCGGCGGTAACCGTCGCTGCCGTGAACAATCCGCCGTCCTCTTAGGTCAGTGGTACCCCCGATGTAGGCCGGGACACTAGGGCACTTCTCACGACGTTGGGGTGCTTGGTGATTCTTGGCACACGAGGTGGCAGACCCCCGGTACGGGGCATTCTGCGAGAGCGCTCTCGCGCGCAGAAACGCGCAACGGCACCGGATGTGCGATTCTCGAAGGCGTGACTCTCGCGCTCGGACCACAGACGGTCGACCCGCCGGTGGTGCTCGCCCCGATGGCCGGCATCACCAACGTCGCATTCCGGCGGCTGTGCCGCGAACAGGGTGCGGCCGTCTATGTATGCGAGATGGTGATGACGCGGGCACTTGTCGAACGCAACCCCAGAACGATGCGGATGATCGCGTTTGCGGCCGACGAGCGGCCGCGCAGCCTCCAGCTCTACGGCGTGGACCCGGTCATCACGGCCGCCGCGGTGCGGATGGTCGCCGAGGAGGGCCTGGCCGACCACATCGACCTCAACTTCGGCTGCCCGGTGCCGCGGGTCACCCGCAAGGGCGGAGGCTCGGCCCTGCCCTGGAAGCGCCGCCTGTTCGGCAGCATCGTGTCCGCCGCGGTGGCCGCCGCCGGGGGCCTGCCGGTGACCGTGAAGATGCGCAAGGGCATCGACGACGACCACCTCACCTACCTCGAGGCCGGGCTCATCGCCCAGGACGCCGGTGCCCATTGGGTCGCGCTGCACGCCCGCACCGCCGCCCAGCGCTATTCGGGTACCGCCGACTGGGAGGCCATCGCGGCGCTGAAGCAGGCGCTGGACGTCCCGGTGCTGGGCAACGGCGACATCTGGGAAGCCGACGACGCGCTGCGGATGATGCGGGAGACGGGCTGCGACGGCGTGGTCATCGGCCGGGGCTGCCTCGGCCGGCCGTGGCTGTTCGCCGACCTGGTGCACGCGTTCGCGGGCCGTCCGGTGCGGGTACTGCCGGGACTCGGCGAGGTGGCCGCGGTGATGCGGCGGCACGCGGAGCTTCTGGTCGAGTGGCTGGGCGGCGAGGCCGAAGGGGTGACCGATTTCCGCAAGCACGTCGCCTGGTACCTGAAGGGCTTCCCGGTCGGCTCGACGCTGCGGCTGGCGATGTCGCAGGCGTCCTCACTGTCCGAACTGGACGATCTGCTGGGGAAGCTGGACCTGTCGGCGCCCTACCCGATGGACATCCTCGGCCTGCCGCGCGGGCGCACCAACTCCCCTGGCCGGGTCGCGCTGCCGCCCGGCTGGCTGGCCGACCGCGACGACGAGGCGGTACCGGTCGGCGCCGAGATGGAGGACTCCGGCGGCTGAGTCGCGACTCAGCCGGACTCTGACAGCCGCCGGACGCGTAGCACGCAGGTCAGCATCGGGAGGGTGAACTCGCCGTCGGCGGTCTCCGGCCGGCTCGCGAGGTAGGTGCCGATCCGGCCGAGCGCGGCCTCTCGTTCCCGTTCGGGCATGACCAGCATCCCCGCCCTCGTCGCGAGTGTCGCGACGAGGGAATCGGCGGTGCGGCGCTGCCCGTGCGGGAACTCCGCCAGCTCCAGCGAGCCGAACCGGGCGGCCGCGCCCGTCCCGGGAAGGTGCATGTCGGCAGTCTCCGCGCGCCAGCCGATCGGCGTATCCCGTGGGCCGACAGCCGCGCTCCCGCTGACCCGCGCGAGCCCGGCAACCCAGTCGACCCGGTCGTCCATGACATTCCACAGGCCGGCCAGGACGCCGCCAGGTGCGAGGACCCTGGCCATCTCGGGTCCCGCGACGGCCATGTCGAACCAGTGCATGGCGTTGCCGGCCAGCACGGCACCGACGGACGCGTCCGGCAGCGGTATCGCCTCGGCACTGCCGGGCAGGGCATGGACGTCCGGCAGCGCACGGCGCAGCTCGGCCAGCATCGCCGGGTCGGGCTCGACCGCGATGACATCGTCGCCCATCGCGACCAGCGTCGCGGTCAGCTTGCCGGTGCCGGCGCCGAGGTCGAGCACGCGTGACCCGGGCGCGGACTCGAGCGCCCAGCGCACCGCTGCCTGCCCGTAGTCCGGACGGTGCTCGGCATAGGCAACCGCCGCCGGACCGAACGAGGAGCTGAGAAGTACCCGTTCGTCCTGCTCCACGCAGTCACCCTATGACTCAGGTTGCCGGGGCGGCCAGCCAGGTGCGGTCGTCGCTGAGCCACTCGATGTCGCCGAAGCCCGCGTGGCGCAGCACATCCGCCAGTTCCTCGTCGGTCACCAGCCGGGTGGTGAACGTGTGCGTCCACCGTCGGGTACCCACGTCGTACCCGACCGTCGTCGTCAACAGCGGACCGTCCCGCCGCACCTCCCCCACCGTGTACCGGATGCCCTCGCGCTCCACAGTGGACGGTCCGACCGTGTCGAACCAGGACGGGCTGTGCCGCTGGATGACTACCTGACCGCCTCCGGCGACGTGCCGACGTGCCGTGCCCAGCAGCGCGTGCCGCAGCGCTGGATCCGGCGTGTTGACCAGCGTGCTCGCCATCAGCACGGCGTCGAAGCGGCGCGGCAGGTCCAGCGTCTCGATCGGCGACTCGACGGTGTCGACATCGACCGCGTGGGCCAGCATCTCCGCCGACTCGTCCACGCCCACCACCGGGTGGCCGAGTTCGGCGAGCCGGCGCAGGATCCGGCCGGTACCGCAGCCGAGCTCGATGACCGAAGCGCCATCCGGGATCCCGGCGTGCACGATCTCCGCCTCCTCGCCGGGCGGGAGCAGGGCGTAGAAGTCGACCGCGCAGCCGTCAGGGGTGATCGCGCCGGGTCCGCTACCGATGTTGGGAGCACTCACAGACCCGATGATGCCAGCCGCGTCCGGGCCGGGCCCGGGCGCCTCATGCGGCTGCGCCGAGGCGGCTCAGCCGAGCTGGTTGCCGTGCACCACCAGGACCGGACACGGGGCGCGTTCGGTGATATGGCGGGTGGTGCTACCCAGGAAGAAGTCCTTGATCCGGCCCCCGCTGTGCGCGCCGACCACGATCGCCTGACCGTCGAACTCCTTGGCCAACCGGACGAGGGTGTCCGCGACCGTCTTGTTGTCGGCCACCGCGACCGCGTCGGCCTCGAACCCGACCTGGCGGGCGATGTCCGCGCCGCGCTCCGCCAACTGGTTGGCGTCGTCGTAGTTGGCCTGGTCGACCTCGAACGCGGTGCTCTCCTCCAGTGGGGCGGCCGGCGTCTCGAATGCCCGCACCGGGCTGGACGCCGTCTCGAAGGCGCGGCCCGCCTCCCAGACCGAAACGATCAGCGCCCGCTTGTTGCCGAACAGCGACCCGGCCTCCCGTACCGCGTGCTCGGCGAGGTCGGAGCCGTCGTACCCGAAGATGACCGGTCCAGATCCCATGACACGAGCCACGTTACGCGAGCGGCGACCGGCGCGCCCCGGCTTCACACGGACAGGTCGTCCAGTGCCCGGTAGATGCGCTTGTCGGACACCGGGTACGGGGTGCCGAGGCTCTGTGCGAAGTAGTTCACCCTCAGCTCCTCCAGCATCCAGCGCACCTCGCGCAGTCCGG
>Ga0081540_1002844_pt1 | contig 14022 bp, 12 predicted proteins | sample TabmetS2T1R1_FD_71024 | JGI IMG/M metagenome (GOLD analysis project Ga0081540, IMG submission 71024) | Tabebuia heterophylla rhizosphere microbial communities from the University of Puerto Rico - S2T1R1 | ecosystem: Host-associated > Plants > Roots > Rhizosphere ... | reverse complement strand
CTACGGCGCCTATCGCGACCGCCTCGAAACGCTCGGCCGGCGCGACCGCATCCTGCACGACCAGGCGGCGCTCGACGCTCTGCGCCTGCAACCGGCGCGCTGGCGGCGCACGCCGGTGCTCGTCTACGGCTTCGACGACCTGACCCCGCGCCAGCGCGACGCGATCGAGACGCTCGCCGCGCATGCCGAGGCGCCGGTCACCGTCTCCCTGGCCTACGAGCCGGGGCGCGTCGCCTTCGCTGGCCGCGGCGAGACCTTCCAGGAGCTCATGGCGCTCGGGCCCGAGCACGTCGAGCTGCCGCCGCTGGCCGCGCACTACGCGCGCCCGGCGCTGCACGCGCTCGAGCGCACGCTGTTCGAGCTGCCGCCGGCGAAGCGGCCCGATCCGGGCGATGCGCTGCTGCTGCTCGAGGGCGGCGGCGAGCGGGCGGAGATCGAGCTCGTCGGCGCGCACGTAGCGCGGCTGATCCGCGACCAGGGCTACGCGCCGGAGGACGTCGCGGTCGTCCTGCGCGAGCCGCGCGACCACGCGGCGCTGATCGAGCAGGTCTTCACCGAGCTCGAGATCCCGCACGCCCTGGATCGCTGGATCCCCGCCGGCCACACCGCGCTCGGGCGCGGCGTGGTCGCGCTGCTGCGCTGCGCGCTGGCGGGCGGCAGCGCCGACGACCTGCTGACGTGGCTGCGCACGCCGGGCAAGCTGGCCCGGGCATCGCTGGCCGATCGGCTCGAGCAGAAGGCGCGCCGTGCTGGCGCGGTCACCGCGCGCGCGGCGCGGGCGCTGTGGGAGGCCGACCATCCGGACTTCGTCCTGCACGAGCTCGACCGGCTGGCCGAGGCCAGGGACGACCCGGCGGCGCTGTACCGGCGGCTGGCATTCGAGGCGTCCGCGCTCTTCGCGGCGCCGCACCGGCGCAGCGCCCGGGTGCTCACCGGGCCCGAGGCGCTCGACGCGCGCGTGGCCGGGTCGCTGCGCTCGACGCTGTCCGAGCTGGAGCGCCTGGCCGCCGCCGACGCGCGGCTCGCGCCCGATCCGTCCGAGCTGGCCGGCGTCCTGTCCGACCTCGAGGTCCGCGCGGGCGACCGCCGCACCGGCGTGGTCGAGGTCACCGGCCCGGCCGCGCTGCGGGCACGGCGGGTGCGGGCGCTGTTCCTCTGCGGGCTGCGCGAGGACGCGTTCCCCCGCCCGCCGACTCCCGAGCCGTTCCTCGGCGACGACGAGCGGCGCGCGCTGAACGCCGCCTCGGGGCTGCGCCTGCGGCTGCGCGAGGACCGCCTCGACGCCGAGCGCTACCTGCTCTACGCCGCGACCAGCCGGCCGACCGACCTGCTGGCGCTGAGCTGGCCGGCCGCCGACGACGAGGGCGAGCCGTGCGTGCGCTCGCTGTTCGTCGACGACGTGCTCGACGCCTTCTCGCCAAAGGCCGCCGGGAGGGTCGAGCGCCGGCCGCTCGGCGCGGCCGGGTTCGACGAGCCGCTCGCGCCGACCGCCAACGCGCTGGCCCGAGCGCGCGTCGCCCGCGGGCCGGGCGCGCCCGAGCCGCCGGTGCGGCCGCTGCGCGACCCGCGCGTGCTCGCGGTCCTGCGCGACCGGCCGACGTGGTCGGCGTCGGGGATCGAGGCCTACGCCTCGTGTCCCGTGAAGTGGTTCGTCGAGCGTCTGCTGCGACCCGGGACGCTCGAGCCCGATCCCGAGCCGATGCTGCGCGGCGAGCTGGCCCACCGGGTGCTCGAGGACGCGCTGCGTGCCCTCTCCGACGGCGGGCCGCTGACCCCGGGACGGGTCGACGAGGCCCGTGCGCGCGTGCGCGCCGCGCTCGACGAGCACGCCGACGACGCCACGATCTCGCCCAACCCCGAGCGCCGCCGGGCGGCGCTCCGGCGCCTCGAGGCCGACCTGCTGCGCTACGTCGAGCAGGCCTCGCGGGCGCGCTCGTCGTTCGCGCCGAGCCGCTTCGAGCTGCGCTTCGGCGGCGACGACGACCCGCTCGGGCCGGCCGAGCTGGCCGGGGGAGAGCTGCGCCTCGAGGGCCGCATCGACCGCATCGACGTCGGGCCGTCGGGCCGAGAGGCCATCGTCTACGACTACAAGGGCAAGGGCGCGCCGCCGCAGGCGCGGTGGCTGGAGGACGCCCGGCTGCAGGTCGGCCTGTACCTGCTGGCGCTTCCGCGCCTGCTCGACCTCGACGCGGTCGGCGGCCTGTACCAGCCGCTGGGGCGCGACGACGACGGGCGCCCGCGCGGGCTGCTGCGCGACGGCGCCGACCCGGGCCTTGCCAGCGTCGGGACCGACCGGCTCGATCCCGACGAGTTCGACGCGCGTCTCGACGAGGTCCTCGATGCCGCGCTGGAGGCGGTGCGCGGCATCCGCTCGGGCGCGCTCGTGCCGGCGCCCGACGCGTGCGCGTGGGGCGGCGGCTGCGCGCACCCGACGATCTGCCGCTGCGACCAGTCGTGACCCGCGCGTTCACGCCCGAGCAGGCCGACGCGATCGCCCGCCGCAACGGCGACCTCATGCTGTCGGCGAACGCCGGCTCGGGCAAGACGTCGGTCCTCGTGGAGCGCTTCGTGGCCTCGGTCGTCGAGGACGGCCTGCGCCCGGATCAGGTGCTGGCGATCACCTTCACCGACAAGGCGGCCGGCGAGCTGCGCTCGCGGGTGCGCGCCCGCCTGCTCGAGCTCGGCGCCCGCGAAGGCGCTCGCGAGGCCGAGGGCGCGTGGATCGCCACCTTCCACGGCTTCTGCCAGCGCATCCTGCGCGCCCACGCGGTCGCGGCGGGGCTCGACCCGTCGTTCACGGTGCTCGAGCCCGCCGAGTCGCGGGCGGCGGTGCGCGAGGCCTTCGACGCCGCGCTGGCCGGCTTCCTGGGCCAGCCGCGGGCGGAGGCGCTGGACCTCGCGGCCGCCTACACCGTCGATCGCCTGCAGCGGATGGTCGTCGCGGCGCACGACGCGCTGCGCTCGCGCGGCCAGACGCGCCCCCACCTGCCCACGCCCCATCCCGCCGACCTCGGCGCCGCGGCGGCCGGCCTCGAGCGCGCCCGGGCCGGCCTCGCCGCCGAGCTCGCCTCGGCCGGCGGCGGCGCGAGCGTCGACGCGGCGCGCGAGGCGCTCGAGACCTGCCGCGCGCAGCTCGGCGCGGGCGGCGAGGTCGACGTCGCTGCGGTCAAGGTCGCAAGGACGGCAGCGGCGCTGAAGACCCCGGCCGCCGATGCCTACCGCGAGGCGTGCGAGCGCTATGCGCACGCGCTGGCCGACCGCCGCGCGGTCCCCGCGCTCGCGCTCGTCGACGAGCTGCTCGGCCGCTACGCCGACGCCTACGCGCAGGCCAAGCGGGCCCGTACCGCGGTCGACTTCGACGACCTCGAGCTGCTCTGCCGCGACCTGCTCGTCGCCGAGCCCGGCATCGCCGCCGGGTACCGCGAGCGCTTCGCGCGGATCATGGTCGACGAGTTCCAGGACACCAATCCCCTGCAGATGCAGCTGCTTTCGCTCATCGAGCGCGACAACGCGTGCACGGTGGGCGACGAGCTGCAGGCGATCTACGCGTTCCGCCACGCCGACGTCGAGGTCTTCCGCGCGCGCCGCGACGCCCTGGCGGCGGTGGGTCGCGCGGCGACGCTTCAGACGAACTTCCGCTCGCGGCCGGAGATCCTCGGGGCGCTGAACGCGGCCTTCGCGCCGCTGCACGACCGCTGGGTCGACCTGCGCCCGGGGCGCGACGATCCGCCGGCAATCGAGCCGGTCGTCGAGCTGCTCGTCACCGACGCCGACGCCTGGAACGGCGACTCCCCGGCCGCGCTCGGGGTCGGGCTGCCCGCGACGAGCGCAGTCAAGCAGGCCGAGGCCCGCCTCGTCGCTCAGAGGATCGGTGCGCTCGTGCACGAGGAGGACGTCGCTCCGCGCGACATCGTAGTGCTGCTGCGCGCCTCCGCCGAGATGGGCCTGTACGAGCGCGCGCTCGAGCTGGCCGGGCTGCCGACACTGGCCGGCGGCGGGCGCGGGTGGTGGGCGCGCCAGCAGATCCGCGACCTCTGCCATCTCCTCGCCGCGCTGGCCAACCCCCGCGACGAGGAGGCCCTCCTCGGCCTGCTCGCCTCGCCGATGGTCGGCCTGTCGTCCGACGCCCTCGCTCTGCTGGCGCTCGCCGGGCGCCGAGAGCAGCCGGTCTCCGTCTGGGAGGCCGCCGGCGACCCCGCACTGGAGCTCTCGCCCGAGGACGCCGAGCGGCTGGCGGCCTTCCGCGTGTGGTTCGCCGCCGAGCGCGAGAAGGCTCCGCGTCTGGGGCTCGACGAGGTCCTCGCGCGCGGCCTGCGGCGCACGCGCTACGACCTTCACGTCCTCGCGCTCCCGCGCGGCGCGCGGCGACTGGCCAACGTCCACAAGCTGCTGCGGCTCGCGGCGTCCTACGAGGCGCGCCGCGGCCGCGACGTCCGCGGCTTCATCGACCTCGCCAACGCCGAGCTCGAGGCCGACGCGCGGGAGACCGACGCGCCGGTCGACCTCGGCGGCCTCGACGCGGTGCGGCTCATGACCATCCACGCCGCCAAGGGCCTCGAGTTCCCCGTCGTGGTGGTCGCCGACCTCGGCCGCAAGGGCAACCTCAGCCCGCCCGACCTCCACGTCGACGGCGACCGGGTCGGGATCCGCCTCGTCGACCTCGACGCCAAGAAGACGACCGCGCTGGACTTCGACGAGATCGAGGCCGAGCGGCGTGCCGCCGACGAGGCCGAGGAGCGGCGGGTGATGCACGTCGCGATGACGCGCGCCGAGGAGCGCCTCATCCTCAGCGGCGCCGCTCGCCTGGGCGAGCACTGGCCGGCGCCCGGCCCGGGAGCCGCCCCGATCAGCTGGATGGGCCCTGCCCTGGTCCCCGGCGTCGCGGCGCTTGACCCGAGCGAGCCCGTGCGCGACCACGTGGTCGCCGAGCCGGCGGCGCTCGACGCCGGAGCGCCCGCCGCCGGCCGGGTGGTACGCGTCCGCACCGTCCTCAACAGCCCCGCCAGCGGCGTTCTGCGCCTCGAGGCCCCCGCCCCGGTTGCGCCCGGAGAGCAGCTCGCGCTCGCGCTCAACGGCGGCGCGCCGGCCGCCGCGCCGCCGCCCGCCACGCCGCTGGCCGAGCCCGAGCGCGCGCCGGCTCCGCCCGCCGCGCTCAGCTACTCCGCCCTCTCGCGCTACGCGGCCTGCCCGTACCGCTTCCACCTCGAGCGCGGGCTCGGGCTTCCCGAGCAGGCGCCGCCCCCGCACCTGCGCGACGCGCCGCCCGAGGCGCCCGCGCTCGACCTGCTGCTGCGCGGCACGCTCGTGCACGAGCTGCTCGAGGGGCTCGACCTCCGCGGCGGCGCCGCCGTCCCCGGTGCAGACGCGGTCCGCGCGCTCGGCGCCGTCCACGAGACCGAGCTGACCGACGCCGAGGTCGCCGACCTTCGCACCATGGTCGGCGCCTTCGTCGACAGCCCGCTGCGCACCCGGCTCGCCGCCGCCCGCACCATCCACCGCGAGCACGCCTTCGCCTTCGTGCTCACCGGGGGGCCGCTGCTCAACGGCTTCGTCGACGTCATCGCCACCGAGGACGACGGCGCTGCGCTGATCGTCGACTACAAGTCCGACCAGGTGGGCGACGCCGACCTCGAGGCGCTCGTCGAGGGCTCCTACGCGACCCAGCGGCGCATCTACGCCCTCGCGGCGCTCAGGTCCGGCGCGCCGTCGGTCGAGGTCGCCCACGTCTTCCTCGAGCGCCCGGGCGAGCCCGCCGTCGCCCGCTACACGCAGGCCGACGCCGACGTCCTCGACGCCGAGCTGCACGCGCGCGCCGCGCCGCTGCTCGCCGGCGAGTACCCGGTCGCCGACGTGCCTCACCGCTCGCTGTGCGCGACCTGCCCGGGGCGCGACGGCATGTGCTCCTACCCGCCCGAGCTCACCGACCGCGAGCTGGGCTGACGCACCGCGTCGAGCTCGGCGCCGAACAGGAACGCGTTCGCCGAGATGTAGAGCCAGAGCAGCAGCACGATCGCGGCGCCGAACGCGCCGTACACCGCGCCGTAGGTGGCGAAGTTGCGCAGGTAGAACGAGAAGCCCACCGACGCCGCGAGCCACAGCGCCACGGCGACCACCGCGCCGACCGAGATCCAGCCGACGACCGGCGGACGCGCGTCGGGTGCGAAGCGGTAGACGATGCTGTTGCCGAGCATGGCCGCCGCAAGCGCGACCGGCCAGCGCACCAGGGACCAGATCTGCGCGGCTGTGTCGCCCAGGCCGATCTTGCCGAACAGATCGTGCGCGATCTGGCCGCCGAGGAAGACGGCAACGGTCACGACCGCGAACAGGACGATGACCACCAGCGCCGTGGCGAGGTCGGTGAGCTTGCGGCGCACCGCTCCCCGGTCGGCCTCGACGCCGTACGCGACGTCCAGCGCCCGGCCGGCGGCGCCGAAGGCGCCTGACGCGCCGTTGAGCGCGAGCGCGATCGACACCAGCAGCGTGACCCCGAGCGCCCCGCTGTGGGCGTTGATCATGCTCTGCAGCGTCTTACGGATGACGTCGGCGGTGCTCTCGTCGGCACCGTGCTCGAGCAGGTAGTTGGTCGCGTCCTCGACGAGCCCCTGCTGCCCGAGGAGCCCGAGCAGCGTCACGCCGACCAGCACGCTGGGGAACAGCGACAGCATCGCGAAGTAGGTCAGCGCCGCCGCGCGGTCGGTCATCTCCTGCTCGCGGTAGCGCTGGAAGGCGGCGACCGCCGGATGCACGATCCTGCGCAGGTGCCTAGCCGCGGGCCTGACGCAGCAGGGCGTGGCCTTCGGTGACCGCGGCCGCCACGTCGACGACCGTGCGGTGGTTGCTGCGCGCGTGCTCGCGCATCAGCTCGAACGCCTCGCGATCGGGGATCGAGTGGCGCTCCATGAGGATCCCCTTCGCCCGCTCGATGAGCGCGCGCCGCTGCAGGGCGCCCTCGAGGCGCTCGACCTGCTCGGTGAGCTCGCGCTGCTCGCGCCAGCGGCGCATCGCGACCTCGATCGCCGACTGGATCGACTCGATCGTCTCCAGCCGCGCGTAGGCGAAGATCCCGCGATCGGCCGCCTCGGCGACGAACTCGGGGTCCTCGCGGTCCAGGAGCGCGATCACGGGGCCCGAGGAGTACGCGTTGATCTCCTCGATGAGATCGAGGGCGTGCTCGCCGTCGCCGTAGAGCACGACGATCGTGAGGTCCGGGTCGTCGCGGGCGATCGCCTCTGCCGCCTCGCGCAGGTCGACGGCGATCTCCGTCGGGATGTGCCCGAGCTCGCGCACCTGGCCGGCGGTGACCTTCAGGGCACCCGGGTCCTCGTCGGCGAGGAGGACCCTCAGCGACTTGTGTGCGTTGCGTGTTCCCACCTCAGCCCCCACGGTTGCCGGAGCGTACACCCGCCAGGAACGGGGCAGTACACTGTTGAGCGCTTGGACGTGGCCCATCTGCCCGCCCGTCCATGCGGTGCGCCCCAGCCCCCGGCGCTCGCTGAGCTTCGAGCGCACATGGCGTCACACACCGCTTCCATCGATCACCGCTGTCGTCCCGCGGCACCATGCAGGTGGCCCCTGCCGTGACCGTCGCCGACGGCGAGGAGACGCGCGACCCCGGTCGCGCCAACAACCGTGCCGAAGAGGATCGCGCGCTGTTCGCGCGCTACCTCGACAAGCGCGACCCTGTCGACCGCGAGATGCTCGTCGAGCGCTTCCTGCCGCTCGCGCGGCAGCTCGCGCGCCGCTACCAGCGGCCCGAGGAGCCCTTCGACGACCTCTTCCAGGTTGCCTGCCTGGGCCTCGTCAAGGCGATCGACCGCTTCGATCTCGAGCGCGAGGTCGCGTTCTCGAGCTACGCAGTCCCCACCATCCTGGGCGAGATCAAGCGCTACTTCCGCGATCGCACCTGGTCGGTGCGCGTCCCGCGCGACCTCCAGGAGCTCGCGCTGCGGGTCGATCGCGCCGTCTCGGAGCTGTCGCTGGACCTGCATCGCCAGCCGACGGTCGAGGAGATCGCCACGAAGGTGGGCGCCGAGGAGGAGGACGTCCTCGAGGCCCTGGAGGCCTCGGGCGCGTACAGGGCGACCTCGCTGGAGGCTCCGCGCGGCGCCGACGACGACGCCGGCGACACCCTCGGCGACTCGTTGGGCACGGTGGAGCACGGCTTCTCGCTGGCCGAGGACCGCGCGACGATCGAGCACCTCATGCGCTCGATCACCCCGCGCGAGCGCGAGGTCCTGCGCCTGCGCTTCGAGGAGGACCTCACCCAGGCCGAGATCGGCGAGCTCATCGGCGTCTCGCAGATGCAGGTCTCGCGGATCATCCGCCAGTCGGTCGCGCGGCTGCGCTCCTACGCGGCCGCCTGCCACACCCGCGACGGCTAGCGAGGCGTCCCCGCGGCCTCGCGCAGCTCCTGCGCGAGCCGATCGCGCAGCAGGGCGAAGCCCATCGCCGCCGACACCGCCACGAGCATCCGGCGGTTGTCGTCGTCGTGGGGCTCGACCTCCTCGAAGGCGAAGACGAGCAGCCCCAGCAGCTCGCCGGCGACGACGATCGGGATCCCCGACGCGTGCAGGTCCGGCGGCACCCCGAGCGCCGCCGAGGTGGCGGGGTCGAGCCATGCCGGGTCGGCGTCGCGCAGGCAGCGGGCCAGCTCGGGGTGCGCGGAGACGGTGACCGGGCTGCACTCGAGCAGGCCGCGGCGCGAGCCCGGCAGGACGAGCTGCCCCGAGACGTAGAAGGCGACCGCCCCGTCGACCGCGTTGGTGTGGCGGATGATCACGTCCAGGCCGTTGTCGACGGCGGCGCGACCAGGCTCGCGGCGGAACTCCTCGGCCAGCATCGCCACCGCGTCCAGCCAGCGCGTCTGGCGCTCGTCGTGGCGGCGCAGCGCATCCGTCTCGCGCTGCAGATCGGCAAGCGCCGTGCGCGCGACGCGCTCGCCCTCGCCCTCGAGGCCGATCATCGCCACCAGCGGGCGCTCGCCGGGCTCCGAGGGCAGGCGGAAGAGCGCCGAGCGGGCGGTCTCCCGCGAGCGGCCGTCCCAGGCCGGATGCTCGGCCTCCGTCGGCCCGCCCGCGGTGGCGAAGAGCTGCTGCAGCGCGCGGACGCACTCGGAGTCGTGGAACGCCGGCAGCGCGGTGGTCAGCTCCTCGCCCGGGCGCGGCGCGCCCGTCATCGCCCGCAGCGCGCCGTTGACGAACTCGACCCGCAGCGGCGCCGGGCCCGACAGCGCGGCGACCGGGATCGGGGCGTGCTCGACCAGCCCGGCGAAGGTGCCCGCCGCGACGTGGGAGGGGGCGTTCTCGTCGCGGCTGCGCTCGATCGCGTGCGGGATCGGCACCCCGGCCTCCGCCGCGCGGCGGACGGCGACCACGCGCTGGACGTCCTCGAGGGCATAGCGGCGCGGGCCCGAGCCGATGCGTCTGGGCCGCGGGAAGCCGTAGCGGCGCTCCCACGTGCGCAGGCGCTCGCGCGAGACCCCGGTCAGCCGCGCGAAGTGGGTCGCCGACACCGTCGGCGTGGCGAGCGCCGCGGGCGTCGCGGACCGGGCCGCGACTCCGGGCAGGGTCCCCTGTCCACCCCTGTCCACCCTCTCCATGGCCTCCGTATGGTGCCACTTCGCGGCGTGACCGGCGATGTCCACCTTGCGCTCGGCGGCAGGCGGTGAAGCATGGGCCTGCAGGGCAGGAATTCCATTCCCGGGGAGGGAGACGTGGAATTGGCGGGAGAGACGCGCGAGCTGCTGCGCCGATGGCACGAGCAGTCGGACCTCAGCGCACGCGAGGAGCTTGTCACGCGCATGCTCCCATTGGCACGGAGCCTCGCGCGGCGGTATGCGAACAAGGGCGAGCCGCTCGACGACCTCGAGCAGGTGGCGTCGGTCGGGCTGCTGAAGGCGATCGATCGCTTCGACCTCGGCCGCGAGGTGAAGTTCGCCACCTTCGCGGTGCCGACCATCGCGGGCGAGATCAAGCGCCACTTCCGCGATCGGGGATGGATGCTGCGCGTCCCGCGCGAGGTCCAGGAGCTCAATGCGCGCCTGTCGCGGACCCGGGAGGCGCTCACGCGCGACCTCGGCCGCGGGCCGACGGTCGAGGAGCTCGCCCAGAGCTCCGGCGCGACGGTCGACCAGGTCGTCGAGGCGATCAGCGCCGGCGAGGCCTACCGGATGATGTCGCTCGACGAGCCGCTGGCCGACGGCGTGGGCGCGCTGGAGGCGATCGGCGAGCACGACGAGGGCTTCGAGCGCACCGAGCAGCGGCTCATGCTGCGCCGCGGCTTCGACGAGCTGGCGCCGCGCGAGCGCGAGATCCTGCGGCTGCGCTTCTTCGAGGGCCTGACCCAGCGCGAGATCGCCGACGAGGTCGGCATCTCCCAGATGCACGTCTCGCGGCTCATCCGCCGCTCGGTCGAAGCGCTGCGCGACACCATCTCGCCGCCGGTCGCGACCGCAGCGTAACAGCGGCTTCACACGGGCATACCACGCCGGATGCCCGACCGCGAGCCTGCGGAGGAGCCCGACCGCTCCGAGGAGGAGCAGGAGCAGCTCAACCGCCAGATGACCGAGTTGCTCAACGAGCTGCGGGTAGCGATGCCCGGCGTCCAGGTGCTGTTCGGGTTCCTGCTCGCGGTGCCGTTCGCGCAGGGCTTCGAGAAGGTCAACGACTTCCAGCGCGGCGTCTACTTCGTCACCCTGCTCGCGGCGGCGGTCGCGACCGCCTTCCTCATCGCGCCGAGTGCGTACCACCGCATCGCCTTTCAGACGCACGACAAGCCGCACATCATCCGCACGGGAACCGCGCAGTTCATCTGCGGCCTCGCGGCGCTGGCCGTGGCGATGAACGGCGCCGTGCTGCTGGTCACCGATGTGCTGTTCCAGGCGACAACGGTGGTCGTGACGCTCGCCGTCACCATCTCGCTCTACGCCTGGCTGTGGTTCGGCGTGGGCCTGTCGAGGCGGTTGCGCGGATGAGCGGACCCGCGGCGATCCTCGACGTCGACGGCACCCTCGTCGACTCCAACTACCAGCACGCGCTGGCCTGGTACCGGGCCCTGCGCCTGCACGGCCATGTGCTGCCGATCTGGCGGATCCACCGCCACATCGGGATGGGCGGCGACCAGCTCGTGGCCTCGCTGTGCGGCGATGACGTCGAGGAGCGCGAGGGAGACGAGATCCGCAAGGCCGAGAAGCCGCTCTTCATGGAGATGATCCACGAGGTCGAGCCGCTGGAGGGCGCGCGCGAGCTCATCGCCGAGCTCAAGCGCATGGATCGGCCGGTCGTGCTGGCCAGCTCGGCCAAGCCCGACGAGGTCGACCACTACCTCGACCTGCTCGACGCCCGCGACCTCGCCGACGCCTGGACGACCTCCGGCGACGTCGAGCGCACCAAGCCCGAGCCAGACCTTGTGCACGCCGCGCTCGAGCACGCCGGCACCGACAACGCGGTGATGGTCGGCGACTCGACGTGGGACTGCGAGGCGGCCAACCGTGCAGGCGTGACGACCATCGCGGTGCTCACAGGCGGCTTCTCCGAGCAGGAGCTGCGCGATGCCGGCGCGGTCGCGGTCTTCCACTCCATCGAGGACCTGCGGCAGGGACTGGCCGGCACGCCGCTGGGGTAGCCCGGCGAGATGAGCATCCTCGACAAGATCAGCGGCCGCTTCAAGAAGGCGGCCGGGGACGTGGCCGACGACCCGGCGCTGCGCCGCGAAGGCCGGCGCGAGGAGCGCAAGGGCGAGGCCAAGGAAGAGCTCGAGCGCGCCCACGAGCGCGTCGACGAGAAGGCGCAGGAGGTCTCCGACCTGGAGCGCAAGACGTGACGCCGGGCATCGTGCTCGAGGTCCCGCAGCCTGCGGAGGCGCCGACGCCGGCGGTGCCCGAGCCGTCCGTCGTGCCCGATCCGGAGCCGCCGCCCCCTGAGGGGCCGCCCGGTGGCCCGGACCCGGGCCCGTCGATCCCCAACCCGGCGCCCCCCGACGCGCCCGAGCCCGCCGAGCCGCTCCCGCCCGAGCCCGACGAGCCGCGCGAGGATCCGATCGACCCGCCGGGCCCGCCGGAGACGGAGTAGGCGCTAGCGCTTCTTGTTGTCCACGGCCCGCTGCAACTGGGCCTTGTTCATCTTCGAGCGGCCTTCGACGCCGAGCTGCCGGGCCTCGTTGTAGAGCTGCTCGCGCGTGCGCCCGCGCGGACCGCTCGAGCCCGAGCGCTTGCCGCCACGGCGCCCCGACGAGATGTCCTGTGTCGACGTCCGCGACGCCGTGCGCGACTCGCCCGAGCGGGCGCGCTCCTTGTTGACCGTCCGCGCGGCGATCTCCTCGGACCGGCTCTCCGACCCGCCGCGCGACTTGACCGACTTCTTGATCTCCTCGTACTGGCGGGCGCGCTTGGTGCCCTTCTTCACACCTCTTGGCGGCATGTCGGGGCGTTACCCGGCCGGCGGCTAGGCCAGCCCTTCGGCCTCGTACTCGCGCAGGTAGCCCTCGAAGAGGCGCCGGTGGCCCTCCTCGTCGCGCAGGATCGCGATGACCATGTCCTGGGTGACCGGATCGATCGTGTCGGTCTCCTGGATGATCCGGTTGTAGTGCTCGATGGCGCCGGTCTCGGCCTCGATGACGCCCTTGATGACGTGGACGATGTCCGTCTGGTGCTCGGGCGGCTGGAGGTAGGTCTGCTCGGCGGAGAACTCCGACGAGCCCGGCACGACCCCGTAGAGCTCCTTGATGCGCTGGGCGAACTGCTGGGCGTGGCCGAGCTCCTCCTGGATGTCCTGCTGGAGGGACTCGACGATCTCCTGAGCCCGCACGCCGTCCGGGTTGATCGAGTTGGTGATGTAGCTCATCACCGTCTCCATCTCCATCCAGTAGGCCTTCTTGAGCAGGCCGATGATGTGCTCGCGCGCCTCGGTGTTCTCGTCGGCGAGAATGCCCTGCGCGGCATTGCGGGTGGTGGCCACGGCGCCTCCTTGGTCGGCGGTTCGCGAGAAGAGGTTCAAGCGGGCGATCTACCCTGGAAGGCACGCCGGTACGCCAGCGGGGAGGTCGCGGTCGAGCGCCTGAAGTGCGTGCGCAGCGAGGCCGCGGTGCCGAAGCCGGCCTCGCAGGCGACCTCCTCGACGGCGAGGTCGGTGGCCTCCAGCAGCCGGCGCGCGTGCAGGACGCGCTCGCGCAGCAGCCACTGCAGCGGCGTGGTCCCCGTCTCGGCGCGGAAGCGCCGCGCGAAGCTGCGCTCGCTGCAGCCGGCGTGAGCGGCCATCGCCGCGACGGTGATCGGCTCGCGCAGCCGATCGATCGCCCACGCGCGCGTGGCGGCCAGCCCGCGATCGTCGGCGGCGGGCAGTGGCGCGGCGACGAACTGCGCCTGGCCGCCATCGCGATGGGGCGCGACGACGATCTGGCGGGCGATCGCGTTGGCCAGCTCCGCGCCCGCGTCGCGGCGCGCGAGGTGCAGGCAGAGGTCGATCCCCGCGGCGACGCCTGCCGAGGTGACGACGTCGCCCTCGTCGACGTAGAGCACGCCGGGGTCGACCTCGACGGCGGGGTACATGCGCGCCAGGCGCTGGGCGTAGGCCCAGTGGGTGGTGGCACGGCGCCCATCGAGCAGGCCGGCCGCGGCAAGCGCGAACGCGCCGGTGCAGATCGAGCCGACGCGGGCGCCGCGCGCGTGGGCGGCGCGCAGGGCGTCGAGCACGGCGGGCTCGAGCTCCCACGAGGGCGGGTCGAACCCGGGGACGATCACGGTGTCGGCCCCGTCGAGGGCCTCCAGCCCGCGCTCGACGAGCACGGAGAACCCGGTCGTCGTGGTCACCGTCCCCGCGTTCGAGGCGCACGCCTCGAACGCGTAGGGCCCGTCGTAGCGGCCGAAGACCTGGGCGGGCACCGACAGGTCGAAGGCGACGACGTGGGGGAGGGCGAGCGCGACGACCCGATGCATGAGAGATCGAACGCGGGACCCGCCGCCCCCGGGCCCCCCGGCGCCCCCCGCCCCCCCCCCGCGGGGGGGGATCTGGGAGTTGGCCTTTCGCC
>Ga0081540_1002843_pt1 | contig 14022 bp, 9 predicted proteins | sample TabmetS2T1R1_FD_71024 | JGI IMG/M metagenome (GOLD analysis project Ga0081540, IMG submission 71024) | Tabebuia heterophylla rhizosphere microbial communities from the University of Puerto Rico - S2T1R1 | ecosystem: Host-associated > Plants > Roots > Rhizosphere ... | reverse complement strand
TGACGCACTTCGGCGACCTTCTGGTCAGCGCGGGACACGACATCAGCGACTACGGCGTGCCGGTACCCGACCGGGACGGCCTGCTGTTCCTGACCACCCTGTCGGTCGGGCTCGTCGCGATCCTGGTCGACCTGGTCGCGGTCAGCCTGCGCCGACCTGCCCTGGCCGGCTTCCCGATGCTGGCCATGTACTGGATCCCGGTGCTGGTCAAGCCGGAGAGCGTGCCGCTGATCCCGTTCGTGGTCGGCGCGGTCGGCTTCCTCTGGCTGCTGGTCACCGACAACGTCGACCGGGTGCGCCGGTTCGGCCGGCGGTTCACCGGCGAGGGGCGCGACGTCGACGTGTGGGAGCCCTCGCCACTGGCCGCCGCCGGGCGTCGGCTGGCCGTCGTCGGCGTGGTGCTCGCGGTGCTGCTGCCGCTGGCGGTACCGGGCATGACCAGCGGCCTGCTCGACCGCTTCGGGACCAACGGCAGCGGCGGCGGCATCGGCCCCGGCAACGGCCAGACGGGCGCGACGGTGAACCTGTTCTCCGCGCTCAACGGCCAGCTCCGCGCCGAGAAGCAGATCGACATGGTCAAGGTGACCACCGCCGATCCCAGCCCGTTCTACCTCCGTTTCGGGATCGCCGACCGGATCTCCGCGGACGGCTTCAGCGCGCGGCCCCCCGCCAACGGCCAGGTGGCCACCGGCCAGCTGCCCGACCCCGGGCCCGCCTCGGGGGTCACCCGGCACCCGGGTTCCGCCAAGGTCCAGATCCTGAACCTGACCATGCAGCTGCTGCCGGTCTACTCCCAGCCGACGAAGATCCAGGGGCTGGACGGCAGCTGGCTCTACGACCAGGGCAGCGGTCTGCTCTACTCCAACCGGCAGAACTCGACCGGTAAGACCTACACCTTCGACTACGTACGCCTCGACTTCACCGCGAACGCGCTGCGCACGGCGAAGCCGTTGAGCGACTCCGACGAACTGCAGCGGCTTGACGCCCAGGTGATCGACGAACCGCAGGTCGACGCGAAGGTGCAGGAGCTGACCGCGGGCAAGACCAACGAGTACGACAAGGTCCGGGCGCTGTACGACTACTTCTCCGCGGCCAACGGCTTCATCTACGCGCTGACCACGAAGACGGGTACCAAGGGCTCGGACATCGCGGACTTCCTCGACAAGAAGCAGGGCTACTGCGAGCAGTACGCGTCGGCGCTGGCCTGGCTGGTGCGGTCGGCCGGGTACCCGGCCCGGGTCGCCTTCGGCTTCACCAAGGGCGGCAACCGCGACAAGGACACCTACACGCTGACCAACCTGAACCTGCACGCGTGGACCGAGGTCTACTTCCAGGGCTTCGGGTGGGTACCGTTCGACGCCACCCCGTCCTCCGCCCTCGCCGGCCCGGTGAACCCGGCCTGGGCGCCGCCGCTGAACCGCAGCGACAGCTCGAACGGCTCCGAGGCGCCCGGAACGACCAACCCCAGCGCCGGCCCCGGTGGCGAGACCCCGGGCAAGGACCCGGAAGGCGGCGAGGGTGGGAACAGCTCGGGCGCGGGCGGCGGCGCGACCAGCGCGCCGACCTGGCCCTACTGGACCTTCGGCTCGATCCTGCTGGTGCTCCTGCTGCTGGCCGCGCCGGCCGCGCGGCGGGCGGCCGTCCGCCGGCGCCGCCGGCCACGGGCGCTGCACGCCAGGGCGGTCGGACCGGCGCAGGACGACGGTCCGATCGAGGTCACCGGCCAGATGCGGGTGATCGACGCGTCCGGCGACCTCGACGCGGCGCGCCGCGACGCGCACGCCGCGTGGGATGAACTGGTCGACACGCTGGTGGACTACCGCATCCCGCTGGACGAGTCGGAGACACCGCGGGTCACCGCGGACCGGATCGCGACCATGCTGCGGCTGCGACCGGAGGCCGCCGACGGAGTGCGCCGGCTGGGCCAGGCCGAGGAGCGGGCGCGGTACGCGAGGGTACCGGTGCCGTCGGGCCGGCTGTCCGCCGCGCTCCGCACGGTCCGGTCGGCGATCGCCGGGCGGGCGACCCGGTGGACGCGGGTACGGGCGGTGTTGCTGCCGCCGTCGGTAATGCGGCGCTGGGGTACCGGTCTGGTCGAGGGGGTCAGCGGCACGGTGGCGGCGGTGGGCCGCCGGCGCGACGCGGTGCTGCGGGCGGTCCGGCCCCGCCGGCTCCTGTTCATCGGCAGGGCCAACCGGGGCTAGGGACGGGTTTACCGGACACAGCAGGGGCGGCCGGCATTGCCGGTCGCCCCCGCCTCACGATCGAAATTTAGCTGTTGTCCTCGGGACGTTGCCGCCACCGCTCTTCGAGGCGGTCGATCAGCGAGCTGCGCCGGGCCCGGGTGGACCGGGTGGCGGTGCCGCCCACGGAGCGCAGCTCCGAACCTTGCGAGCGGCGCAGCGAGGTCAGCCCGAAGGCCGCCGCGCCCAGCATGACGACGAATCCGGCCACCCCGAGCAGCGCGCTCTTGCTGGCGACCCCGTAGACGACCAGCGCGAGTCCAGCGACGACGAGCAGACCGGCCACGAGCAGCCGGCGTCGGGTGTGGAAGCGTGGGTCGGTTGCGCGCACGGCCGAGGCGAACTTGGGATCCTCGGCAAGCGACCGCTCGATCTGCTCGAACAGCCGCTGCTCATGTTCCGAGAGCGGCACGGCACTCCTCCCCGGTCATCGTTGTCGTCCCGGATGGATCGACAGACCGTGGCAGCCGGGTAGCTGCTTACCGGCAAGTCTACGAGCGGGTACGCGGGTCGGAAAGCCGGTCGAGGTTCAGGTGTCGTGATTTTCGCTCCGCTTCTCCTCCCGACCGCCCTCCCAGGGCCCCGGCGCCCCGGTCCATTCCGATTCGCCGACCCTGCCGGGCCCCTTCACCAGCAGACTTGCCGGCTGCACGGCGGCCGCGCCGAACCGGGCGACCGCCGCATCGGCGGCCCGCTCGGCTTCGGCCCATCCCCGCTCCCGGGTGCCGAGGGCGAGCTGCCGGGGAGCGCGGTCGGCGTCCACGAGCCCCTCGATCCGCACCCCGAGCAGACGGATCCGGTCACCGGGCCGCAATGCGTCGTAAAGCGACCAGGCCACCTCGAAGATCTCGTTGGTCACGTCGGTCGGGCCGGGAAGGGTGCGCGACCGGTTCAGCGTGCGGAAGTCGCTCAGCCGCACCTTGATCGACACGGTCCGGCCGGTCTGGCCGGCACCGCGCAGCCGCCCGGCCGCCCGGCGGGCCAGCGCGAGCAGCGTCCGCCGCACCACCACCGGGTCCTCGACGTCCACGTCGAAGGTGACCTCCGCACCGATCGACTTCTCGACGTGCTCCGGCACGACCCGGCGCGGATCCCGCGCCCAGGCCAGCTCGTGCAGTTGCTGGGCGGCCGCCTCGCCCAGCGCCGCCCGCAGCATGCCGACCGGCGCGCGGGCGAGGTCGCCGACGGTGCGCAGGCCCAGCCGTTCGAGCACCTCGGCGCTGCGCTCACCCACGCCCCACAGCGCGGACACCGGGAGCGGGTGCAGGAAGTCGAGGCCGCGGTCGGCGGGGACCACCACCATGCCGTCCGGCTTGGCGCGGGTGGAGGCGAGCTTGGCCATGAACTTGGTCGGCGCCACGCCCACCGAGCAGGTCAGCGACTGCTCCTCGGCGATGCGCCGCCGGATCAGGGTGGCGATCGCGACCGGCCGGCCGAGCAGCCGCTGCGCGCCCGCCACGTCGAGGAACGCCTCGTCCATGGACAGCGGCTCGACCAGCGGGGTGACCTCCCGGAAGATCCGCATCACCGCCCGCGAGGCCCGCGAATACTCGTCGAAGTCGGGCGGCAGGAAGACCGCCTGCGGGCACAGCCGGCGCGCCCGGACGGCGGGCATCGCGCTGCGCACCCCGAACCGGCGGGCCTCGTAGCTGGCCGAGCTGACCACGCCGCGCGGGCCGATGCCGCCCACGACAACCGGCCTGCCCCGCAAATCGGGGCGGCGGCGCACCTCGACCGAGGCGTAGAACGCGTCCATGTCGACGTGCAGGATGGTGCAGCCGGTGTCGTCGGCGTCCGGCCCGAATCCGGGCGGACCGCCCCGCGGCACCTGCTGACTGCGCCCCACGCGGTGAGAGTAACCGCCCGGTCCGACAGTCAGCGGGTCAACAGGATGGCCGGGATCGCCGTCTCGACATCGGTGTCGGCGCCGTGGAAGGCGACCAGCCGGCCGACGGTACCGCCCTCTGCCGCACCGATCACCGCGTACCGGTCGCGGCAGACCACCACCACGTCGCCGATGCGCGGCAGGTGCTCCTCGGGTACCGGACCGAACCAGCCCGTGTCCACCGCCTCGCCCCGGCTCAGCACCCTCGCGGCAGGCCCCATCAGTTCCCGCCACGCCGCCATCACGTCAGCGGTCGCGCCCGGCATCGTGTGCAGGTACCGGACCCGGGGCTCGCCGGCCATCACCGCGACGCCCTCGGCGAGCCGGGGATCCGCGTCCACCTCGAACCGGCAGCCCGGCGGCACATCCAGCCCGCCGTGGTCCGCGGTCACCAGCAGGGCCGCGTCCCGCGGGAGCCCGGAGACCAGGCGGGCCAGCAGACCGTCCACGACAGACACCGCCTCCATCCACTGTGGAGAGTCGATGCCGTGCACGTGTGCCGCGGTGTCCAGGGCCGGGTGGTAGCCGTAGACCAGCCCCGGGCCCGCGCGCATAGCCTCCAACATCCGGTCGGCCAGGTCCTCGTCCGGAGTCGGCAGGTAGCCGGCGCCCCGGTAGGCGGCGGTGGTCAGCCCGCTGCCGATGAACTCCGGCCGCGCCAGCACCCGCACGGGTACCCCGGCGGCCGAGGCCCGGGCGAACAGGGTCGGTACCGGCTGCCAGTCCAGCGGGTCGGGGTCGTCGCGCCACAGGACGTGGTTGAGCACCCTGCTGGTACCGGGGACGTTGAGCGTGAACCCGAGCACCCCGTGCGCACCGGACAGCACGCCGGTGCCGAGCGACACCAGGCTGCTCGGTGTCGTCGACGGGAAGCCGCTGAACAGCTCGGTCAACCGGCCCAGCCGGCCGGCGAGCACCTCGGCCAGGGTCGGCGCGACCGGGGCGGCGAGCGGCAGCAGGTGGTACCCGAGCCCGTCGACCAGCAGCACGCCGACGCGCCGTACGCCGCTCAGGCGCTCCCGCAGCCCCAGCCGGTCGGGGCTGCCCGGCAGCCCGAGCACCGACAGGGCGCTGGGCAGCACGTCGGCCAGGCGCGGCATGCCGGCGAGGCCCGCCAGGTCGACCGGGCGCGGCGCGTCGACCGGGCGCGGGACGGGTGCTGTCATGCCTTGCGGGCGTAGAGGTGGAGCTGGGTGGCGATGTCCCGGTAGGGAGCCAGGTCGGCGGCCGCCGTCTCGAAGGCGAGCAGGGCATCCGGGTCACCGTCGGCGACCGAGCCGGGTACGAGGTCGGCCACCACTCGTACCCCGTGAATCTTCTCGACGGTCAGCCCGACGGCGGTGAGCAGCGCCGCGGCGCCGGTGGCGTCGAACCGGCGGCGCAGCTTGTCCCCGGGTCCGGTCCGCCCGTCGGGGTCGGACAGCAGCGCGGCGGCGGCGGCCAGGTGCCCATTCATGGCGCGGGAGAGCACGGCGGCGGCCCGGTTGGCGACCAGCAGCGACAGCGCGCCGCCCGGGCGCAGGGTGGCGGCCAGTGCGGCGACGACCTCGGCCGGGTCGTCGACGACCTCCAGCAGCGAGTGGCACAGCACGAGGTCGGCACCGCCCTCCGGGACCAGCCCGGCCAGCCGGTCCCCGTCGCCCTGCAGCGCCGCGACCCGGTCGGCGACGCCGGCCTCGGCGGCGCGGCGGGTCAACGCGGCGAGCGCGTCGGGGCTGGCGTCGACCACGGTGACGTAGTGGCCGGCCTCGGCCAGCGGCACCGCGAACCCTCCGGTGCCTCCGCCCACGTCGACGACGACCATGCCGGACCCGTGCCGGTCGATCTCCTCGCGCAGCACCGCCCAGACCACGGCCGTGCGCGGCCCGGTGGGCCGGGTGTGCGTTCGCTCCACGCGGGCAGCCTATCCGGAGCGGGCAGGGCCGGCAGTGCCGCCACGAGGCCGGGGGTGACCGGGCGCGATTCGCTCACGGGCGCCACGCGGCCCTGGGAGCATCGGCGTACGGGGACGGCGCGCGGCCACCGGTCGGCTCGACAAGTGGAGGGGGACGCCATGATTACCAGCGTGATCGGTCTGGCCGTCGACTGCGCTGACGCCGCGGCGCTCGCCGGGTTCTGGGCCCGGGCGCTGGGCCGGGAGGTCACCGGCGGGGCGAGCGCCGAACTCGCGGTGATCGAAGCGACCGATCTGGCCGCGAGCGGTCCCCGCCTGACGTTCCACCAGGTACCCGAGCCGAAGTCGGTCAAGAACCGGTTGCATCTGGACCTGGCCACCAACGACCTCGACGCTGAGGTCGACCGGCTGCTCGCCCTCGGCGCCACCCGCCTCAACGACCTGGACAAGGGCGAACTGCGGTGGACGACGCTGGCCGACCCGGAGGGCAACGAGTTCGACGTCGTCCTGCGCGGATCGGGCTGACCGGGCCGGGCAGGTCTGACCGGGCCGGGCAGGTCTGACCGGGCCGGGCAGGTCCGACCGGGGTCAATGGAAGTCGCGGGAGGGCGGCCGGACCGGGACCGCCAGCGCCGACAGCCGCTCGGCGACCAGGTTGACCACCCCCTCGGCGTGTTCGAGCATGCCGCGGATCAGCAGCGCGTTGCTGGTCCGGGCCACCCGCCGGTACCGCTGCCAGAGGCCCGGGGAGCAGACCACGTTGAGCAGGCCGGTCTCGTCCTCGAGGTTGATGAAGGTGATCCCGCCCGCGGTGCCGGGGCGCTGCCGGTGGGTGACGATGCCGCCGACCAGCACCCGGGTCTTGTCCTCCACCCCGGCCAGCGCCTCGATCGTCAGCGCGCCGAGCAGCGTCAGGTGCTCCCGGGCGAACCGGGCCGGATGGGTCTCCGGGGACAGGCCGGTGGCCCACACGTCGGCGACCAGCCGGTCGACCTCGTCCATGCCGGGCAGCGCGGGCGCGGTGACCCCGCTGACCGTGCCCGGCAGCCGGCCGGCGCGCTCCTGGGATGCCGCGCCGGCCGCCCACAGCGCCTCCCGCCGGCTGTGCCCGAAGCAGGCGAAGGCGTCGGCGGTGGCCAGCGCCTCCAGGTGTGCCGTGGACAGCCCGGCCCGCCGGGCCAGGTCGACCATGTCGCGGTACGGGCCGTGCGCGCCGCGCTCCGCCTCGATCCGCTCCGCCACGTCCTTGCCCAGCGTGCGGACACTGGCCAGCCCCATGCGTACCGCCGGCCCGCCCCTGCCCCAGTCGCTCGGCGCCTCGCCCGGCAGCGCGCTGCGGCGGGTGTCCACTGTGGACTCCAGGGTGGCCTTGGCGTCGCTGGCGTTGATGTCCGGCCGGCGCACCTCGACGCCGTGCCGCCGGGCGTCGTCGACCAGGGTCTGCGGTGAGTAGAAGCCCATCGGCTGCGCGCTGAGCAGCGCGGCGCAGAACGCGGCCGGGTGGTAACGCTTGAGCCAGGCGCTGGCGAAGACCAGGTACGCGAAGCTCATCGCGTGGCTCTCCGGGAAACCGAAGTTGGCGAAGGAGGACAGCTTCAGGTAGATGTCGTCGGCGACCGCGCCGGTGATCCCGTTGCGCGCCATCCCCTCATAGAGCCGGCCGCGCAGTTCGGCCATCCGCTCCATGGAGCGCTTGGCGCTCATCGCCCGGCGCAGCAGGTCGGCCTCTGCCGGGGTGAAACCGGCCACGTCGATGGCCAGTTGCATGAGCTGCTCCTGGAACAGCGGTACCCCGAGGGTCTTGGCCAACGCCTTCTTCATCAACGGGTGCGGGACGGTGACCTTCTCCCGCTTGTTGGCCCGCCGGATGTACGGGTGCACCGAGCCGCCCTGGATCGGGCCGGGCCGGATCAGCGCCACCTCGACCACCAGGTCGTAGAACTTCCTCGGCTTGAGCCGGGGCAGGGTGGCCATCTGTGCCCGGCTCTCCACCTGGAACACCCCGATGGAGTCGGCCCGGCACAGCATCTCGTAGACCTCGGGGTCCTTCAGCGGCATCCGGGTCAGGTCCAGCTCGGACTCGATCATGTCGAACGCGTAGTGCAGGGCCGACAGCATGCCGAGACCGAGCAGGTCGAACTTGACCAGGCCGACCTCCGCGCAGTCGTCCTTGTCCCACTGCAGCACGGTGCGGCCGGGCATCCGGCCCCATTCCACGGGGCACACCTCGATCACCGGCCGGTCGCAGATCACCATGCCGCCCGAGTGGATGCCGAGGTGCCGGGGAAACTGCTGGAGCCGGTTGGCGTACTCGACGACGGGCGCCGGGATGTCCTCGACATCGCTCGCGGCCACCCCCGTCCAGCGGTCGATCTGCTTGCTCCAGGCGTCCTGCTGGCCCGCCGAGAAGCCGAACGCCCTGGCGATGTCCCGCACCGCGGACCGCGGCCGGTACGAGATGATGTTGGCGACCTGGGCCGTGTGCTGCCGGTCGTACCTGTCGTAGACGTGCTGGATGGCCTCCTCCCGCCGACCCGACTCGATGTCCAGGTCGATGTCCGGGTACCCGTCGCGTTCCGGCGCGAGGAACCGCTCGAACAGCAGCCCCCACTCCACCGCGTCGACGTTGGTGATGCCCAGCGAATAGCACACCGCCGAGTTGGCCGCCGACCCGCGACCCTGGCAGTAGATCTTGTTCTCCCGGCAGAACTTCACGATGTCGTGGACGATCAGGAAGTACCCGGGGAAGCCGAGCTGCTCGATCATGTCCAGCTCGTAGTCGATCTGCCGGTATGCCTTGTCGTTGCCGCCGCGTGGCCCGTACCGCTGCACCGCGCCCTGCTCGGTCAGCTCGCGCAGCCAGCTCATCTCCGTGTGCCCGGCCGGCACGTCCCAGGCGGGCAGGTTCGGCGCCACCAGCCTCAGGTCGAAGGCCAGCTCCGCGCCCAGGACCGCCGACCGGCGCACCGCGCCCGGGTACCGCGCGAACCGGCGCGCCATCTCGTCGCCGCTGCGCAGGTGGGCCACTCCGGCGGCGGGCAGCCATCCGTCGATCTCGTCCAGCGACCGGCGCGCCCGCACCGCCGCCACCGCGGTGGCCAGCCTGCGCTGCCCCGGCCGTGCGTAGTGCACGTTGCCGGTCGCCACGCAGGGCAGCCCTGCGTCCCGGGCGAGCGCGGCCAGCGCGTCGTTGCGCTCGTCGTCCTCGGGGTGGCCGTGCTGGGTCAGCTCCACCGCCACGCCGTCCGAGCCGAACAGCGCCACCAGCCGGTCGAGCTCCCGGGCGGCGGCCCCCTCCCCCTCGCCGATTAGCGCGGCCGGCACGTGACCCTTGCGGCAGCCGGTCAACACCACCGCGTGGTCGCGCAGCCCGCCGGCGACATCGGCCAGGTCGTAGACGGGCCGGCCCTTCTCCCCGCCGGCCAGCTGGGCCAGCGCGATCGTGCGGGACAGCCGCGCATACCCCTCGACGCCGCGGGCCAGCACCAGCAGGTGCCGGCCGGCCGGGTCGGGTTCGCCGTTCTGTGGGCCGGGCAGCCCCAGCGAGAGCTCGGCGCCGAAGACGGTGGGCAGCCGGTGCTCCCGGGCGGCGGCGGAGAACTGCACGACACCGTAGAAGCCGTCGTGGTCGGTGACGGCCAGCCCGGACAGCCCCAGCCGCACGGCCTCCTGTACCAGTTCGATCGGCTGGCTGGCGCCGTCGAGGAAGCTGAAGTTGGTGTGGCAGTGCAGCTCCACATAGTCCACAGTGGACTCGCCTGGTACCACGTCCGGTGGCGGCCGGTACCGCTCGCGCTTGCGGGTCCAGGCCGGGGCGTCGCCGCCGTCGCCGTACTCGATGGTGACCGGGTCGACCACAATCGGCTCCCGGCCGGACAGCCGCCGTTCGAACTCGGCCCACGGCAGGTCGGAGTTGCTCCAGCCCATCAGTCGTACACCCCGATCACCCACCAGCATCCGGACGACAGCGACAGCAGCAGCGCCCGGCCGTCGGCCAGGCAGACCTGGAACCGGACCCGCCGGTCGGCCTCGGCAGGCGCCCACCAGCGCTCCTCGACCGGCCACGGCCCGGCCCACCCGGTGATCTCCACCGGAGACTCGCGGCCCAACGCGACGAAGCGCGGCGACCCGGTCAATGCCAGCCGGGCGTTCACCTGCACCGGCGCGCCCCCGGGATCCAGCACGGTCGCGGGCAGGGGCTCGGGCGGGACGGTGGCCGGCGACGGTGCGGGCATCCGCCCCGGCCAGGGCGGCGCGGCGCTGTTCTCCCCCGACGCGCCGGGTGCGCCGGGGCGGGCGGGCACCCGCTCGTCACCCCAGGGCACCAGGCGCACCTGGTCGGCCGGGTCGCGGCCGCCACCGAGCACCGCGGTGAGCACCGCCTCCGGCCCGAGCATGCCCTGCACCCGGGTCAGCGCCCGGTGCGCCCGATCCCGCTCCTGCCCGGCGTCGCCCCACAGCCCGAGCTGGAAGCCGGCGTGCGCGAGCACCCCGTCCGGGATCAGGCGCAGCCGCAGGATGCCCGCGGTGGGCCGGCCCAGCCCGTGACTGGTCCCCGACAGCCAGCCGTCCAGCTGCCAGCGCAGCCGTTCGGCGATGGCCGCGGCGTCGAGCAGCCCGTCGTGGCGCCAGGTGCGGTGCAGCTCCTCGCCGTGCTCGGTGACCGCGACGATGCCCAGCCGGGTGCAGGCCAGCCCGTGCCCGGCCAGCCGGTCGTGCAGCCGCTGGGCGAGCTGCCGGGCGGCGAAGGCGGCCGCGTCGACCCGCTCCAGCGGTTCGTCGAAGGTCTGCGACACGTCCAGGTCGGGCGGTGGCTGCCGGGCCGCCAGCGGCCGCTCGTCCAGCCCGGCGGCCATCCGCTGGGCCAGCGCGGCGTCCAGGCCGAAGCGCGCCAGGACGTCCGCGGGCGGCAGCGAGGCGAAGGCGCCGAGGGTACCGATGCCCAACCGGCGCAGCAGGTCGACCAGTTCCGGTCTGTCCACAGTGGAGATGTTCAGCCCGGCGAGGAACGCTCCGGTGCCCCCCGGTGGGATCAGCCGCCCGGCCCGCGCCGCCAGCCGCGCGGCGAAGACGCCCTCGGCGATGCCCACCTGTGCCTCGACGGTGCATGTCTGGGCGACGTGCTCCACGATCCGTTCGGCCGCGCGCTCCTCCGAGCCGAAGTACCGCGACGGTCCACGGGCGGCCATCGCGCAGGCACCCGGGCGCACCACCTCGACCCCCGGGGCCAGCTCCTCGACCGCGGCCACCACCGGTTCGAAGGCCCGGGCGTCCCGGGCGGGGTCGTGCTCCACGACGGTCAGCCGGGGACACCGGCCCTGCGCCTCGCGCTTGCGCAGCCCACGGCGGACCCCTTCCACGCGTGCCGCCTCCGAGCAGGCGACGACCCGGTTGGCGAACAGGACCGCGACCGGCCCGTGGACGTCCACGCCGTCGACGATCCCGGCGGCGATCACCGGCCAGTCCGGGCACCAGACCAGCAGTAGCCGGCTCATACCGCGACCAGGATCGGCGCCTCGACGGCGCGGGGAGTCGCGGCGGGCGGTGCGTCCGCGAGGCGCCCGAGCGGACCCGGCAGCCAGACGGTCACCTCGCGGCGCCGTGCCGCCGCGCCCCGGCCGCTGGCGGTGATCGTCAGGTACCGGCGGCGGAGCCTGCCGTGGCCCCGGTCGAGCCCCTCCCAGCCACCGCCCGGCGAGTCGAGCACCACGTCGGCACCGGCCCACGTCGCACACGGCACGAGCACGCTGCCCCGCTGCCGTGCCCGGGCCGCCAGCCGACCGGCCACCCCGGCCGCGACCGGCCCCGGCGGCGCGGCCACCACCAGATCGAACCCGTCCAGCAGCGCGCCGACCACGGCCGGCCACTCGGGACCCGGGTGCGGTACGAGCGCCAGCCGGTCCATGGCGATGCCGAGCTCGGCGGCGGCCAGGGCACCCAGCGATGGGAGCCCCACGACCGCGCACCACGAACCGGCCACGGATGCCTCGACGAGCAGCGCCAGGAGTATCGAGGTGTGCCCCGGGGTCACCGCGACCGTCGAGCCACGCCGCAGCCCGCCGGCCGGCAGCAGCGGCCGCAGCTCGGGCAGCACCGGCAGCATCCGGTCCCCGCCGGTGCCGGCGGCCTCGCCGGTGTGCGCGCTCGCCGGTCGCACCAGACCGGACAGCCCCGCGTCACGGATCAGTGTCGCGGTGCGCCCGGCCGGGTCGGTTCCCGCGTCCCCCGTGGACGTGGGAACCGGACCCGCCTCGTCGTGGCGTCGACGGAGCGCGACGATGCCGGCCATGGTGGTGCGCCCCCTTGCCCGCGTGCCGGCCGTTGCTCAGGCAACGAGCTCGTCGAGCAGCGAAGGCTGCAGGCCGAGCGCCAGCTCGACCACGTTCACGAACGAACCGGCCAGCCGGGTCAGGTCGTCGGCCTCCCGCTGGCTGACCACCCGCGGGATGCCGGCCTCGGCGGCGGCCCGCTTGCCCGCGCTGGCCGCGAAGAAGGCGGCCCACTCGCTCAGCTCCGGGGCGACCATGGTGAGCAGCACCCAGACGTTGGTCAGCCGGCTGCGCCGGGACGGCACGGGCCGCGCCCGCGCGGCGAGCACCGCGGCCGCGGCCCGCAACGCGGCGAGGTGCGCGGTGGCGTAGCGCAGGCCGTCGGCCCGCTGCTGCTCCGCCTCTGCCAGCCCGCGACGGGCCAGGGCGAGCAGCTCGGCCGGGGTGCGGTGCGGAAGGGCGTGCGCCGGGATGGCGGGTGCCTCCGGTCCGGCCACGGCGACCCGCGCCGGAGGCGGGACCGGGGTCGCCGGCCCCGCCGAGGGCGGGGCGGACACCGGAGCCGGGTGCCCCGGCTCGGCCGCGGTGAGCGTCGAGGTCGGTCGCATGTGCTGTCTCCTGTCGAGTCGACGGTTGTCGAATCTCTGCTGCGGAGGAAGGCACAGCAGCCTTGGTCCGGCACGCCGGACCGTGGACGTTCCGGGCCACCCAGCCACTCCGGGTGGCCCGGAACGTCCGGCACCGGTCACAGCGTGGTGCTTCCCCACCCCACGCGCGCCCAGCGCCGGGGCCTCGCCCACCGCCAGGGGGTTCGAGCGGTGGGCGGGGCCCTCCTGAGGACCCGGCCCGCGATTGCCCGGTCCCTTTGGCCTGCCATGGGTTGGCCATCCATGGCGGCGCTTCCGGAAGGCACGCCGCGAATCGCCCCTCCCGGCTGATTCGAACAGCCGTTCGAACCACAACTAGAGTAAACCCCGGGTACGACAAGACCGCAACGGTTTGCCGAAAACAGGCTCTGACCAGGAAGGACAAGGCGGGATCCCGGGCGCGTCGCGGCGGCGGGGCGTGGCGGGTGGCGCCCGTACCGGGTACGGAGACCACCCCGGGGCGGCGGACCGGCCGGTACCGGAGGGTAAGGACCGCGATAGCCTCAGCCCGTGACAACGACTCGACCGCGCCCAGCTCTCGGCGTCGCCATGGTGGTCGCGTCGGGCGTGCTGTTCGCGGTCAACGGGACTGTGTCCAAGCTGATCCTCCGCGCTGGCCTGGACGCACCCCGGCTCACCGAACTGCGGGCCACCGGAGCCGCCCTCGGGCTGCTCGTGCTGTGCCTCACGCTCCCCCGGGGCCGCCACCAACGCGCTCGGGACCGGATCGGCCGCCTCGCGGTGACCGGGAGAGAGCTGCCGCTGCTCGTCGGGTACGGGCTGGCCGGCTTCTTCCTGGTACCCATGCTGTACTTCGTCGCGATCAGCCGGCTGCCGGTCGGCATCGCGCTGCTGTTCGAGTACACGGCACCGCTGCTGGTCGCGGTGTGGGCCCGGTTCGGGCAGCACCAGGCGGTGCGGCCGCGGCTGTGGCTCGGTCTCGCGCTGAGCCTGGGCGGGCTGGCCGCGGTCGCCGAGGTCTGGCACGACGTCCGGCTCGACGGTGTCGGGGTCGCCGCGGGGCTCGGCGCGGCCGCCCTGCTCGCCTTCTACTACCTGCTCGGCGCGCGGGGCGTGGCCGCCC
>Ga0081540_1002842_pt1 | contig 14034 bp, 13 predicted proteins | sample TabmetS2T1R1_FD_71024 | JGI IMG/M metagenome (GOLD analysis project Ga0081540, IMG submission 71024) | Tabebuia heterophylla rhizosphere microbial communities from the University of Puerto Rico - S2T1R1 | ecosystem: Host-associated > Plants > Roots > Rhizosphere ... | reverse complement strand
CGACCGGTGCGCACACCGCGCGGTACCTCTGTCGATGGGCTCGCTCGTCGACGATCAGGTGGTGTGCGCCTATCACGGGTTCACCTATGGGTCGACCGGCGCTTGCGTGCGGGTGCCGTCCCAGACCCACGTCCCGTACGGCGCCCGGGTGCGCAGCTACCCGGTTCGGGAGCGGTCGCCGTTCGTCTGGGTCTGGTTGGGGAACGTCGCCCGGAGCCAGAGCGTCGAGCCGCCTGACGTACCGGAGCTCCGAGAGTCGGGCTGGACCACGCTGGGCGGATCGATGCACATGGCCGCCAACTACATGCTGCTGCACGACAACGCGTTAGACCGCACCCATTTCCCGTACGTCCATCCGCACCGGATCCATCGTGGCTACGTCGAGGACCCGCCTCCACTCCAGATCGAGGTTGCGGAGACGACGGTGTCCTACACCCGCACTTTCAGCCCGGCTCCGTTGGCCGATTGGCAGCACGACGCGACCGGATTGGCCCCCGATCGCGCATATACCCAGCGGGAGACGGGTACGTTTGTGTCACCGGCGCTGCACCTCGACGAGATGGACATTCTCGGTCCCGAAGGGGATTCGCGCGTCTTCCGCGGCATGTTCGTCCGCGCCTTCACGCCGATCGATCCCGCGCACACGATGATCATTTGGCGGGCTGCCCGCAACTACGCGCTCAACGACGAGTCGGTCACCGAGCGGCTGCGGGAGGTGTACGAGGGCACGATGATCGAAGATCAACCGCTGTTGGAAACGATCCAGGCCACGGCGCCAGATTCGATCGGCAGTGGCGTCAGCGCGGCCGCCGACGCCGCGGCGATCCGCGCCTACCAGATCGTCGACGCCCTGCTCTCCGAGGAGCGCGTCCGGTCCAGAACCCGGTGATGGCCGGCGATGATCTTGGACTTAACGTCGCCTGGCGGCAACAAGTCCAAGATCACGGAGGATTTGGCCTCATCGGCTCAGGCCCTTCGGGCGGCAGCGAGCACGGCGCGGGCACCGTCGGCCATCCGCCGCGCCGCCTCGGTCGGCGGTAGTTTGTCCAGCTCTAGTGAGATCACTTCAATGGAGATGGGCACATCGACCCCCATGCCGTCCAGGATGCGGATGAAGCCGACCAAGTCGAAATCACCCTGACCGGGCACGACCCGGTAACTGGTGCAGTCGGTGTAGTAGTCCGGATCTCGGCGGGTCAGCGAACCGTCGTTGAGCTGCACGTCGATGATTCGGTCGCCGGGCACAGTTGCCAACTGGTTGTCCGGGCCACGGAAATGGTGCCATGCGTCGACGCAAAGGCCGCCGTTGTGCGCGCCGGCCCTGCGCACGATGTCCCACGCACTGACCGCGTCGGGGATGTTGCTCATCTCGGGCAGGTACTCGATGGCCGCCCGCGTGCCTCGCTCATCGAGCCAGCGGCAGACGTGCGCGAACCCTTCGGCGGCGTCGTCCAGCTCGCCTTCGTAGGGTCCGATTACCTGCACGTGGTGAGGTGGCCCGAACGCCTCGACCATCCGGTCGATCGCGTCGAGGCTCTGCCGGTACTCGTCGCGGGCGGCACCGGGTGACGCCCAACCACGCACGGCCTCGTACTCGACCACGCGCTGATCATGGTCGGCCAAGACATCACGCAGCTGCGCGTTGCTGATTCCTTGGGCGGACAACCGCTCGTACTCGGCGATCTTGAGGCCGATACCGGAGAATCCGGCCGACGCCGCGGCCTGGACGCGGTCGCGGAACGGCGCATGGCGAATGCTGTAGTGGCTGAGCACCAACTCGCCACATGTCATATCGCGGTCTCGCCGCCGTCAGCGACCAAAAGTGTGCCGGTGATGAAACTGGCCTCGTCGGAGAGCAGAAAGCACACCGGGGCGGCAATCTCCTCCGGCTCGGCCACGCGCTTTTGCAGATTGCCCTGCCCGAAGCCCGCCGCTCCCTTCTCGATGCTGCCGGCCCGCTCGATCATGATTGGCTCGGTCATGCCCGTCCGAACTCGGCCCGGAGCGACCGTGTTCACTCGGATCTCTGGGGCCACCTCGCGGGCCAGCTGCCGCGAGAACGCCGCGATCGCCCCCTTGGCCGCGCCATAAGGCACATTGTTGGCCTGGGCGACGAGCGCTGCCACAGAGGCGACATTGACGATGGATCCCGCTCCTTGGGTGCGCATTATGGGCACGATCTCCCGGCAGACCAGGAAGGTTCCACCGGCGTGAACCGTCATCATCCGTTGCCACTGTGCGAACGACCAGTCGCCGATCGGCGCGAATTCGGCATGCCCAGCCGCGTTGAAAACGCAATCTATCGACCCGAGCTGTTCCAGCGCGGCCGTTACCGCGATTTTGACGGCGGACTCGTCCGCGACGTCGAGCTCCAGCGCAATGGCTCCGTCCAGGTCCGCTGCCGTCCCCTGGGCCCGGCCCACGTCCAGGTCGGCGACCGCCACGCGACCGCCTTCCGCCGTGAACCGCTCCGCAACGGCGCGCGCCAGTCCGGATGCGCCGCCGGTCGCAAAGAGAACCTTGCCCTCGAAACGCGCGCTTCCGGCTGCGGTCATCGCACGGTTTCCTGCCTTCGTCGAGTTACTAGGATCCTAGTCCACAAACAGTCGCCAAGCCGACGCCCCGAGGAGAGGTCATGACCGACGAAGCAGCGGTCTACCTGCACGTGAAAATCCAGCTTGTACGTGGGAAATACACCCTGTTCGCCAAGGCAATGGCGGAGATGGCCCCCGTGCTCGAGGAGAACGGCTGGCGCCTGGTCGTTGCCCTATCCCCGGTCATCGGCCGGTTCGGTGCCGTGTACCACGTGTGGCGGGTGCCGTCGCCCAACAGCGCGCTGAGTGCTCTGGACGCGGTCCGAGGACATCCGGACGCGCGGCGGTGGCATGACATCTACGCTGAGTCCGTGCAGGACGAGGTGGTGGAGCTCATGCGGCCGACGACATACTCTCGCGTGCCCTGAGCCGTAGTGCAGGGCACTACCGACCGACGACTGCGTAGGTCGCCATCACGGTCTTCTCCGTGCTGATTCGGTCATGGAGCAGCTCTCGCGCGGCGTCGACGAGCTCCGCCGTCCCGTTGCGCTGTGCCGCAGCAAGAGCCGCGGCGAACGCCCGGCTCGCTCGCTCATACGTGTCGACGACGTCCGCGAGATGCAGGCTGGATCGGGGTGCGGCGTCGAAGGCGGCCAGCTCGGTGGTGAGCTCAACGCTCCGAATTCGTGCGCTGACTGCCTTCGCGTACTCGATCAGAGCGGCCGTCTCGTCGGTCATCCACGCGATCTCGTGGGCTGCCCGCACGGCTGCGTTGCGTAAGACCGTCTCGGCCATCGCCACCCGAACCTGCAGTGTCTCGTCGGTCAAGGCAGGTAACACGGCGTCGATGAGGTCTTGGCAGACATCAGCGATGAGCTGATCGGTCGTAGGTCGGGAGATCACGAGTTGACTCCTCGCTAGTTCTGGCGGTCGCAAATGGCGAGAAACATGTCGTGCTCGTGCGATATCGCGTTGATCAGGTAGCTGGCGAGGATGCCGGGATGCTGATTCTCGGCAACGGCGTCGGCGGCATCCACCAGCTGCGCGTAGAGGGCGGCCATGCCGATGATCAGGAAGTAGTCGGCAACGTCGGGATTGATCTGGTCCTCGGTCATGCCGGTTGCGGCGCGATAGCGAGCGAGGAAGCGCTCTGAATCGGACCAGTACACGTTCGGCAAGAGCGGGATCTGGCTGTAGTAGCCCAGGTCTTCACGGGGGTCGCCGATGTGCGCGAACTCCCAGTCGATAACGATCGGCGGCTCCGCTTCGCTGACTAGGACGTTTGAGGGCTGACAGTCGCCGTGGACGAGCGCCAGTGGGACCGGAGGCGGGCGGTGCCCGGCCGCCCACGACGTTACGTAACGGAGTACCGGCGCGACGGACGGATGCGATTCGGCCACCTGGTCATACCTGGCCAGCACGCCATCGAGGTATGACGTCCAATCCGAGGGTCGGGTCATGCGCTCCGGCAGCGGGTCGAGCCGGCTGCCGTGAATCGCCGCGAACGTGTCCACGAACAGGTCGGACAGCGGCCCGATGTCGTCGGCATCGGCGAGCACTGCCTGCAATGACGTGGCATCGACGCTCTGCATCACGATGCACTTGGCGCCCAGATAGTCGCCGGAGGAGTCGTACCACCGAGTGGGCGCGGTTGCGAAGGAGTTGAGATCGGGCAGGGCGCTGAGCAGCTCCCACTCCGCGTCCCGGTCGCTGACGAACACGCCGCTGCCCGCGGGCGGGTCACCGCGCAGGATGAGCGTCTCCTCACGGCCGTCGCCCCACACAACGCTGGCGCGGGCACTGATCCGGCTGTAGCCGCCGCTGATCGGCTGATACGACACGACGCGCGCGCCGCGGCCCGGTTCGACGTCGGCGAGAAAACGCTCCAGCCGCTCGATCATCTCTACTGACAACTGCTGGCCCTCTCTAGAAAGTGACTAGTGCGGGGTCGACGGCAGTGAGGTGATGAAACTCATTGAGAGTGTGGATCACCCGGCGTTCGTGCCGCGCCCGGACCTGGCTGACCGAAGCATGCGCCGGCCGGAAGAACATGTCCTCGCCCAGGCCGAGAATGTGGCCAAGGTAGGCATTGATGACTCCTCCGTGACACACGATCGCTAGGTGCACCCCGGCGTGAAGCGCGAGTATTCCCTCGACCACGGTCACTACCCGATGCCGGAACTCCTCGCTGCCCTCGGAGAAAGGGGAGACGTCCCAACGCCGCTCTTGCACGAAGCGTTCCTCCACGCCGTGCCACATCACGGGCGGCAAGATGTCCTCGAGCCGGACGCCGTCCGGGACGTCACGGTAGGTTTCCACCTCTCGCAACTCGGGATAGACAACGGGCTCCAATCCATGCGGCGCAGCGATGTGACGGGCTGTCTCCAACGCTCGCACCAGATGGCTGCAGAGCACCGCATCGAGCGGTGCGTCGGCGAAGGCCCCACCGACGGTCGCGGCCTGTCGCTTGCCGAGGTCGGAGAGCGGCGGATCCGTCCAGAGGGCCGGCGTGAAGGACCCGGTGGGAATTTCCTGTTTGCCATGGCGCACGAACGAGAGCGTCACGACGCCGGGCTGATTGGTCAGGAACGGGCGGTCCAGCGACGTGGGAGATGGGGGTGCTGCCGGCGGCCTGCGGGGGGGCGACGGGGTCGAGGGCGAGGCCGGAACCGGATGCGGCTGCATAGCGGCTGATCGTATGGCACGTGCGTGAACCCAAATGCTCGTTGTGTCTTCGGTCCGGAACTGTTGCCCCCCGCCCGAGGCCCCGACGATAATCCGGACACGTGACGTAGTTTCACAACACGGAGTTCTCTATCTAGGAGACACGCGATGGTCTACATCCCACATCGCGGTGACCTGCCGGCGCGGATCGGTCCAGGTGTGCCGCTCATCCCCGACATCGGACCGGCTCAGCTCGATTCATCGGTCTACACCGACCCCGCTCGGTTCGAACAGGAGCGGCGCAAGGTCCTCAACCGCAGTTGGCAGATCATGTGCCGATCCGAAGATATTCCGAGTACTGGCGATCACGTCGTCTGGGAAGGCCAGGGCGAGACGGTCGTGATCAGCCGGCGTCGAGACGGCGGGGTCAGCGGCTTCCACAACGTCTGCCAACATCGCGGCGCGCGCATCGTCCCTGAGTCGGGGAAGGCGGCGCGTCGATTCACCTGCCGCTGGCACAGCTGGAGCTACGACCTCGAGGGGACCGTCGTCGGCGTCCCGGACCGGGAGGACTTCGACGAGAAGGCCCTCGAGGGGCTGTGTGCGCCTCCGGTCGAGTGCGCGGAGTGGGCCGGTTGGGTCTGGGCAGTGCTTGCTGGTCCCGGCGTCGCCGGCACATTGGCGGACTGGATCGGCCCGGAGATCACCGGTGATCTCGGTGCCTACCGCATGGAGGACATGGAGCTGCACGACAAGTTGGTATGGGAGCTGCCCGCCAACTGGAAGGTCGTCATCGACGGCTTCAACGAGAACTATCACGCGGCGCATCTGCACACGATCTCTCCGCAGGACGTCAAGGATGGCCGATTTAGCACATACTTCGTTTTTGGGCGAAATGGCATGATGGTTGTCCCTTACAAGGGCGTGCTACCCGAGCTGATGCAGACCGGCGACCATCAGAGCCTGGCGATCTGCCACTACACGATCTTCCCGACCTCGGTGTTCAACAACAATCCCAGCCACCTCCAGCTCTTCCGGTCTGTGCCGCTCGCGGTCGACCGCACCCGCTTCGAGGTGTGGGAGCTCTGGTACAAGGACGGCGATGACGAGTATCTGGAGAAGACCGGCGCGCACTGGGAGCGGCTGAAAGGCGTCGTCCAGGAAGACGTGGACATCTACCAGGAGTGGGCCGCAGCAAGTAAGTCAACCGCCTACACGCGCAATATCTTCAACAATCGGGAGTGCAAGATCACTCACTACCACCAAGTCGTGCAAGACATGCTCGACGCCGACTAAGACGGGATTCTCATGGCTGCTCCCCATTACGTTGCAGGAATCGACTTCAACCCGGCGGTGCGCCAGGACGCCTTTGACGTAATGGCGCGCCTGATCGAGCACTACCGCAACAAGTCCACCGATCAGGCACCGGAGCAGTGGCACGAGCCGGCGCAGGCCTACCGGGACCCAGCATTGTGGGAGTGGGAGATGGCGGCGGTGCACGGAAAGGTGCCGCTGCCGCTCGCGCTGTCGTGCGAGCTGCCTGATCCGGGCACCTACAAGGCCATTGACGTCGCGGGCACCCCGGTGCTGATCACCCGGGACTCGGCCGGTGAGGTGCACGCGATGATCAATGTGTGCAGGCATCGCGGATCCGAGATCATCGGCGAGGGCACCGGCAAGGCGCATCGGCTGACTTGCCCGTATCACTCGTGGAGCTATGACCTGAAGGGCTGCTTGCTCGGGGTCTACGGCGAGGACACGTTCGGCGGCGTGGACAAGGACAGCATGAGCCTGCGTACGCTGCCGGCTGCGGAGCGCGCCGGGCTGATCTTCGTCTCACTCGACCGCAACGCAACCATCGACCTGGACGAGTGGCTCGGCCCGGACCTGATCCTGTTGCTCGAGGCCATGGCGATGGATCGGTGTTACCACTACTCGACGCGCACCCTCGACGGACCGAACTGGAAGGTGGTCATCGACGGGTACCTGGAGGGCTACCACTTCGCGTCGCTGCACCGGACAACGGTGTACCGCACGAACTTCTCCAACATGGCCGCGTTCGACAGTTGGGGACCGCACCAGCGCAACGCGTTCGCGTTACGCCCGATCGCAAACGCGGTTGATCTGCCGCGCGAGCAGTGGGATCCGGCGCTGTGCGTCGGGGCCATCTACTGGTTGTTCCCCGGTCTGGCTATTGCCGGTGGCTGGCGATCGCAGGTCGTGGTGTCCCTGGTGCTTCCAGGCACGACTTGGGATACGTCGCACACGCAGCAGATCATGGCTTTACGGCACGAGCCCCAGGACGACGACGAGCGCAAGGCGGCGGCTCACACTCGTGACTGGTTCCACGACGTGGTCATGGACGAGGACTACAACTGCGGCTACGGGGTGCAGCGCGGCTTGGCCGCATTCGCTGACGAGGAATTCGTGTTCGGCCGGAACGAGCCGGGCGTGCAGCACTTTCATCGAGTTTTGAAGGAGATGGTCCCGTGAGCGGTGGGGGAACGACGGATATCGATGAGGCTGTCATTCCGGCGGGTGTTGCGCCGGCGCCGCTGTTGGACAAGCGGGTGGCGGTGATCACCGGTGGTTCGCGGGGGATCGGACGTGGCATCGCGGAGAAGTTCTTGGCTGAGGGCGCGGCGGTGGTGATCGGCGGTAAGTCGCAGGACAAGGGTTTGCGGGCGATCGAGGAGATGGGGGTGGGTGACCGGGTCACGTTCCTGCAATGTGACGTGCGCCGGCAAGAAGACGTCAACAACTTGGTCGACGAGGCGGCGAAGCGGTACGGGTCGGCCGATATTTTGGTCAACAACGCGGGAGGTAGTGACCGGTGGGCGTTGGTGCATGACCTGTCCGATGAGGCGTGGCAGAACGCGCTTGACCTGAATCTGAACGCGGTGTTTTGGGGGACCCGGCGGGCGCTCCGGTACATGCTCGAGCGTGGATGGGGCCGGATCATCAACATTTCCTCGGTTGAGGGCAAGCAGGCCAACAAGCCGGCGGTCAGTCACTACATCACGAACAAGCATGCGATCAACGGATTCACCAAGGCGGTTGCGCACGAGTACGGGCCACAGGGCATCACGTGTAATGCGATTTGCCCCGGGGCGGTCGAGACGGACCTGATGATGGAGGCGGGGCCGACGGTCGCCGCGCAGGCCGGAATCACCTACGAGCAGTTCCTGGACAACTATGCGCAGGAAGCGGCGATCAAGCGGCTCAACACCGTCGAGGAGGTCGCGGCGATGGCGGCGCTGCTCGCGAGCGAGGTCGGCGGCGGTATCACCGGCGCCTTGATCAACGTCGACGGCGGCACCTCGCAATGGTGAACCCGGCGACGGATCTGCCGGAACGGTGGCTCACCGACTGGGACCGCAGCGACCGCATGCCGTTCTACACCCGTGCGAACGCCGGGGAGGTGCTGCCCGACCCGGCCAGCCCGCTCGGCTGGACGCTGGTGTTCGAGGAAGGCCTGCTGCCCGGCTGGTTGCGGGGCTTGGTCGACTTCGGCATTTATCGGGACGGCGAGCTCCCGATGGACCGCCCGCCGGTCGCCGGGCTGTTCGGCGGCTACTTCTACATCAACCTGTCCCACTGCCGGGTCATGGCTATCCGGATGGGGATGACGGTCGAGGCTTTCGACGCGGCGTTGCTGGGCAGCGCCGAGGTGGCCCCGCCCTACAAGCCGCATCCCGACGATGTGGACGAGGCCTGCACGGCGAAGGTTGCTGCGACTATTACTCAGATTCTGGGTGCTTCCTCGTTCCCGGAGATCGACGAGGACCTGGCCCGAGTGCTGGGCAAGCGGCGCGATCGGCCTGATCTGTCGGCCCGGTCTGACGCGGAGCTCGTCGCCTACGCCCGCAGCTTCTTGCCGGAGCTGGACAACGCCTTCGCTCGTCATGACTATTCGACGCTCGGCTCCGCGGTCGGCCCGGCGATGGTGGCCGAGCTGTGCGCTGCCGCGGGGGAGCCTGCGGCATTGCTCGATCTGATCTCTGGTCTCGGCGAGGTGCCGTCGGCCTCACCGTCCTGGGGCCTGTGGCAGTTGTCGCGTGCGGCTAACGCCTCTAGCCAGGTGACGGCGCTCTTCGATCGCGGCCCTTTCGCGGTGCTGGAGGCGCTGCAGGTTGGTGACGAGACGATTGCCGCCTTCCGGAGCCAGTTCGATGAATTCCTTGCCGACCATGGCCAGCGGGGTCCGAATGAGTGGGACATCCGGGCGGTCTCCTGGGAGGCCGGCCCGGAGCAGGCGCTCGCGCTCGTCGACAGCATGCGGCATATGCCGGACGAGAACTCGCCTGACGCTCGCCACGACAAGCTTGCGGCCAATCGGGCGGCGACAGCTCTGCGCATTCGAAACGCGCTTGCTGGCGACGTGACCCGGCAGCAGACCTTCGACGCCGGGTTGCAGTCCGCCGCCCGCATGATCCCGTTGCGAGAGCAGACCAAGCTCATCGCGGTCACGACGATCAACGAGGTGCGGATGGCGATGCGGGAGCTCGGTCGACGCGGTGTTTCCGCCGGCCGATTCGCGGCGCCGGAAGACGTGACGATGCTGCTCGAGTCCGAGCTCGACAGCTATGTGACCAATCCTGATCTGTTCGTCCCGGTCATCGCCGAACGGTTGAAGGAGTATCGCGCTCTGTTCGACATCGAACCGCCATTCATCATCGACGCGGATCCGGAGCCGTTACCGGCGTGGCCCCGCCGGTCCCGGCCCCGGCCTCCGGCGGCCCGGCCCGGCGATGTGTTGCGCGGCATCGGCGGCAGCGCCGGTCAGTATCAGGGCACGGCTCGGGTCGTGCTCGACCTGGAGTCGGCGATGACCCTCGAACCCGGAGAGGTGATGGTCGCGCCGCTCACCGATGCCGCCTGGACGCCGCTCTTCCTCGTCGCCGGTGCGGTCGTTGTCGACGTGGGCGCGCTGAACAGTCACGCGGTGGTTGTGTCGCGCGAACTCGGCATTCCATGCGTGCTGTCCCTCGATGACGCCACCCTGCGACTCCGCGATGGCATGCAACTGATCGTCGATGGCACGGCTGGCACAGTGACGGTAGGTGGGGAATGAACGGACGGTTCGAGGGCAAGGTCGCGTTTGTCACCGGGGGCGCATCCGGCCTCGGCGCAGCCGCGGCTCAGCGCTTCTCCGATGAGGGTGCTCAGGTCGCAGTTGCCGACATTGACGCCGCCGGCGCCGAGAAGGTGGCCGCGAGCTTGCGTGACGGATACGCCATACAGCTCGATGCCTCGGACGCCCAATCCGTCGCACGCGCTGTGGCCGACGCCGTCGAGCACTTCGGCCGGCTGGATGTCGTCTTCAACAACGCGGGCATCACCGGCGCTCAGCAGATCCTGCACGAGCTGGACGTCGAGGACTGGCACCGGGTACGGGCGGTCAATGGCGACGGCATTTTCTACGTCATGAAGTACGCGATCGAGGCGATGTTGCGGTCCGGCGGCGGGAGCATCGTCAATACCTCGTCGACGGCTGGACTGACCGGTCAGCTGAACATCTCGGCGTACACGTTTGCGAAAGCCGGGATCATCGGGTTGACCCGCTCGGCGGCGATCGAGTACGCGAAGCAGAACATCCGAGTCAATGCGATTGCCCCGACCGTCGTGTGGACGCCGCTAGTGCAGCGCTTCGCTGAGTCGGCGCCGGACCCGGAGGCGATGCGCGCGCTAATGGAGAACTACAACCCGATGCCCGGCATACCGACGGCAGAGGACGTCGCCGCGCTCGTGGCGTTCCTTTCGTCAGACGAGGCCCGCTGGATCACCGGCCACACCGTGCCGATCGACGGCGGCTACGTGGCTCAGTAGGCGCCACTACTCTCGAGCGTTCGGGCGTTCGGCCGCCAGTTAGCGGCGCTACACCCTACGGGCGCTGCGAGCCGCCAGGGCGACGGCGATGATCAGGGCGGCACCGTTGAAGAGGTCGTTGATGTACGGCTCTGCGCCGGCGAGTTGCAGACCCTTGACTCCGGTGGCCAGCAGGTACACGGCCACGAGGGTGCCGATCACGTTCACCCGGCCCGGCTTGATCTGAGTCGAACCCAGGAACACGGCGGAGAACGCGGGCAACAGGTACGACGGGCCGACGCTCGGCGATGCGGTACCGATGCGAGCAGCGAGGACAACGCCGGTAATTCCGGCGGTTAACGCGGAAGCAACCAGCGACCCGAAGACGACGCGGTTCACCCTAACACCCGCGAGCCGGGCGGCCTGGGCGTTACCACCCGATGCGTACAGGTAGCGGCCGATCGGCAGGTATTCGATGATGATGTAAATGATGATCGCCAGGACGATCATCACGTAGAACGGCAGGGGGATGCCCAAGATCGGCTTCGTGCCGAGATCGAGGAACGTGGAGTTGAAGTCCGTGATCTGGTTGCCGCTGGTGATCCAGTACTCCGCCGCGACAAGCAGACTACTCATACCCAGCGTGGCGATGAACGAGTTGACACGTAGCTGGACGACGATAAACCCGTTCGCCACCCCGATGACCGCTCCCGCGGCGATGGCCGCGACGACTGACAGCCAAACATTCCAACCGTTGCTCTGCAAGTAACCCATGATGGCAACTGAGACCCCGAGGACACCGGCGAAGGACAGGTCGAAGACGCCGGCCGCCAGCGGGATGATGATGCCTAGCGCGAGCATCGCGGTGATGGCTTGGTCGCCGGCGATGATCTTCGCGTTGTCGCTCGTCGGGAACGTGTCCGGGACCCAGAAGCTGAACAGGATGATCAGTCCGGCCCACACGTAGAGGCCGCTGAAGCGATCCATGCCGAGGTTGATCCGACGCCGCTTCGGGGCCTCTTCCGCACGTGGCTCAACCACGCCGGCGGCCCGATCCGCCTCGACGACCGGGTTTGCCGCCTCAGCGGCGGACGGCTGTGGTTCCAGATCCGGCGTCGAGGTCATGATCGCGTCGCCGGAAATACCTGCGCTTTCCTCGCGCCGCTCGGCCCGGCTGCGGTCCGCTCCGCCATCCCGATCTGCGTTCATGCTGCCGCTCCTTGCCCGGCGCCGATGGTCGCGGCCGTGATTCGGTCAGGGTCAATGTGTGGTCGCCGCAATTCCTCAGCGAAGCGCCCACTGCGCAAGACAAGCACCCGCTCGGCGAGCCGGGTCAGCTCGGCGTGGTCTGTCGATACGACCAGCACCGCCGCACCCTCGGCGACTGCCTCCTCGACGAGAGTGTGAATATCTGCCTTAGCCCCCACGTCAACCCCCTGAGTGGGTTCATCCAGCAGGAGTACGGCGGGTTTCTGCCGCATCCAGCGGGCGAGCATCACCTTTTGCTGGTTCCCACCGGACAAGGTGGCGAGCAGCCGCTCCGGCTCGGGTGGTTTGACTCTCAACTTCTGCAACCACGAGCGGACGACGGACGTCTCTCGGCGCCGGTTCAGCAGACCGCGGCGGAGAAAATCCTGGGGGCTGACGATCGAGACGTTTTCCCGCAGGGTGGACTCCAAGAAAGCCGCGTTCGCGTGCCGCTCGGCCGGGACGAGTCCGAGGCCGGCGCTGACCGCCTTGTCCGGGCGGTACTGCTGCACCAGCTTCCCGGCAATACGCACCTCACCCTGACGAGGCAGTCCGCCGAAAAGCGCCAAGGCAATCTCCTCCCGTCCTGAGCCAGTGATACCCGCGATGCCGATCACCTCTCCGGCCCGCACGTCGAGGTCAACTCCCTGGAGCACGCCCGTCCGCAGTCCCCGAACCTGAAGCACCGTCTCTCCGTGGGTGTCCGGAACCGACTCCGGCATGTCGAACTGCTCGAGCTTTCGGCCGATCATCAGCGCGATGAGCGCATCCTCGTCCAGTCCTTCCACTGGTCGAGTGATGATGTGCCTGCCGTCACGCAGGACAGTGACGTTGTCGCACAGCGTGAAAACCTCGTCGAGGTGGTGCGACACGAACAGGACCGCAACCCCCCGGTTGCGCACGCTTCGCACGGTGTCGAACAAGCGGTCGATCTCAGCGGCCGGGAGGTTTGCGGTGGGCTCGTCCAAGACCAGGACTCGGGGCGGAGTCGAGCGCGGGGAGAGGGCACGAGCCAATGCGATCGCTGTGCGTTCGCTGATGACCAAATGACCGGTCGGTTGGCGGACGTCGATGTCGTAGCCGAGATCCCTCAGTGTCTTACGGGTAAGCCGGGCCTCCCGCCGCCAACTGATAAGACCCATGCGGTTGCGCTCATAGCCATGCCCCATGGCGAGGTTGTCGAGAGCGTCCAGCGTCGGTACCAGTCCGAGGTCTTGGTGTACGAAGCGCAGACCAGCGTGGTCACCCGCGCCCGCGACTCCGAGCGCGAGCGGATTGCCGTCGACGAACACCTCGGCACCAGGGTCCGGGTCGTGGTACCCGGCCAGTACTTTGATCATCGTCGACTTGCCGCAGCCGTTCTGGCCGACCAGCGCCCGGATCTCGCCCGGTTGCAGTTCCAGGTCGACGTCGATCAGCGCTCGCTGACCGGTGAAGGTCTTGGAAAGCCCTCGAATCTGCAGGGCTGGTGGCGTCTCCGGCATCCGACTCCTTCAGAGCTCACGAGTGCCGAGTTACGTTACTGCGCACGCAGTAACCCAGACTGTAGGCCCCCGTCACGGGAGTCCGCTAGAGGTGGGGCATATCGGTGCGGATCCGGTGTGAGTCCTGAGCAGGAGGACCCGAACGGATGTACGCGTTATAACGATCCTGCACCCAGTGTCAAGAAACTTCGGCCGAACCGTTGTGAACCCACCGCGCGCCCGGTTAGGTTGCTCGCCAACGTAGCCGTGAATGTCAGCGGCGGGACCGGCTATGTCCGGCCTGCCATGATCCGCCG
>Ga0081540_1002841_pt1 | contig 14035 bp, 14 predicted proteins | sample TabmetS2T1R1_FD_71024 | JGI IMG/M metagenome (GOLD analysis project Ga0081540, IMG submission 71024) | Tabebuia heterophylla rhizosphere microbial communities from the University of Puerto Rico - S2T1R1 | ecosystem: Host-associated > Plants > Roots > Rhizosphere ... | reverse complement strand
GGACTGCGCCGGTATCTCCACCTCCTCACCCGCTGCCGAGGTGAAGCGAACAGCTAGCGAAAGTCCGTAGATAACAGCAGTGGCAAGGCCGCGCCGTCGCGACTTGATTGCGAGGCGGCTGACGAAGGTTTTCCAGATCATTGTCGGTCCCCGTCGATGTTTCGTGGGCACTGAGATGATCTATTCGATCTCGCTTGCTGCTGCCCCAGAGGGATTGCCGTACCTGTCGAGCGATTGCTGCCAACGCACCCGTTCCATAGTCGGACGGAATCGCATTTTTCCCGCTCATCCGGTCGCGGGGACATAGTTTGCTTCGACGGTCCAGGCGTCCCTTGGCTGGTTGTACAGATGCCAAAATTGGTCGGCCACCGATGCAGCCTCGTTCGATCCCGGGGCAACGAAGGTGCAGACGGTCACTGTCGCGATGTGAATTCCCTTTTGCCGGAACGGCTCGAACAGTCCGTGAGCCAGAGCGCGGATGCCGGCCTTGCCAATGCTGACAGAGAGATAGTCCGCGCTCGGAGCAAGTGCGAAACCGCCGCCCGTCAACAGGATCGCACCGGAGTTTTGCTTTTCCATCGTCGGAGCGACCGCCTGGGCGGCGACCAGTGCGCCGCCGATGTTGACGGCGAGATCACCGTTGAAGCTGTCGCGCGGCTGCTCGGAGAGGGTCGCCTTGCGCGTTGATGCGGCGTTGTAATGCAAGACGTCGATTGCGCCGTGCTGCTGCTGGACGTCGGCGACCAGTTTGGCAACTCTCTGTGGATCGCTCGAGTCCACTTCGCGGGCGCTGGCGCGATAGCCATCGCTTATCAGTCTTTTGGCCAACTCCTGCGTCCTCGCAACGCTGCGAGCGGCCAGCACCACCTGAAAGCCCTCTTTGGCAAAGCGTTCGGCGGTCGCAAAGCCCATTCCCGGGCCCGCTCCGATGCTGAGAAAAGTCTTCATCGTCTGTCCCTTTCGATGCTGAAGCTGAAATCGGTGACGTCACCGCGGGACGTCTCACCGCATCCGTCGTCGCCACTCGCTCGGCGTTTCACCGGTCAGCTTTCTGAACGCCGCGGCAAAGGCAGTCTGGGAGGAATAGCCGAGCGCGGCTGCGACCGAGACGACCGACACGTCGGTGTCGCGCAGCATGTTCATGGCCTGCTCGAGCCGGTGCTGGCGCAACCAGGCATGCGGCGAGAGCCCGGTGCTTTCCTTGAAGGCGCGGCAGAAGTGGAAGCGCGACACGCCTGCATCGGCGGCGAGCGCCGCGAGCGACACGTCCGCATCGCTGTCGGAACGCAGGCGTTCGATGGCGCGGGCCAGCACCTTGGGCGACAAGCCGCCCATAAGGGGCTGGGCTCTTGGCTGTGCGCCGGCATAGGCCGCGACGAGACGCGTAGCCAGGAGATCCGTCAGTTGATGCCTGAACAGGGCATCCAGCGCCGCGTTGCCTTCCAGTGCATCCGTCGCACTCAGGAGCAATCGGGCGGTGATGGCGTCGGGATGCGCCGTCCGCTCCGCGAGCTCGCCGGGGGCCGCTGTGGCGGCTTCGCGAGCGACGCGCGCCAGGGTTGCCTGCGGAACATAGAGCTGCACGACGCTCAAGGGCTGGTAGATGTCCCACCGTGAGCTTGAGCCGGCTGGAATGACCGTCACGGTTCCGGGGCGGGTCATCCCCTTCACAAATGCTTTTCCGTCGCGGCGCTCGAAGTGCACCGGCTCGGCAGGGAAAGCCATAATGACGTGGTCGGCCATCGGCTGGACCACGTCATGCAGGGGATCATGCCGCCAGAAGGTGATCGAACCGCTGGTCGGGTCCGACGCCATGCTGACGGGCTTCGTCTTGAGCACCCGTGCCATCTCCACGTCCGCAGCACGTCGCTCGGCGACCGGCAAGTCGAGTTGGGACGTCTCAGAAGTGTTTGACTGTTGCGGAAGATCGCGCAGGACTGGCTTGCAGCTCATGGACCGGTCCTCGTCGTTGAGGGGCATTTCGGTGAGCATATCGGCGCGCGTTCTAGGCGCTGGGGGCGCTCACGTCTTTCCCAAAGTCGCCATGCTTTGTCCGAATTTGCTGCAAGCGGACGCGCACTCTCACAAATGCCCGGTCGTCGCACGACGGTGGCGTGCGTTGCGCGCGGGCGCCTCTGCTGCGACCGCGTTGGGCCCGGCACGAACTCTATTGAAATCGCTATGAAAAACATTGCGCCTCAATCGGTGCGGCCGCAGGGTGTTCGGGCGTAATTTCGCTGGCTTCATGAAAGGTTGCGCTACGGGGCATTTGGGACATGGCGGGCCTCCTGTTGGCTCGCTACCAAGATGGGTTCGGCAGTTTCGATGATAATCGGGTAAAGACTGAAAGGATTATCTATTCATGGTGGATAATCAGGCGCTATTCGAGCCTTATCGGCGAAACAGCCCAACCTACGGTGCCGCAAGAAACGGATTGTCCTATGGATCGACTGACCAGCTTCGAAGTCTTCAGCCAAGTCGTCCTGGCGCACCGTGCCTCCGAGCACTGGAAGCGCATCAATCCCTATTCCTGACCGCGTTGAACTTGCGTGAGGCCACTGACTGCCGACTGCGGCAGCCACGGTGATATCTTACGCTTCACCTTCCGGGGCGCCCAGTGCTTCGCGACGCCACAGGCCCGGGCTGACACCAACCAAGGTTGAGAACGCGCGCGTGAAGTGGCTTTGATTGGCAAAGCCGGCAGCGATCGCGATTTCGGCGAGTGACAGGCTGCGGACGGTCATCAACTGCTTGGCCGCGCCGATGCGACGGCGCAGCAGCCACTGATGCGGCGGCAGGCCGACGGAAGCGCGAAACGCGCGCGAAAAATGGCTGGCCGAAATGCTCACCTCTGCCGCGATGTCCTGCAAGGTCAGCTTGCCGGCCAGATCGGCTTCAAGCCTTGCGCAGGCCCGCTTCACCTGCCATGGCGCAAGGCCGCCGCTGAGGGGTTCGGCGTTCCGCAGTTCGCCATAGGCCTTCGCGACGTGCGCGGTCAGCGCCAGCATCATGTGATCGACGAACAGTTGGTTCGCCTCGGCCGGCCGGCGCAACCCTTGCAACAGCGACGCGCCGATGTGATAGACGGCCTCGTCGCGAAAGCCGGTGCCGAACTGACAGTCGATCTGGCCGACACGCCGCGCGCCGTATTGCTCGGCAATGCCGTTGAGTGCCGCAGCCGGAATATAGAAATGCAGGGAGTGAAACGGCTTGTCGATCACAAAGCGCGGATCGTCTTTCATGTCGTACAGATATGTGGCGCCTCGCCGGACATTGACCTTGGCCCTGCACTTGCCGTGCTCCCAGTATTCGCAGTCAGGGTATTCGCGAAGTTTCAGGCTGACGATGTATGCGTCCTCAAGCGGATATTCGCCGCACAGGCCATGAACAGGATTGTCATCGCGCGTTTCGGTGACTGCGACCTCGGCGCCACGAATGGACCGCGTGATCAGTGCTGACGGCGCATCGCGAAGGCGCAGAAACTCGCCGAACCTCTCACCGTAAAAACCGCTATGTGCCATAGGGGTCAACCCATCGGGAACGCGGATCGGCGGATCAGCCGCATTGCTGCATCGCCAACGGTACTATCTGACATCGGCGAGGGGCCGTCCAGCACGCCAATAGTCGGGGGAACCAGTGAAAGTTCCAGCAGGATCGTGCAATCCATAACCGCTTTGGGAAAGACGGTTCGACCGTGCGGCGGGTAATGCGTGCCGTAACGTTCGAATGCAACATCCTGTGTCCAATTCTCCAGGCGGCGAGGCCACGCCCGCTTGCATTGTCGATGCCTTGAAGGCGGTCACCGGTGATCCGGCAGAGCCGCGCGCGAGTTTTGCAACGGGGCGGTGGGTTCGCGGCACTTATGCTGCGTCGGACCAGGCAAAGGACATCACGAAATCCCGCAGCTTCACAAAACCATCGCGCGTGCTGGCGCGCTTTTCGCTGGGCAACTGCTATCCGAAGGCAGCGGACAGCTGCAAGCGCCTGCTGCGCGGGTTCAGTTTTCGGCTCGGCAGCGACGGCCAGCGTTCGGACATCTTCACCCAGAGCGCGCCGGTGCATTTTGCGAGGACGCTCGACCAGATGCTGGCGTTTCTGCAGGCGCGGCGTCCCGGGCCGGACGGCGAGCCGGAAGCGGCGAAGGTCGCGGCATTCTCCGCCGCCAATCCCGAGACGCTGCACCAGGCCGACTACATTGCTACATCGCCGCTGCCGCGGAGTTTTGCCGGCACGACCTACTGGGGCGTGCATGCCTTTCCCGCGACGAATTCACAGGACGAGACGCGCTTCATCAAGTTCAAGGTCACCCCGGTCGGCGGCGAGATTGCGCACAATGAGCACGCGGCCGAGGCGACGTCTGCCGACTTCCTTGACCACGATCTCGAATCGCGGATCGCCGCGCGCGACTTCAGATTCAGCGTGATGGCGCTGCTCGACCGTCCCGGTGACCCCGTCATGGATGTCACCATCCGCTGGCCCGATGAGGACGCACGCGAAGCGGTGCGGCTGGGAACGATCGTGATCACCGGTATCGAGGCCAATCATGCCTCCGAGGAGCCCGTCTTCAATCCGGCCAATCTTGCCGATGGCATCGGTCATCCGCCGGACGAGATGTTTGCGGCCCGCCGCGCCGCCTATGCCATATCACAGACGAGGCGCCGCTGACCCGGGGGTGAAGCAGACATGCGGTCTTGGGCCAGAGCGGACATCGGCCTGCTGCTACTCAAGACCAGCGCGCCTGCTCATTCCGCACGCACGCCGCTCTCTTCGATCACCTTGGCCCATTTGGCGGCTTCGCCGTCCATATAGGTCTTGAAGTCCTCCGGCGACTTGCTGCTGACGGAGATCGCGCCACCCTTGCGCATGCGTGCCTGAATCTCGGGATCAGCTAGCACCTTGACAATCGCGGCGTGGAGCTTGTCGACGATCGGCCGCGGCGTACCAGTTGGCACGAGCACGCCTTGCCAGGAAGACGTTACGAGGTTCTTCCATCCGAGCTCATACATCGTCGGTACGTCCGGTAGATCGGCCATTCGCTCCCGGGTTGTGACGGCAAGCGCCTTCACCCTGTTCTCCTTCACGAATCCCATCGCCGACGAGAGGGTGGTGAACATGAGGTCGACGTGCCCGCCGAGAACGTCCGCCACCGCGGGTCCGGCACCGCCTTTGTAGGGCACATGCACCATGTCCAGCCCCGCATCCTTCTTGAGAACCTCCATTTCCAGCCGATTGAGTGTGCTGCTGCCGGGCGTGGCAAACGTGACCTTGCCTTGGTTCGCTCTCACATAGGTGATCAGATCGCTAACGGTGTTTACTGGGAAGTCCAGTCGGGTGATCAGGATACTTGGCGTGTCGGCACAAATTGTAACCGGCGCGAGATCCTTGTCGGGCTTGACCCGCATGTTGGAAGCGTAGACGCCGGGGTTGATCGAGAGGGTGCCAATATTGCCGAGAAAAGTTGTGTAGCCGTCCGGCGTCGCACGGGCTGCGGACTCTGTCCCGATCATACCCGCCGCGCCCGGCCGATTGTCGACCACTATCTGCTGACCGAGGATTTCGCTGACGCCGTGCTGGATGATGCGGGCGACGAAATCAGAAGCGCCGCCGGGCGCGAATGGCACGATCATCACAACCGGTCTGTTGGGGTAGTTGCCGGCGTCCTGGGCCGAGGCCGCCGCGCCAAGGAGGAAAAAAAGTACACTGCCGAGGGCCAGACAGGTCACCACTGGAGCAGTGGCGAGTAAAACATGCCGGCGTGAAAGGGGCATGATGATCTCCCCGTTGGTGCAGCAGTTGTGGCCCAGACGGAGTATACCAGAATGCAAGTTGGCCGATGAGGTGATCGAATAGCGCTGCCCCATTGCTGCGGTGCATGAGTCCCGAATTGGCGGTGAGTTTGGACTTTGGGGAGATTGCGAGTGGCGCGCTCGGAGAGATTCGAACTCCCGACCCTCGGAATCGAAATCCGATGCTCTATCCAGCTGAGCTACGAGCGCCTGCCCGGTCGCTTATCAGAACCGGCAGGACCCTGCCAGAAGCGGTTCAGAAGCAGGGATGCCGGCGGCCGTCCTGGCCGATATAGGTGGCGGCACTCTGATAGCATTTCACGGTGGCGGGGCCGTCATAATAGGCGAAGGTTCCGGAAGTGGGGCCGGGGCCGTAATTGTGCAGATAGCTGATGGGGTAGGGCAGCGGGCTGGCGCGGAAGTAGCGGTGATGATGGCGGGCTTCGGCCAGGCTCGGCGCGATGGCAACGACCGCGAGCAGGCCGGCGGCGGCGAAAAACTTCAATTTTCTCATCACGATACTCCGATAACCCCCGGGCAAGGCGGGGAATTTGGACCGATCCGGCCCCCATTTTACGCAAATTTCGCCCGGAAAGTGCGGAAAAATGGCCACAGGCGCGATTTTTCCTCTGGTTTGGGATGCTTAACGAATTCCCAACACAGTCCCGCCAGAGTCTTGGGGCTTGGTCCGGTCCAGGATTGGCAATTTCGTAGCTAGAAGGCTGTTCTGGTACCCGTATTTTCCATGCGCATCACGTTGCTTGCCATTGCCGCCACACTCGCGTTCGCCGCAAGCCCGGCGCGCGCCGACCTGCATATCACGCGCGACCATGGCGGCTATGTCGACGAATACAAGGCCAAGTACAAGCGCATCCGTGACAGGGGCGAGCGCGTCATCATCGACGGCATCTGCAATTCCGCCTGCACGCTGGTGTTCGGCATCGTGCCGATGAACAAGATTTGCGTGACGCCGAAGGCGAGCGTCGGCTTCCACCTTGCCTATTACGACAAGGCTTTCACCTTTGGCATCAAGGTCACCAGCGCCGAAGGCACTTCGGATCTGATGTCCTATTACCCCGACACGGTGAAGGACTGGATCCGCCGCAATGGCGGGCTCACCAACGAGATGAAGAAGATCAAGAACGGCACCGATCTCTGGAAGATCGTCGATCCCTGCCCGGAAGAGTGGTGAGTTCAGTTCGCCCGGTTTGAGTTGCCTTTTCCACTTTGTCATCGCCCGCAAAGCGCGCGATCCGGCAACCCCCCTGAATGCAATTGCGGGCGGGTGGCCGTGCGCGATTGGTGTTGCCGCATGGTCTGGGAATAGGCAGTAGTGCGCGGCAAATGACGGAAGATTTCGACAGATTCGCAGCAGCCGCGGCGCCAGCGATTTTCGTCGTGCTGTGGAGCACCGGCTTTATCGGTACCAAATACGTCATCCACAATGCCGACCCGCTGACATATCTTGCGATCCGCATGGCGATCGTGGTGGTGCTGATGGCAATCATCTGCGCGATCGCAAGGCCGACATGGCCTGATCGCCGCGAGATCGGCCACAGCATCGTTGCTGGCATTTTGGTGCACGGCATCTATCTCGGCGGCACGGCGGTCGCGATCTCGCTGTCGATTCCCGCCGGTCTCTCCGCGCTCATTCCCGGCTTGCAGCCGATCCTGACCTCGACCGTCGCCAATCGCTGGCTTGGCGAGCGTGTCACGCCGCTGCAATGGGGCGGCCTCGTGCTGGGCCTCGCCGGCGTCGCGCTGATCCTCCACGACCGGCCGATGAGCGGGCAGGCTGGCTGGGGCTGGATCGCTTCCGCCGTTTCGCTGGTCAGCATCACGCTTGGCACGCTCTACCAGCGTCGCTACTGCAGCCACATCGATTGGCGCAGCGGCAATCTCGTGCAGTACATCGCGGTGACCGTGTTCTTCACGGTCAGCGCGTTCCTGTTCGAACAGCGCGTGGTGCATTGGACTACGGAATTCGTCCTTGCGCTGAGCTGGCTTGCGGTGGTGCTGTCGATCGGCTCGATCGGCCTGCTGTACTGGCTGATCCGGCATCATGCCGCGACCTCGGTGGCGAGCCTGTTCTATCTGGTGCCGGCGGTGACTTCGCTGATGGCCTATTTCCTGTTTGACGAGCGGCTCGATGCGGTCGCCATCGCTGGCATGGTTGCCTGCGCCGCCGCGGTGTTTCTGGTCAATCGCCGCCCCTGAGCCATCACTCATTGCGGATGCTCGCATAGGCTTTCAGCGCACGCTCGCGTCCTGCCTTGTGCTCGATAATTGGCTGCGGATAGGTCTTGCCAATCTCGATGCCGGCGCTCGCCAACTCGAGCGGCGTCGCTTCCGAAGGCTGATGGATCATCTTGTTCGGCAAACGCGCCAGCTCCGGCACCCAGCGCCGCACATAATTGCCGTCGGGATCGAACTTCTCGCCCTGCAGGATCGGGTTGAACACGCGGAAATACGGCGCGGCATCGGCGCCGGAGCCTGCGACCCACTGCCAATTGGCGGGATTGCTGCCGGCATCGGCGTCGACCAGCGTATCCCAAAACCACTTTTCGCCCTCGCGCCAGTCGATCAACAGATGCTTGACCAGGAACGAGGCGACCACCATGCGTACGCGGTTATGCATCACGCCGGTGTGCCAGAGCTCGCGCATGCCGGCATCGACAATGGGATATCCGGTTTGCCCGCGCTGCCAGGCGCGCAATGCACCGTCGTCGCGCCTCCATGGAAAAGCGTCGAAGGAGGGTTGCAGATTGCGCTCGGCAAGATCGGGCACGTCGTAAAGCTGATGCCGGCAGAATTCACGCCAGCCCAATTCGCTGAGGAATTTGTCGATGTCGGCGGCAAAACGAGGGTGCTCCGCCGCCGCAAAGCGCGCCGAATGCCAGATCTGCCGCGGACTGATCTCCCCGAAGCGCAGATGCGGCGACAGTCTTGATGTGCCATCGCGGTCGGGCCGATCGCGCTCGCTCGCATAATCTGCGGCGTTTTCGAGAAACGACTTTAGCCGTTTCTGCGCGGCAGCTTCGCCCGGCTTCCAGTTCTCGCGCAGGCCGCTGGCCCAATCCGGGCGCGTCGGCTCAAGCTGCCAGCTTTCGAGCGCGTCGCTCGCAAGCTTTGGTCCAGCCACAAGTCTTCTCGGCGCCGGCAGCGGCGAGGGCGGATCGCCCAGCGATTGCACCCGCCGCCAGAACGGCGTGAACACGCGCAGGCCGCGGTTCTCCTTGTTGCGGATGTCTTGGGGCGCCACGAGCAGATCGCCGGCAAAGCTCTGCGCGTCGACGCCGATTGCCGCAAGCGCGTCCTTGGCCCGATCAGCCACCACGCGATGCGGCGCCTGCGCGATGTCGTTCCAGAACACAGCACTCGCCTCGGCCTCGCGCGCGGCCGCCGCGATCGTCTTCGCCGCATCGCCCCTGCGCAGCACCAACTGCGCACCGGCCGCTTGCAGGCCTTGCTGCAAAGCGCGCAGCGATTGCGCCAGCCACCATCGCGCCGCGCCGCCGAGTGCACGCGCCGGGCTCCCTTCATCCAGAACATAGAGGCAGACCAGCGGCGCGCCGGCCTTGGCGGCGGCGTCAAGCGCCGGGTGATCGGAGAGTCGGAGATCGTCGCGAAACCAGACGATGATGGGCTGAGGGTTCGTCATGGGCGCTATGAATTCCCCAGCATTTCCTGTGGGTTGAGTCCGTTAAGGTAATCGTAAAGAAGAACCGTCAAATGTGATGAAATATCAGACACTTCCGCATGGCTGACATGCGTATGGGGAAATTCATGCCGTCGCTCAAGCTCAAGCTCGGAACCAGGGCCGTTATTTGCGCGATCCTGCTGATCGCCTTGAACACCGGCCTCGTCATCGGCGCGGCTTATTGGTCGCTGTCGTCCGAGTTCAACCAGCGGGCCTATCGCGACATCGAGGTCAACCTGCGTACCCTCGCGCTGGCCTTCGCCGAGACCTACCCCGACGCCAGGATCACCGTCAGCAACGGCACCCTCACCAATGCCGAGATGGCCAAGATGCCGGAATTCAAGGACCACGCGATTGTCGATCGTGCGGTATCCTATACCGGCGGCAACGCCACGCTGTTCGTCTATGACGATGCCAGCAACCAGTTCATCCGCCGCTCCACCAATCTGAAGAAGGAGAACGGCGACCGCGCCGTCGGCACCCAGCTCGCGCCCGATCACCCCGGTCAGGCCGTGCTGCGCAAAGGCGAGGCCTATAAGGGACCGGCGGTGCTGTTCAGCAAGAGCTACATGACCGCCTACTATCCCGTGAAGAACGCGTCCGGGAAGGTGATCGGCATTCTCTATGTCGGTATCGCAATGGCCGAATTCGAGAACATGCTGGGGCAGGCCATGAAGACGATGGGGATCGCGGCCGGCATCGCGGCGCTGCTTGTGATGCTGCTCACCATGCTGATCGTCCGCCGCATCACCAAGCCGCTCAGCTCGGTTACGGCCTCGTTGACCGCGATCGCGGAAGGCAAGAGCGACGTCGCCATCGACTGCGACAAGCGCTACGACGAGATCGGCGAGATCGCCCGCACCATCGGCGTATTCAAGAGCAATTCGCAGGAACGCCAGCGCATGCGCAACGAACAGGCGGCTGCGGCTGCGGCCGCCGCCGAGCAGCGCAAGGCGGAGCTGCGGCACTTCGTCGAAGACTTCCAGACCGGCGTCGGCGGCATCATCGACAGGGTCATGAACTCCTCCGGCGAGTTCGAGCGCATCGCCCGCCAGCTCACCGCGACCGCGCGCACCACCGCCGAACTCTCCGGCGAGTCCGCCGGCGCCTCGGAGACCGCCTCCGAGCATGTCCGCACTGCCGCGGCGGCGTCCGACGAGCTGTCGAGCTCGATCGCGGAGATCACCCGCCGCGTCCAGGAATCCAACAGCATCGCCGCCGAAGCCGTCCGCCAGGCGGAAGCCACCGACCAGCGCATTACCGAACTGTCGCAGGCGGGAACGCGCATCGGCGATGTGGTGAAGCTGATCACCTCGATTGCCGAGCAGACCAATCTCCTTGCGCTCAACGCCACCATCGAGGCCGCGCGGGCGGGGGATGCCGGCCGCGGCTTTGCGGTGGTGGCCCAGGAAGTGAAGAGCCTGGCCGGGCAAACGGCCAAGGCCACCGAAGAGATCTCCAGCCAGATCGGCAGCATGCAGGTTGCGACCGAAGAGTCGGTTGCGGCCATCAAGGCGATCGGCCAGACCATCGAGCGCATCAGCGAGATCGCCAACTCGATCTCGGCAGCGGTGGAGCAGCAGAGCGCGGCGACGAAAAACATCGCCCACAGCGTCCGTGCCGCTGCCAGCGGCACCGCGTCGGTGGCGGTCAATGTCGGCAACGTCGCGCGCGGCGCGGGAGAGACCGGCGAAACCTCCAGCCGCATGTTCGAGGCGGCGCAGGCGCTGTCCGGCGAAAGCCTGCATCTGAAGGCCGAGGTCGACAAGTTCCTCAGCGGCGTGCGGGCGGCCTAAGCGTCCGCCAGCCGCTCGGCGCGGCTGAAACCGGCGGCGATTGCCAGCGTAATTCCAGGTAGACCTGAGGCCGGCCTGTTTGGGCCGCGTGGGAGGCTGCCTTGAACCGATATGCCGTACTTTATCTGGCGACGCTGTTTGTCCTTATTCCACTCGACTTCCTGTTTCTCGGCGTCGTCGCCAAGGATTTCTTCACCTCGCAGGTCGGCAATATGCTGGGCGAGATCAAGCTGGTGCCGGCGGCGCTGTTCTATTTCGTCTATGTCGCCGGCGTCCTGACCTTCGTCTCCGGCTCGCCGTCGGCGACGTGGCAGCACACACTGTTGTTCGGCGCGCTGTTTGGTCTGTTCTGTTATGCCACCTTCGATCTTACGTCGCTTGCGCTGCTCAAGAACTGGAGTTGGGCGGTTGCATTTGTCGACGTGACCTGGGGAGCGGTGGTGACGGCGGTCTCATCGACCGCCGGTCTCCTTGTTGTGAATTGGCTGGTACCGAGGGTTTAGCTTGTCGTTCCGGGGCGATGCGCAAGCATCGAACCCGGAACCTCGAGATCCCGGGTTCGCGCTAAGCGTGCCCCGGGATGACGGCTATATCGCCGTCATTTCGGCTGCGGCACGATGCGGATATACGGCTTCGGCGACTTCCAGCCCTGCGGATAGATGGTCTTGGCCTCGTCGTCCGACACCGAGCCCGCGATGATGACGTCTTCGCCCTGTTTCCAGTCGGCAGGCGTTGCGACGCGATGCTTGGCGGTCATCTGCAGCGAGTCGATCGAGCGCAAAATCTCCTGGAAATTGCGGCCGGTGGTCATCGGATAGACCATCACGAGCTTGATCTTCTTGTCGGGTCCGATGACGAAGACATTGCGCACGGTCTGGTTATCGGCCGGGGTGCGGGTGAGGGGATCGCCGGAGGTAGAGGCCGGCAGCATCTCGTACAGCTTCGAGACGTTGTAATCGGTGTCGCCGATCATCGGATAGTTCGGGGCGGCACCCTGTGTCTCCTTGATGTCTTCCGACCATTTGGCGTGGCGATCCACGGGATCGACCGACAGACCCATCAGCTTGACGCCGCGCTTGTCGAATTCCGGCTTCAGCTTGGCGAGCGCGCCGAGCTCGGTGGTGCAGACGGGGGTAAAATCCTTGGGATGGGAGAAAAGCATGGCCCAGCCGCTGCCGATCCAGTCGTGGAACTTGATCTTGCCTTCGGTGGTCTGGGCTTCGAAGTCAGGGGCGGTGGCGCCGATGGGGAGGGGCATGGTACTACCTCATATCATTCTAGTTACAGGGAAATTTCGTCCCGGCGGAGTATAAGGCTGGGCGGGGTTTAGGTGAATGCCTTCATGTAGAAGATGAAATCCTTCTCCGTCCGCGCAGGGTTTTAGCACCTTCTTTGGACGTGCGCCCCTGCGGCGAAAAATCAACTGACGTGTCAGGGCGCCTGCCCCGTTTTCGCCTTGTATGGCCCTCATCACGCCCGGCCCGAACCACGGAGTGGCGGAAAGCGACAAATCGGCAACCATCTAAAAATGTCAAAGCGCCGGTTTCGAATCGTTAACCACTCGTTTACGCCCGCGGTGAAATGCTGGCCAAGAACAAGGAATTTGGAAGTCCCACTATGTCTGCCCCGAGTACCAAGGCCGCCGCGAATGGCGCGCTCGAACCGTCCTGCCGCAACACTGCCGCCCACGCCCTGACTGTTGTCCGCGATGGCGTGATCACGGGCGAAGGCCCGACCACCAAAGGCCGCATCCACTTCTCCCGCTCGCTCGATGCCGATGACGCGGCCTGGTGCGCGCGCATCCTGACCGCCGCCGCCGTCGAGCATCAGCCGGTCTGCCGCGCCGAAGTCGAGGCGCTGTTCGAAATTCACGATGCCGCCGCCGAGCGTACCGATGGCGGCCGCTTCGACGATCTCCTGACCAAGGCAGTCGCCCACCATGCCGCCGCCGAGGCGGGCCTTAAGGTGCCGCCGCGCACGGTGGCGCTGGCCCCGGACACCGCGATCGAGAGCTGGGCGCCGGCGCAGGCCATCAAGGCCAACACCGAAGCGCTGCAGTGGATCGCCGGCCAAATGCGCGGCAAACGCCGCAGCAACCGCACGCTGATGGCGATGGTCGCAAGCGTCATCGGCGTCGCCGCGGTGCCGCTGTCGCAACTGCCCAAGGTCATCGGGATGATGTGAGATCATCCAACCTTCAATCGCGTTTCGAACGGCGGGGTTACTTCCCCGCCGTTTTTGTTTTGCCGTTCTCGGCATCGAGCCCGAGCGTGCGGCCGGGGAATCCGGCGACGTCAAAATAGCGCTGGGTGCCGATGCGCTGGAACATCAGGACGGTGCGCAGGCCGTTGGCGGAGGGCTGCGACTTCACCGTGCCTGAAAACGCCTTCGGGGTCGCGCCATTCGGCATCGCTTCGGTCATGACGCGGCCGGTCAAATTGCCCTTGGCCTTCTGGGTCAGTCCCATCAGCTTTGCCGCGGTAGCGCCGACGTCGGCATTGCTGACGGGCAGGGGATCGACATAGCCCGCCTTGAAGTCGGGGCCGATGGCGGCCGTGAAGTTCAGCGTGTCGCCGCGGCTAAAACTGCCATGCATGCCCTGGCCCTGGCGCAGCACGGTGTCGGCAACCTGCACCGAGCAATTGGTCGGCTCTTCGCAGCCCGACGACCAGGAGCGGAAGTTGACCACGATCGAGGGATGCGGCGTCACGGCCTTGCCCTTCAATCCCAACTCCGACATCCGCAGCGTGCCG
>Ga0081540_1002840_pt1 | contig 14037 bp, 17 predicted proteins | sample TabmetS2T1R1_FD_71024 | JGI IMG/M metagenome (GOLD analysis project Ga0081540, IMG submission 71024) | Tabebuia heterophylla rhizosphere microbial communities from the University of Puerto Rico - S2T1R1 | ecosystem: Host-associated > Plants > Roots > Rhizosphere ... | reverse complement strand
CGGGCGGATCTTCACCGGCCGTCGTGGCGGCATCTTCAACGATCGGGCGTACCTGCTGATCTTCCACAAGGGCCCGCGCTGCGGCCTTCACCGGCCAGGAGGCGGCATCCCTGCTCGCTAGGCGCCCCTACGATCTCCGCCACGCGGCGGTCTCCACCTGGCTGAACGCCGGAGTACCCGCCCCGCAGGTCGCCGAGTGGGGCTGGCCACAGCGTCGACGTCCTGCTGCGGGTCTACGCCAAGTGCATCTCCCGGCAGCAACACGAGGCCAAGCGCCGGATCGAGGAAGCCACTATGCCCCGGGACGGCGAGTAGATGATCAAGAGCCGGAGCTCGCCAAACTTTGGCACGTATCTGGCACAGCGGGCCGCATACGGGCACCCGGAGCCGCATCCAGCCACACATGACAAGGTCAGCCCCTGACCGCATCCACGCTGGTCAAGGGCTGTTTCACCTGGTGGTGGCAGGTCCAGGATTCGAACCTGGGAAGGCGTAGCCGACGGTTTTACAGACCGCTCCCTTTGGCCGCTCGGGCAACCTGCCTGACGCCGCCCCGCGGGACGGCACAGTGAAGGATAGCGGACCTTCATCCCGTCCACATCCGGCGGGCGACGAGGCGGCCGGGGCAGCACCGCCCCGCCCCGCCTGCCTTGACGGACGAGCGGGGCGGGGCGGCCGGCCGGGCACTGACGATCATTGCCGCTGACCGGCGCCTCCGGGAAGGCGAAGGCGGCACGGCCTGGGCCCGGCAGTGCCCGGAACGGGCGAGCCGCGTTGGGGCTCTCCAAACGGACGCGCCAGCGGCTGGATCGGTTGACACGAGGCCATGGGTCTCCGCCGGCGCCTACGGCACCACGACTTGGGCGCGTCTCATGCCCGGGCCGCAGTAGCCTCTTGACCGTCGGTGACCACCCGGCGGAGAAAGGAGCGACCGATGCCCGCCGAGTCTTCTTTCGACATCGTCAGCCGCATCAACCGCCAGGAGGTCGACAACGCCCTGAACCAGGCCGCGAGGGAGATCGGCACCCGGTTCGACTTCCGCGGCGTGGGCGCGTCCATCGCGTGGTCCGGGGACCACGCCGTCGACATCCGCGCCAACAGCGAGGAGCGGGCGAAGGCCGTGCTCGACGTGTTCAAGGACAAGCTGGTCAAGCGAGGAGTCTCGCTCAAAGCCCTCGACTCCGGCGACCCGAAGCCCTCCGGCAAGGAGTACCGGCTCGGGGTTGGCCTCAAGGAGGGAATCTCCGCCGACGACGCCAGGAAGATCTCCAAGCTGATCAGGGACGAGGGGCCGAAGGGCGTCCGGGCCCAGGTACAGGGCGATGAGCTGCGCGTCTCGTCCAAGAAGAAGGATGACCTGCAGTCGGTCATTTCGCTGGTGAAGGGCAACGACTTCGGCCTGGCGCTGCAGTTCATCAACTACCGGTAGCCCACCCCGTCCGCACCACCGAGGGCCGCCTGTACCAAACGGGTCTGCCGCCTCACCCGCCACGCGGAGCCGCGGCCCGCTCGGGGCTGGCCAGCCGGGCCCTACCTGGGCCGTGGGGCTCCGGCGTCATGCGCAGGTGGCGGCGGCACGGTCCACATCCACTCGCGCAGCCGGCCCTGCTCATGGGTGAGCGCCGCGATGTCGGTCTCGGCGTAGGAGAATTCAGGCGACCAGAACAGCGCGTCGTACGGGCAGGCCTCCACACAGATCCCGCAGTACATGCACAGCGAGAAGTCGATCGCGAAGCGGTCAAGGACGTTGCGCACGCGCTGCCGCCCGCGCCCGGCCGGGCCGCGGGCGGGATCTGCGCCGGAACCGGATCCGCCGTCACCGCCACGGGGCGCAACAGCGGGCCCCGGCGCCGGACCGGACCCAACAGCGCCCAGCTCGTCCCCCGGCACCTGACCGACCCCACCAGCGCCGTACTCGTGCCCAGGAACGGGCTCTTTGTGCGACTCGATGTAGATGCACCAGTCCGGGCACTCCCGGGCGCACAGCATGCACGCCGTGCAGTTCTCCTCCAGCAGCGCGATCACGCCCCGGCTGCGGGCGGGCAGGTCACCAGCGGCCGGCGGCCCGCCCGTCATGACGGCCCCCACCCGTCCGGCACGCCGGGCGGCGCCCGCCGGCGTGCCCGCGGCACGCTCCGCTCACCAGGCTCCTTCGCGCCGGGCCACTCCTTCGCGGCTCTGGCCGCGAGCACGAAATCCTTGCGCAGCGGATGCCCTTCGAACCCGCCGGGGAGCAGCAACGGCGCCAGGTGCGGATGGCCGTCGAAGACCACGCCGAACATCTCGTACGTCTCCCGCTCGTGCCACGCCGCCCCGCGGTAGATCCCGGTGGCGGTCGGCAGCCGCGGTGCGGCACGCGGCAGGAGCGTGCCTACCAGCACGTGATGCCGGCCGGCCAGCGAGTACACGTGCGCCACGACCGAGAAGCCCTCGCCGGCCTCGTCGACCGCTGTCAGCCAGTCGAAGAAGTCGCAGTCCAGGCGCTCGCGGGCGAACGCCAGCGCCGCGAGCCAGTGCTCGGGCGTGACCCGCAGCATGACCCCGCGGTGATCCGGCTCGCACCGTACCGAGGAGGGCAGTCCGTCTCCCACCGCGGCGATGATCTCCTGCAGCGTCACCGGCGCTCCCCCCGCGAGCGCAGCACCAACGCCAGGCCCTCCAGCAACGCTTCGGGGCGGGGCGGGCAGCCGGGAACGTAGACGTCCACGGGGATGAGCTGGTCCACCCCCTTGGTCACGCAGTAGGAGTCCCAGTAGGGTCCGCCGCTGTTGGAGCACGCGCCGAACGAGAGCACTCGCCGTGGCGTCGGTGTGTCCTGGAACGCGTTCAGCACGAACGGCGCCAGCTTGTCGGTCACCGTCCCGGCCACCACAAAGATGGTAAGAGGCGCGCTCTGCTCTCCCATGTCCCCGGCCGCGGCCGCGACCAGCGCGCCGGCCCGCCGCAGGGCGGCCGCGACCTCGACACCGCAGCAGGCGAGGCCAGCGTCGAAGACGCGGAGCGAGCAGGCACCGCCTGCATCGACCGTGATAACGCCCGGTCCCGGGCCCAGGCCCGGCGGCGGAAGGTCCACGGCGGCCATTCAGCCAGCCTACCCACGAGGCTTGCGGGCGCCCCGCTATCTGCCCAGGCCCCTGGCCCGGCTGGCGCCGCCGTTTCGTATCCGCTGAGCACGGAAGATCAACCCGGTGGGCAATGCAAGGTCAGCCTGCTGAACTAACTCCGGTGAAATGCACCGTGAACCCGGTGTCACTACCGTGCGTCCTATCACATGGGAGTATCATCAAACGTCGAACTGCCATGCATGGGGGCCATGGGGGGAACTATGCGGCCCGGCACAGATGCCAGTGTGATCGGTGTCACAGTTCCGCGTGAGCGCCTGTGTACGAACGATCGTGACTCCGCGTCGCGAGTAGCCTGAACCACGTCCTGAATGATGAAGATCATGAAACCGGGGCCACCACGGCCCGGGAAGCGCTCACGGACCTACGCCGACATCGGCGCCCGCCCGCGGCGCGTCGAGGAGGTCCTCTTACTGTGGCCAAGCAGGTCCAGCATCTTGACCGTGTCATTATTCGTTTCGCGGGTGACTCCGGTGACGGCATGCAGCTGGCGGGGGACCGATTCACCCAGGAAACGGCGGCGTTCGGCAATGACCTGTCCACGCTGCCGAACTTCCCCGCCGAGATTCGCGCCCCGGCTGGCACCCTGCCCGGCGTCTCCAGCTTCCAGCTCCACTTCGCCGACCACGACATCCTGACCCCCGGTGACGCGCCGGACGTCCTGGTGGCGATGAACCCAGCCGCCCTCAAGGCCAACCTCGGCGACCTCCCGCGCGGGGCCGACATCATCGCGAACACCGACGAGTTCACCAAGCGGAACCTGTCCCGGGTCGGCTACGGCGAGAGCCCGCTGGAGAACGGCTCGCTCACGGCCTACAACGTCCACGCGGTCCCGATCACCTCGATGACCGTCAAGGCCCTGGAAGAGTTCGAGATCACCCGCAAGGACGCCGAGCGGGCCAAAAACATGTTCGCCCTCGGCCTGCTCTCCTGGCTCTACAACCGGCCTCTGGAGGGAACGATCAAGTTCCTGCAGTCCAAGTTCGCCGCCAAGCCGGAGATCATGAAGGCGAACGTCGCGGCCTTCCAGGCCGGCTGGAACTACGGCGAGACCACCGAGGCGTTCTCCGTTCAGTACGAGGTCAAGCCGGCCAACCTCGAACCGGGCACGTACCGGAACATCACCGGCAACCTGGCCCTCGCCTACGGGCTGGTGGCCGCGTCGCGGCGGTCCGGGCTGCCGCTGTTCCTCGGCTCGTACCCGATCACGCCAGCCTCGGACATCCTGCACGAGCTGTCCAAGCTCAAGCGGTTCGGGGTCCGTACCTTCCAGGCTGAGGACGAGATCGCGGGCGTGGGCGCCGCGCTCGGCGCGGCGTTCGGCGGCGCGCTGGGCGTCAGCACCACGTCCGGCCCCGGCATGACACTCAAGATGGAGACGATCGGGCTTGCGGTCTCGGTCGAGCTGCCGCTGATCATCTGTGACATCCAGCGGGCCGGCCCGTCCACCGGCATGCCGACCAAGACCGAGCAGGCCGACCTGCTCATGGCCCTGTACGGGAGGAACGGCGAGTCGCCGGTGCCGGTGCTGGCACCCTCCACGCCATCGGATTGCTTCGACACCGCGCTGGAGGCCGTCCGGATCGCCACCAAGTACCGCACTCCCGTGGTCATCCTCTCCGACGGCTACCTGGCCAACGGATCCGAGCCGTGGCGCATCCCGGCCGTCTCCGACCTCCCCCGGCTGCGGGACGAGTTCTCGTACGCGAGCCCCAACGAGTGGCGCGGTGACGACGGCAAGGTCGAGTTCCTGCCGTTCCGGCGGGACACGGAGACGCTGGCCCGGCCGTGGGCCATCCCGGGCATGCCGGGCCTCGAGCACCGGATCGGCGGCATCGAGAAGGCGGACGGATCGGGCGCGATCTCCTACGACCCGGACAACCACGACAAGATGGTGCGGCTGCGCCAGACCAAGATCGACCGCATCGCGCGGGACATCGGGCCGCTTGAGGTGGACGACCCGGGCGGCGACGCGCGGGTGCTCGTGCTCGGGTGGGGCTCGACCTTCGGCTCGATCGGGGCGGCGGTGCGCCGGGTCCGGACGGCCGGGGGCTCGGTCGCGCAGGCGCACCTGCGGCACCTGTCCCCCTTCCCGGCCAACCTCGGCGACGTGCTGTCCGCCTACGAGAAGGTCCTGCTTCCCGAGATCAACCTCGGGCAGCTCGCGCTGCTTCTCCGCGGGCGTTACCTCGCCGACGTCATCCCCTACAACCGGGTCCGCGGCCTCCCGTTCCGGGCCGCGGAGCTTGCCGGGATCATCCAGGATGTGATCACTGATGTCTGACATCATGGCCAACGACGGGGCCGACGCGGCCGCTCACCGTCCAGCCTCGCTCACTCTTGTGCCGGTCGCCGACGAGAAGCTCACCACCAAGGACTTCAAGTCCGACCAGGAGGTGCGCTGGTGCCCCGGCTGCGGCGATTACGCGATCCTGGCCGCCTTCCAGTCGTTCCTGCCCGACCTGGAAATCCCGCGCGAGAACTTGGTCATCATCTCCGGGATCGGCTGCTCCTCCCGGCTGCCGTACTACGTGGACAGCTACGGGATGCACTCGATTCACGGCCGGGCGCCGGCGATCGCCACCGGCCTGGCCTGCACCCGCCCTGACCTGTCGGTCTGGGTGATCACCGGCGACGGCGACGCGCTCTCGATCGGCGGCAACCACCTGATCCACGCCCTGCGCCGGAACGTGAACGTCAAGATCCTGCTGTTCAACAACCGGATCTACGGGCTGACCAAGGGCCAGTACTCGCCCACGTCCGAGCAGGGCAAGGTGACGAAGTCGACCCCGTTCGGCTCGCTCGACACCCCGTTTAACCCGCTGTCGCTGGCCATCGGCGCGGAGGCCGGGTTCGTCGCCCGCACGATCGACTCCGACCGCAAGCACCTCACGAGCGTGCTGAGGGCCGCGGCGGATCACCGGGGGGCGGCGTTCATCGAGATCTACCAGAACTGCCCGATCTTCAACGACGAGGCGTTCGGGCCGCTGACCGACCCCGCGGGCAGGGACGACCGGCTGATCCGGCTGGAGCACGGTGAGCCCGTCCGGTTCGGCGCGGACCGTCGCAGAGGCCTGCGTTTCGGCCGCTACGGTGCACTGGAGGCGACCGAGGTGGCCGCAGCGGACGAGGGAGCGCTGCTCGTGCACGACGCCGAGGCGGCCGATCCCGCCTACGCGTTCGCCCTGTCGCGGCTGGGCGGGGCGGACTTCACGCACACGCCGATCGGCGTGTTCCGCAACGCCGCCCGTCCCAGCTACGACGAGCTCATGGCGGCCCAGTTGGAGGAGGCCCGCGCGAAGCAGGGCCAGGGCGATCTGGCGGCGCTGCTGGCAGGCCCCGACACCTGGCAAGTCGCCTGACTCGGGTCCCGTCCCGCGCCCCAACCTTCCCGCAGCGCGTGATCATGACATAGGTGTGGCCAGGTGCGCACCAATGTCATGATCACAAATCATCGCCCCGGGACCCGCCCGACGGCGGGGAACTGTGATCATGGGGCTGGTGTAGTCAGGCGTGCACCTGGCTCATGATCACGCCAAACGGAGGAGGATGGCCGGCCACCGGAGGAGGGCGCCGTGACGGTACGCGTGGAACGCGACGGGCAGGTCACCACCGTCATCATTGACCGCCCGGCCGTGCGCAACGCGGTGGACGGGCCGACGGCGGCCGCCCTGGCCGATGCCTTCCGTGCGTTCGCCGCCGACGACGAGGCGCACGTGGCGGTCCTGTGGGGTGCGGGCGGGACGTTCTGCGCCGGTGCCGACCTCAAGGCGGTCGGTGGCCCGGGCGGCAACCGGGCCGAGCCGGACGGCGACGGCCCGATGGGGCCGACCCGGCTGCGCCTGTCCAAGCCGGTCATTGCCGCGATCGCCGGGCATGCCGTGGCGGGGGGCCTGGAGCTGGCCCTGTGGTGCGACCTGCGGGTCGCTGAGGAGGACGCGGTCTTCGGCGTGTTCTGCCGGCGCTGGGGCGTGCCGCTGATCGACGGCGGCACGGTGCGGCTGCCCCGTGTGGTCGGGCTGGGCCGCGCGCTGGACATGATCTTGACCGGGCGGCCGGTCGCCGCGCCTGAGGCGCTGACGATGGGCCTGGCCGACCGGGTGGTCCCGCCGGGCCAGGCGCGGCCGGCGGCGGAGGCGCTGGCACGCGAGCTCGCCGCGCTGCCCCAGCAGTGCCTGCGCAGCGACCGGGCGTCCACGCTGGAAGGCGGCTGGCTCGGCGAGAACGAGGCGATGGCCAACGAGTTCCGCCGCGGCATCGCGGTGCTGGGCGCGCCCGGCACCGCCGGGGGCGTGAACCGGTTCCGCGGCGGCGCCGGCAGGGGCGGGGCCCCCGTCTAGAGGCACCACGCGGCTCGTCGCACCTCGGTGCCGGATCACGAAGGTCAGAAATCGGCAGCCCCGAGAGCCAGTCCCGCCGGCCGTATCCGCATGACTTCTCGACAGGCGTCAACCCTGGCCCGGTTGCCGGCCACAAGGCCCGCCGTCCCTACCTGCTGGTAACCAGCGCGGTGGCTAACTGGCCATGGCCGCCGCGCGAACGGCGCGGTAATATCCAGCAAGCGCCCGCCCGCGATCAGGTTCTCGATGTGCTCCCGCCACGCCGGGCAGCCCGCCTTGGGTGAGGCGAAGACGGGGTTCGTCCTGCGCCGTTGCTACGTTTGCGCTACTGGGCTTCCGTAATGCCGTAAACACTGCAATACTGCTTTGATGTCAGCTCTCAGCGTCGCCCTGCTCAACCTCAAGCCGGGCACGGGCAAGACCACATCAGCGGTCTGGCTGGCTCACGTCTTCGTTCAGGCTGGGAAGTCTGTGCTGCTCGTGGACGCGGACCCGTCCGGGAGCGCGCTGGAATGGTCCGATCTCGCCGCGATGGACCCGGGGCTGCCGCCCAAGGCGGCGTTCCCGTTCCGGATCGTGGCCCTGCCCTCGCGCGGCCTGCATCAGCGCGTGCCGGAGATCGCCCACTCCGATGACGTGGTGATCATCGACGCCCCGCAGCTGGAGGACCACGCCGGCATCGCCAGGTCGGCGATGCGCTACGTCGACGAGATCCTCATCCCGTGCGCGCCGAGCCCGATCGAGATCAACCGGACCACGCCCGTCCGGGAGGAGATCACCGAAGTCGAGGCGCTTCGCGACAAGCCCGCCCGGGTGGCAGTGCTGCTGAACCGGTGCATCACCCGCGCACACTCCACTGCCAACGCCAGGGAGGCGCTGGAGGGCCTAGGCTATGACGTGCTGCGGACGGCCGTGCCGAGGCTCGAGGTCTACGCCCAGAGCTTCGGCGTGCCGATTCCCGAGACAGGCCGCGACGTATGGCGCGGCGTGGCCCACGACCTCATCGAGCGCGTTCCTCTCGGGAAGGTGCGGTTATGACCACAGAGCGGGAACGGCGCAAGGCGCAGATGGCTGCCGCCGCGGCAAGCCGCAAGGAAGCGGGCGCCCGTCCGGCCGGCAAGACCGCGATCCGCTCGAAGCCGGTAAGGATCACTCTGGACCTGAGCCCCGAACTCTACCGTCAGCTCACCCGGTGGGCGCACTCCGCCGCGATCGAGCTGGATGTACCGCGGGTTCCCCTGGCCGACGCGGTGCGGGCGATGATCCGGGTCTCGACGGAGAGCCCGGGCGAGGTCATTGAGCGGCTTCGCCGCGACCGCGAGCAATAGCCGCCAGCCCATCGGGCCTCCCGGTGAGCCCCTAGCAGTCCTCGGAAAGCGCACGCACCCGGTGACCAGGCGTGCGATGGTCTAGGTAGGAGCGCAGCCCGTGAGCGGGGTCGGCGCCGCGGCGACGGACGTGCTGGCCGGTGTCCGCTGGCTCAGCCTGGCCGGGACGAAGGAGCCGATACCCGGCATTCATGAGCCAGTCCGCGCTTACCTGCGGAGGGTGTTGTGAGTGCAAAGAGCTGGGCCGTGGTGGTCCTGGCGGTGGTCGCGCTCTGTGTGGGGGTCGGCGTCGCCATCGCCGCCAGTCTGGATTTCCTCTTCGTTGCTCTCGCCGTGGTGGTCGCCCTGTCGGTGACGTACTTCGCGGGGCGGCTGGATAAGCGGGGCGGCGACGACTGAGCCGCAGGGGTACCGCGAACCTCGCCCATCTACCATGAGGCGGGGTGTGCAGTGAGTGAGACGGTCGAGTTCGGCGGCTGCCGCCCACCACCGCCCTAGGTATGGGTGATCGCCGGAGTTGCCGCCGTGGTGGTCCCGCCCTCGTGGCCGACCTGCCGGGACCGCTCATGGTGGCGCCGCCGCCGCTCCCGGCTCCATCCTCATGGCACAATGGCTAACTTCCCGGCGACAAAGGGGCAGGCCGGGGAAGCCGCGGCCGGCGGCTGAGTCCTGGGCCCGTCAGCGCGTGAGCCGCGTCTTGAACTCGGCAGGCTCGCGCCCCGCGGACGGGCCATCGAAAGGGGGCGGCGTGAGCGGCATACACCTGCGGCCCGGCCGGCCCTTGCTGCCCGGACCCGCCCGCCCCTGGGCCGGCGCGCTGCTGGCCTGCTGCGCGATCCTCGTCGCCGTGCTCGGCGCGCTGTTCGCACACGGCTCCCAAGCGGACCGGCTCGATCACGCCGTCGACGCTCCGATCATCAGCTGGCTCGGCGGCCACGGGCGTCTTCTGCTGTGGCTCGCCGCTCCGGGGTCGCTGGTTCCGGCGGTCATCCTGTGCGCGGCCATCGTCGTCGGCTGCGTGCTCACCGGGCGCCTCAACGGCGCCATGCTCACCGCGGCAGCCGTCCCGGTTGCCGTGGGGCTGGACGAACGCTTGCTCAAGCCCCTGGTCCACCGCACCTATCTGGGCGACGTCGTCTATCCGAGCGGGCATACCACAGCCATCGTCACGCTCGCGGCGACGCTCACGGTGCTGCTGCTCATCCCGCCGCAGCCCGCCAGGACAAGAGCGGTCCGCGTAGGGATCACGGCGGTAGCGTGCCTGGTCGGCGTCGTCGTCGCGATCGCCCTCATCGGCCTGCGCTGGCACTACTTCACCGACACCGTGGCGGGCGCCGCCGTCGGCATAGGGACGGTCTGCGGGCTCGCGCTCATTCTGGACCTGCCGGCCGCGAGGCGGTGGCTGGCGCGCGCCAACCGCCAGCCGCCGACGGCGCGGGTGCCCGCGCATGCGCAGCGTCGTTAGGCGGGAAGTGACACGGTTGTTCCGGGCGTGATCGCTAGGCCGTGACGGCCGCGTGGGTGAACTCCCGGATGATCTGAGCGAGCCGGGCTGGCTGGTCCAGGGGGATGAGCGTGTAGCTGTCGTCTACCTCGGCCAGCCGCGCTTGCGGGAGGAGTTCGGCGAGGCGCCGCCCGTGCTCGCGTGGCATGACGCGGTCTCCGCGCGCCCAGACCACGAGGGCGGGGTGGTCGAAGCCGGGCAGGCACTCGGCCGCTTCGACCAGGAGCTGTGGGTTGGCCGTACCTGCCCGGATTGCCCGGACGGCGTCGCGGCGGATCTCGGGCTGGGTCATGACCGGCTTCACCCACCGGGCGGTGGCCGCGTCTCCCCGCATCGTCAGCCAACCGAACGCGATCGGCATCCGCCGAACCGCCCGGAGCCGCATCTGCTGCATGAACAGCCCGAACATCGGAGGCGGGAGCTTGCCGGTGAGCGCGAGCGCCCTGCCGGTCAGCCCCGGCGGAAGGTTGTCGAATGCCTCGCAGGACGCGAGCACCGCCCCTCCCACGCGCGCGGTGGCGTCGCAGATGACCAGCTGCACCAGCGCCCCGCCGGTGTCGTTGCCGACGAGGGTGACGTCGTGCAGGTCAAGGCGGTCAAGGAGCTCTTCGACCAGCCGCGCGATGCCAGGCAGCGACAGGTCAGCGCCTGGGTGCACCGGCAGGCGATGCGCGCCAAGCGGCAGCGTCGGCGCCACGCACCGGTGATCGGCGGACAGGTCGGCGATCGGCCCGTCCCACAGCGAGGCGTCCATCATCATCCCGTGCAGCAGCACCAGTACCGGCCCGTCGCCACAGGTGTCGGAGTACTCGATCGTCCCGGCGGACAGCTCGATCCGCTTCATGCCCGCCCGCTTTCCCGCGGCACCGAGACCGCGACGTCCGGGTCCGTGCGATCCGCGTGCGGATGATCGAGCAGGTGCCGGCGCAGGAAGGACAGCTCGGCCCGGGCGGCCTGCTCGTGTCCGCTCAGGAAGGGCTGGTAATGCCCGCCCGGCAGCCGGACGAGCTCTCCCCGCGGGGCGCGGTCCGCCGCCGCGGCCGCTGGCCCGGGAAGCGCGGTCTGGTCCTGGTCGCAGACGACCACCAGCAGCGGGCACCGCACCCGGGGCGCGTAGCGGCCGGGCCGGTAGAACCCGAGCCGCAGCGCCGAGCGGGCGGCGGCTGCCTGCTGCCAGTCCGGGTACCGGCTGCCCCACTGGAGCGCCCTGCTGCCGTCGAGGGCGTCCGGCGTAGCGAGGAGCGCAACGCTCCCCCGCGCGCCGGTGAGCGGCACCAACCTCGGCCGGCGCCCGGCGAGGCCGCCGAGCGCATCGGCGATCCCCCTGCCGGTGAGGCGCAACAGCGCCAGCGGAGTGGTGTAACGCGCTGCGTTGCGCGCAACGGCCGGACCGTCGACGTTCGGAGTCTGGGCGATAGCCGCGCCGAGCGCCGGGTTGTCCGCCGCGACGCGGAAGACGTGACCGCCGGAACTGGAGAAGCCCCAGATCGCGAGCCTGGCCGGGTCCACTCCCGGCAGGGTCGCGGCGAAAGCGATCGCGGCCTGCCAGTCGGCGAGCTCGTCCCCGATGCGCACCACCTGGCGCGGCTGCCCCCCGCTCTCTCCAAGACGCCGGTAGTCGAAGGCGAGGACAGAGAACCCGGCACCGTTGAATCGCTGCGCGAACAGGTCGGTACCGGGCTCCTTGGTCACCGCGAATCCCCCGGTCATGATCACGCAGGCGCCGTTGGTTCCGGGGTAGTGCCAGGCGGCGCACTCGGTGCCGCCGCTGACGAAGTGAACCTTCTGCCGCTCGGTGAGCACCGGCATGTCGACCTCCCAGTGGACCAGGTTCATCCTCCAGGCAAGTGAACCACGTGGTTCACAAAATGTCCAGCCGCGGTGCCGACAGCGCAGCGCCGTCCCGGGCGCGGAAGGCTAGTCGGCGGCGGCCTCTTCCCGCTCCAGCGCGCGGGCCAGTGCCTCGAACCCGGCCTCGACTCCCGTGGTGTTCCCGCTGGTCAGCCACTCGACAATGAAGCCCCGCAGGACCGCGAGGATCATTTCGGCGACCTCGAGCTTCCGTTGATCGGTCCACTCTCGCGGGCAGATCGACAGCAGCGCGGGCAGATACTGCTGCGACGCTCCCCGGCCGAGTTCGGCATAACGGGCGGGGTCGTACATCGTCAGCCCGATCGCCTGATCGAGGACCCGCGACTCCTCGCCCACCAGGGCGGGCCACACGGCGCGCGCCCGGGCCGCCAGCGTCTGAGGGCCCCGGTCCTGGTTCCAGGCGGCCAGCGCGTTGCCGACGCGCCTCTCACGCAGCTGGAATATCGCCTGCTCGAGCAGATCGTCGACGCCATCGAAGTAGTAGAGAAGCACCTTGTGCGTCGTGCCGGCCGCCCGCGCGGCACGCCGAAGCGAGAAGTCCACCAGGCCGTTGACCGCGAGGTCGTCGGTGACACGGCCAAGCAGCTGCCGGCGTCTCGCCTCGCCGCGCGCCGACCCGGCCGAGCGCCGGTAACCGGCTCGGCCCGGTGCGCTCCGCTTGGTGGCGGCGTCCGCCTCGACGGCATCCATGATCAGACATCCTCACACAGCGAATCCACGGCGACCTCATTCGAGACCAGCCCGGCCAGCCTGGACAGCCACACCGTACTGCGTGCCGCCGGGTCGTAGCTCGTCTGCTCGCTGAGGACCTCATCAACTGGGCACTTTGTCTGGGAAGCCTGGGACATGCGCGCCGACCGGCTCGTCGCCGCCCTCCTGCTCATGCAGGCTCGTGGCCGGGTGACCGCCGGCGAGCTGGCGGACGAGCTCGAGGTGTCCGTTGCCACCGCTCGCCGCGATCTGGAGGCGCTTTCCGCGGCGGGCATCCCCGTATACCCGCAGCCGGGACGCGGCGGCGGCTGGTCGCTCGTCGGTGGCGCGCGTACCGACCTCAGCGGCCTGTCGGCAGCCGAGGCGCGGGCGCTGTTTCTGCTGGCCGGCCCGGCCGCGGCCGTCTCGGCCGAGGCCAAAGCAGCGCTGCGCAAGCTCGTGCGGGCGCTGCCGCGGACCTTCCGGGCCGACGCGGAGGCCGCTGCCAGCGCCGTGGTGGTCGACCCCACTCGGTGGGGCGAGCGTGATCGCCGCCGTCCCGACCTGGTCGGCCTGCTGGAGGCGGCCGTGATCGATCGGCGAAAGGTCCGCCTGACCGACGCGAGCCGCGCCAAAGAGCGGACCGAACGGCTGGTCGCCCGTGGGGCCTGGTCGACAAGGACGACATCTGGTACCTGATCGGCGGGACCGAACGAGGACGGCGGACCTTCCCGGTCGACCAGATTATCGGCGCCGCGCCGACCGGCGAGCCCGCCGAGCGCCCGGGCGACTTCACGCTGGCCACCGCGTGGCGGCAGGTCGTCGGCGAGGTCGAACAGCGGCGCTCACGCACGTGGGCGACCGTGCTCATCGAGGCCAGGTTCGTGCCGGTACTGCGAGCCCAGTTCGGGCGGCACTGCCACACCGACGGCGACCTCGACCACGGGCGTGCCCGGGTCCGCCTCGCCGCGCCGACTCCCCTGGACATCGCCCGGCACCTCGCCGGCTGGGGCGCGATGGTCGAGGTCGTCGAACCGCGATCCGTTGAGGCCGAGCTGGCACGGATCGGCGCCGAGCTTGCCGGCCGCTATGCCGACGGAGGCTGACGCCGATGGAGCTCTGGCCCCGTTGGAGCCACGGGTCCGCGGGCCGCCCCCCGGCGGCCGCGGATCCGGGCGGCA
>Ga0081540_1002839_pt1 | contig 14037 bp, 12 predicted proteins | sample TabmetS2T1R1_FD_71024 | JGI IMG/M metagenome (GOLD analysis project Ga0081540, IMG submission 71024) | Tabebuia heterophylla rhizosphere microbial communities from the University of Puerto Rico - S2T1R1 | ecosystem: Host-associated > Plants > Roots > Rhizosphere ... | reverse complement strand
ATGGTCGTCATCAGTGCGCGGCGCTCCCGCCATCGCCTTCGGCAGCACAATCCCGATGAGCAAGGCCTCCATCTGGATCGTCCCATCCTGATGGAAGATCCAGTTGAAGCCATATTCGTAGTTTCCCTGGTTGGCGATCCAGCCGAGAACCAGCTCGCGGCCCCGACGGCTCTCGTTGGTCCGGGGATAGTCGAAGTGCTTCCAGAGCAGTCCGCCGTCACGCTCGTACAGCGCGACGGCGCGGGGTATGTCGTAGGCGCGGCCGTGGTCGTCGGCGACGGTGGCGTCGTAGAAGGCGGCGTGGGCCGGCACGTCCGTACCCGGCTCCAGCGAGTTGGCGTAACGGCCGAGATCGATCTCGCCTTGATCGAAGGCATTGCGGAAGGACCACGCCGGAGTCCGATCGGCGTAGGGAACGAAGAGCTCCGAGAGTGACGCTCGATAGAGGATGGAGCGCAGGCGACCCCCGTCCTCATAGGCGACGGTGTAAAGGACGAGCCCCTCGCGGGGATGAACCGCGAAGCGGAACTGCCAGTTCTGCCACCGCACGAGATAACCGCGACGCTCGAAGCTCGGTCCGTCGGGCTGGCGGGTTTCGAGCGGCGTCAGGATCGGCCGCTGACGATCCACCGAAGCCTCGTCGAGGTCGTTGCCTCGGGTGGCGGGCGGAACAGGAATGACCGGGCCGTCGAGCACCCGCACCACTCGGCGCGCGTTGAGATCGACGTAGGCGATGACGCCCTCGATGGGGCGGGCGTAGGGATTGGGCGACGGCCCCTTGTAGTAGGCCACGACGCCGACCATCCGTGTGCTCGGCGTCGGCGAGCGTGCCTCGGGCCCTATGGGCCATGGATCGAGGGCTACGTTTTCGAAGTCCGGGATCCCGCGGCGTTGCATGGCCGCCCGCCACCGGCTATCCGCGCGAACGAGCTCGGCCGTCAGCGCATATTCCTCCATGAGAATGGGAGGCTGCACGCCCGGGCGTGTCTTCCAGGAGATGACGTGACGATGAGTGAGGTCGACCAGCCCCTCGATCGTCCGGTTCGCCACCCGCTCGTAGGCGACTACCGAGGCTTGGCGGGTCTGTCCCACGGCGGCGTTGATGACCAGAGCCTTGGGCGGCTCCTGAAGAGCGATGAGGGCAAACCGCGTGCCCGGACCGACCTTGCCGGCGTTGGTGAGTATCTCTACGACAGCGGCGATCTCTTCACGGCTGAGTGGATCGAGAGGATGGCGTTCCTGATCGTCGGCCCACCCGTGGGCGCCTCCGATCAGGCTCACCACCAGCACGAAGACGCCAAGCCAGCGATGCGACGGCGCATCGCCAATGCGTGGTCGCGACGCGGTTGTTCCTTCCAGATCTTTGGCCGTGACGATGGAGATGCCCTCCGTGCGCGTCACGATGCCGCCGAAGAGAGTAACGCGTCAAGCGACTATTTTCCGTGTGCGTTGTCAGTCCAGCGCATGGCGTGCCTGCTCCGCCACTGGGACGTTGACGGGAGAACAGGCGTGTGACCAGAATGTGTCCCATCGAGTATCCATGCGGCTCGACGCGCGCTCATGTCGAACACCTGAGCTGTTCTGCCAAAGCTGAAAGGAGCGGATCCATGAAGACGATCCTGGTCGGGCTGCTCGCGGCCTCGCTTGTCCCGGGTATCGCGTTTGCTTCCGGCGCCCCCCACGTGCCGATGATCGCGCAGGCCAAGACCGATCAGGCCACGCCGAAGGTAGTGGACGCGAGGCTGCTGACGGTGAGAGGCACGGTAGAGGCGATCGACAAGGACAAGCAGACGGTCACCCTCAAGGGTCCGAACAGAAGCCTGACGCTGCGCGTCCGAGATCCCAACAAGCTCGACGCCATCAAGGTTGGCGACCCGGTCGTCGGCAAATACTACGAGGCCCTGATGATCGAGGTGAAGAAGCCGGGTGAGAGCACGCTGGGCACGAGCGCGAAGCAGGCGGTCGTGACGTCCAAGCCGGGGGAGACGCCCGCGGGCGCCGTCGCGCAGCAGCTCACCGCGACGGCGACCATCGTCGCGATCGACAAGAAGGCTCAGACGGCGACGATCAAGGGTGCGGAGGGGAACACCGTCACTGTCAAGGCTCGGGATCCGAAGAACCTGGACAAGGTGAAGGTCGGTGACAATGTGGAAATCACCTACACGGAGGCTCTCGCCATCAGCCTCGACAAGTCAGCCAAGAAGTGAAAGAGAGGACCGCGATGATCAAGGTCAGCGTGATGTACGCGAACACCCCTGGAGCCCGTTTCGACCACGAGTACTACCGCGACAAGCATATGCCCCTGGTAAAGAAACGCCTGGGGAGGGCATGTCTCTACTACACCGTCGACAAAGGGCTCGGCGGTGGTGCACCCGGCGCCCCTGCGACCTACGTTGGCATGTGCCACATCTTCTGTGATTCAGTCGAGTCGTTTCAGGCGGGCTTCGGGCCGCACGCGAAAGAGATCATGGCGGACATTCCGAACTACACCGACTTGACGCCGGTCATTCAGATAAGCGAAGTGGTGGTAGAGCGGGCCTGACCGCGGCTCCAGCTGATACCTCCGTTGGACCGGGCGCTCGCTATTCGACCACCTACTGGAGGCCGTGCGGGTTGTCGATCACGACGAGCCAGGTGCCATCGGGCTGCCGGCGGGCGACCTCGGCGCTCTGCCCCTCCACCTTCATCGGCTTGCCGTCGGGTCCGGTGCCTTCCAGCACCCACTTCGACGTGGTCAAAGCGATGCCTCCCGCCTCGGCGAGCGTCCGGGCCTCGAGCGTCATCCGGGGCTTCATGGCGAGAAAGCCGCTGAGCGCTTCGCGGATGGCTTTGGCGCCGGACACGATCTGCCCGGGCTGCAGTGTGAGAGATGCTGTGGGCTCGTAAAGCTTGATCACGGCCTCGATGTCGCCGGCGTTGACCGCCTGGGCGAAGAGCACGTCGAGCTCCTCGGGTTTGTGAGCGGGCATGGGTCACCTCCCGTGAGACTTTGGCTCTTCTTAAACAGTGAACTCCACTCTATCAGAGTCCCAACGCGTCATTCCCGGCGCGATCGAGTCTCGCTCCGCGCCGCGCGTGCGATCGCGGTGATTTGGTGTCCTTGGCGAGAGCATGGCAGGATGGGAGCGTGATGACATCGAGGAGCCTCGGAGAGTTCCGCTGACCGGGCGCCGGCTTCGCTACCACTTCTCCGGCCTCGCCGGAGCCGGGATGAATCCCCTCGCCCGGCTCATGGCGGCACGCGGCCACCAGGTGCAGGGCTCCGACCGATCGTTCGACCGCGGCGAGAACCAGGAATTGGCCGCGCGGCTCGCCGCCCTCGGGATCGCGGTGAAGCCGCACGACGGCACCGCTATCACCGCGGACCTCGACCGTTTCGTGTATTCGACCGCGGTCGAGGCGGAGACTCCGGAGTTCCGCGCCGCCCGTGCGCTCGGCCTCGCCACGGTGCCGCGGCCGGCGCTGCTTGCCGAGGTGGTCGACGCTGGGCGCCCTGGTGTAGCGATCGCCGGCACCAGCGGCAAGAGCACGGTGACCGGCATGGTGGCGTGGCTGACCCGCGAGGTCGGCCTTGCCGCGACCGCGCTCGGCGGTGCGGCGCTGGCGGGCGAGGGCGTCAGCGGCTGCTTCCTCACCGGTCCCGCCGACGGCCCGGTCGTCGCCGAGGCCTGCGAGTCCGACGGCACGCTCGTCGGCTATCACCCGTCGGTCGGCCTGATCCACAACATCAGCCGCGACCACGGCGAGGTGGACGCGCTCCGGCCGCAGTTCGAGGCCTTCGCTCACCAGGCTGGCCGGCTGCTGGTCAGCGCGGACTCGCCCGAAGCCGCCGCGGTCGGGCGCGCGGTGAAGGCGGTGACCTACGGTACGGCCGACACCGCCGACGTGAGGCTCGCGGTGAGGAGCGCCGGCCCGTATCGCGCGTCCGGCTCGCTTCGCCTCGAGGGCGAGGCCATCGCGCTCGACATCGCCCAGCCCGGCGTCCACAACCTCGAGAACGCGATGGCGGCGGTGCTGGTGGCACGAGAGCTGGGCATCCCGCCCTCCGACGCGGGCCGTCTCCTCGCTCGTTTTCCAGGGGTAGCGCGGCGCTTCCAGGTCGTCGGCATCACCGGCGATGGCGTCCGCGTGGTGGACGACTACGCCCACAACGCCGAGAAGCTCCGAGCGGCCATCAACGCCGCGCAGGCCGGAGCGGACCGCGTGGTGGCAGTGTTCCAGCCTCACGGTTTCGGCCCGGCGCGCTTTCTCCGCCCCGAGCTGCGAGAGCTGCTGCCCCGCTTGCTGCGACCCCAGGACCGCTTCTGCTACGCGGAGATCTTCTACGCCGGTGGAACGGTCGCGCGGGATGTATCGAGCTCGATGCTTGCCGGCGACCTCCCGCCGACCCTCGCGTGCGGCCATGCGGCCGATCACGCCTCGGTGGTCGCGTGGGTGACGGCGACGGCGCGCCCTGGGGACACCGTGCTGATCATGGGCGCGCGCGATCCTGCGCTCCCCGCGTTGGCCCGCGCCGTTCTCGCCGCCCTCGAGTCGCGCGCGGCCTGAGCCGGCGCTTCACCGGAACGCTGCGGACTCTCTGAGTGCCGATCAGGTGGGGAGCGGCACGAAGATCGACACGCGCGGCTCCGGACCGACCTCGCGCGTGACGTGCCCCTGGCCGGTGAGGTCCTCGGCGATGAGGATGTCGCCGGGGCCGAGCCGCCGCACGGTGCCGTCGCCAATCTCGATGTCCACCGCGCCCGACAGCGTGAACACCGCGGCTCGACCGGGCGCATGATGCCAGGGGTTGGATCGCGACGCCTCGAAGCGACGGATGGTGATCCCGCTGCCGGGAATCAGCTCGGCGCTTTCTGAGCGGTCGCCTCGCGATTCGAACCGCGGATGGATCTCCTCGAAGTGGGACTTGCCGTCGGATCCCGTATAGATGCGAATGATGGCCATGTGATCTCCGATCTCGACGTGTGGCCTGGTCCTACCTAAATGGAGCAGCGCGCGCCAGATCGGCGAGACGCCGCGCTCATCTCGTCCAGTTAATGGCCTCGATGAGGGTATTGGTGGTCGCGACGATCCGATTGTGCTCGTGCACGAGGCTGCTTCGGCGAGAGAGCGCCTCGTTGCTCTCCTCGACGAGCGCATTGTAGGTGGTGACGACCGCGTTGTAACGCTGACAGAGCGCCAGGAGCTTGCTCGTAAGGCCGGGTTGCGCACAGCTGGGAGGAGAAGCTCTAGACTTGCCCATCTCCGCCTTCACCGCGTTGAGCTCGTTCAGCGTACTCTCGCGCCGCCGCTTCAGCGCATCGAGGGTCTGATCGAGGCTCTGCAGCTCGGAGGCGATGGCCGAGAGTCGCTTCTGATTGACGTCGATCTTGGCCTGTAGCGGCCGGCGATCCTCCTGGCTCTTCGCGTCGTCCTCCACGTGAAATTGATCCTGAGCTTTCTCGACATCCGCCTGCTCGCGAACCCAGAGGGCCCGGATCGTCTTGTCGAGGTTGGCGCACGAGCCGGGCTCCGACAGGAGCGCTTCCATGCGGCTCTTCATCCGACTGGCGCCGTTCAGATAGATATCGACGTGGCGCTGCTCGTGCGAGGCAACGCGCGCGGCGAATCGCTGCCAGTTGGCCTTGATATCCGGGGGAAGATCGCTCAGCCGCTTGTGCTCCGGCAGGGTGACCACGATGTTGAGCGTGATCGTCATCGGGCCCTGCTCGCACAAGCCCGAGCGAACCTCGGTGCCCTGCCAGTCCATGCTCCAGTTCGCCGAGGCTTGGCCGAGCGCGCGGCGTCCCATGTTGTCGAACAGGCCATTGTTGTCTATGTCGTCGAAGATCGCAGTCGTGGTCAGCCCGCGGACCGTATAGTAGCGGGTCGCGGTGCTCGTTTTGAGCACGACCCGCTCACGTTGTGGAGTGAGGGTGACGCTCGCGCATCCCTGGAGAACGATGAGGACGAAGACGGGCAGAGCGAGAACGCGCGTTCGCCGTTGAACCCGAACGACCATCGACAGGAGCATAGCAGGGTCGCCCGATGTGTCGGTACCGTATGGTTGGAGACAGCCGCTGGGGCATCTCCGGCCAAAGTATCGAGCCCGCTCAGTTGGAAGGAGCGACGCAGGGGTCTGACGGCTACGGTCGGCCGAGCGTACGCCATGCTACCCTTTGTCACCGGTTGGGAAGGTGCACTTGAGGAAGGTCCGCTCGAGGGCCACCCACGTGACGGCGAGCCTGACGAGCGACGGAGAGGCATTGTGCCCAACGTGCCGCGGCCGCTGACGAGGGAGATGAGCGTCATCGCGCAGGATCCGAGCGTGCGCGCGAACGGACGGATCCTGATGGCGAAGATCTCGATACCCGCCGAGGATCTCATCGCAGGCCCCATCGGCTACCGCTTGCACGTGGTCGATTACGATTCGTCATCCCGCGCATTTCACGGCGCTCACGACCTGCCGGGAGACGCCACCAAAGAACCACCCACCTGGCAGCGAGGCGATCCGCGGATCGTGAAGGACTATCGCTTCCACGCGCAGAACGTGTACGCGCTCATCATGAAGACGTTGGCCCGGTTCGAGTTCGCGCTCGGGCGGCGTATCGGATGGTCGTTCGGGCGACATCAGCTCAAGGTCGCGCCGCACGGGATGCTGGACGCGAACGCCTTCTATACGCCGCAGGAAGAAGGCCTGGTCTTCGGCTACTTCCCCGGCCAGAGCGGCGCCCCCGTCTACGCGTGCCTCTCGCACGATGTCGTGGTCCACGAGACCACGCACGCCCTCATCGATGCACTGCGTGCGCGCTATCTCGACCCTTCTAGTCCCGACCAGGCGGCGTTCCACGAGGGCCTCGCCGACGTCATCGCCCTGCTCTCGGTGTTCGCGCAGGACGAGCTTCTCGAGAGGCTCCTGCTTCAGCAGCGGACCGTCAAAGCGTCGCCGGCGCTGGTCGACCGCAAGGACCTGACTCCGCAGGCCCTCCGGGAGAGCGCCTTGTTCGGACTGGCGCGGCAGATGGGCCAGGAGATGCAGGGTGCGCGGGGAGACGCGCTTCGCCATAGCGCGCGGCTCATGCCCGACCCGCATCTGCTCGAGCAGGAGGAATACCTCGAGCCCCATCGGCGTGGAGAAATCCTCGTCGCGGCGGTCATGAATGCCTTCATTAACGCGTGGGCCGATCGCATTACCCAGCTTGGCGTTCCCGGCCAGCGGCGGTTCCCGGTGCGCCGAGTGGCGGAAGACGGCGAGGTGATTGCGGAGATGCTGTTGACGATGTGGATCCGCGCTCTCGACTACATGCCGCCCGTCCACCTCGAATTCCCGGATGCCCTGAGCGCCGCCCTGACCGCGGATCGCGAAGTACGACCGGACGACTCCCGGTACCAGCTGCGCAAGCACATCCGTGACTCGTTCACGTCATACGGGATCAAGCCGACGAAGACAAGCCTTCCCGCCGAGGGGACGTGGAAGCCGGCGCCGGAGAACCTGATCTACGAGCGGGTGCGCTTCGAATCACTACGCACCGACAAGGACGAAGTCTTCCGGTTCCTGTGGGAGAACCGCAAGGCGCTCGAGGTGCGGCCCGGCGCGTACACCGAGGTGCTGTCGGTGCGCCCGTGCACGCGGGTGGGCCTCGACGGATTCACCGTGCACGAGACGGTCGCCGAGTATTTCCAGATGGCACGCCTCACGGTGGGCGAGCTCGAGACGCTGAAGATCGCGGTCCCGCAAGCGTACATCCGCGCCCTCCGTGAGGAGCAGCGGCTGGCGCGGGCTCGCCGGACCCGGGCGCTGGCCCGAGGGGACTCGCTCGACGCCCTCGAGCGTGCGGAGCACGCGGCCTTCCTCGAAAATGACGACGAGGCGACGACGCCGGTCTCCGGGGGCGGCGTGCTGATCTTCGACGAGTACGGGCGCTTGAAATTCCACGTCCACAACGACGTGTTCGGGCGCCGGCAGAGCGCGCGGCTCCGCTATCTCTGGGAATCCGGGCAGCTCGAGGCGCGCAGTGGTGGCGCGCGGATGTGGGGAGCGCGCCTGTCCGCAATTCATCGGCTGCGGGCCATCGACGCGCGCCGCTTCCCGGCGGAGGGCTGGTAGCGGTGGCGAAGACACCGTCCTCGGTCGAGATCCGGGCTTACCAGGTGGGCTTCGGCGATTGCTTCCTCGTCACGTTCGTGTACGACGCCACAGACCGGCGTTCGGTGCTGATCGACTTCGGCACGACCGAGCTGCCGGCCGTAGGCGGCAACCGTCTCCAGCCCTCGAAGCACATGCCCCTCATCGCGAATGAGATCGAGAAGGACTCCGGGGGGAGCCTGACCGCGGTGGTCGCGACGCATCGCCACGCCGATCACATCAGCGGGTTTGCCACGGACGGCGCAACCGGCAAATCCGGCGAGGTCATCAAGAAGCTCAAGCCGAAGGTGGTCCTGCAGCCGTGGACCGAGGATCCCGACGCGAAGACCGACGCGACGAAGGCCACCCGCGACTCGAGCCGCAGCCCGAAGAGCTTCACGGCGGGGTTGCAGGCCATGCACGACATCGCTCGTGACGTGCTGGCGATCACGGAGCGCCCGCCAGCATGGATGAGCGCGGCGCTGCGCAAGGAGCTCGCGTTCATCGGGCAAGACAACATCAAGAACAGGTCCGCCGTGGAGAACCTGCTCGCCATGGGCGCGGCCAGGGGCGCGCGGGCAGTGTGGGCGCATCATGGCTCCCCGTCGGGGATGGATTCACTGCTTCCCGGCGTGAAGGTGCACGTGCTCGGGCCGCCAAACCTGGAGCAGACCGAGAAGATCCGGAAGCAGCGCAGCAGGGATCCGGATCAGTTTTGGCACCTGCTCGCTGGCCCACCGGCCCTCCACGGCACGAACGTGCTGGCGCATGGCCTCGCGCGCCCTCGGGACGGCCGCTCGGCGCTCCCGGTCGAGGCGCGCTGGTTTCGAGAGCGTCTCGACCGTATGCGCGGCGAGCAGCTCCTGCAGATCGTCCGCACCCTCGACAATCAGATGAACAACACGAGCCTGATCCTCTTGTTCGAGGTGGGCGGCAAGAGGCTTCTCTTCCCGGGCGATGCGCAGATCGAGAACTGGAGCTACGCGCTGCAGGAAGCCGAGAACGCGGCGAAGACGCGTGCCTTGCTCGCTGACGTCGACGTGTACAAGGTTGGTCACCACGGCAGCCTGAACGCGACGCCAAAGAAGTTGTTGTGGGAGAACTTCACCAAGAAAGGGACGGCCAAGCGTTTGCGGACCTTGTTGTCGACGTTGCCGGGCAAGCACGGCAAGGTGGCCAGCAAGACCGAGGTTCCCCGGCGTCCGCTTCTCGAGGCGCTCGAACAGGACACGACGCTGTTGAATACGCACGACTACCCCGTCGGCCAGAACATCCGCCTCTCGGAGAAGATCATCGTCAAGGTGTCATAGGCTGGACGAGGTCGCGCCAGCGGACAGGGAGGCAAAGTCCCGCGGTGGACCCACCGGCGGACGCCGCCGGGTCCGGGGCCATCGCCGAGGACGTCCGCCGACACCGCCATCGATCCCTCCCAGGTCATCAGCCAAAGCTGGGCTGGCGTCTTGACAACGATTCGACAGTCTGCGCAGAGTACTGCCCCACTACCGACCTTTCTCGAGCAGTTGGAGGTGCGATGCGCCTGGATCGGGACCTCGCACAACTCTCCCACGCCCTCCCCGGCCGCCGCGAGTGGCCGTTGAGGGCAATTGTGTCCACTCCCCAATAGAGCCCCGAGTCGAGCCCATGCCGGGAGGAGAAGCCATGCGGAGACGGCTACGGTACAGCAGCCAGGGATTGGCGATCCTTACTATCCTGCTCGTCGTGCTCTGGTCAGCGGGTCCAGCGGCCGCCCAGGGCAAGCCGATCCGGATCGGCGAGATCAACTCCTACAGCGGCCTGGCCACCGTGTATACCTTCCCCTACAAGGAAGGTCTCTTGATGGCCGCCAAGGAGATCAACGACGCCGGCGGAGTGCTGGGCCGGCCCATCGAGTTCATCTTCCGCGACGACAAGCTCAAGCCCGACGAGGCCGTGAAGGCGGCGCGCGAGCTGGTGGGGCAGGAGAAGGTCGACTTCCTCGCCGGCTGCATTTCGAGCGGGGTGGGGCTCGCCATCTCCGCCTATGCGAAGGAGGCCAAGACGCTCTACTTCGCCACCCACTGTCAGACCTCGCGCCTGACCTGGGACGACGGCCACAAGTACGTGGCCCACACCACCAACAACGTGAACCAGTACATCCGGGCGCTGGCCAAGAAGGCGGCCACGCTGCCGTATAAGAAGTGGGCGCACATCTCGCCTGACTACGAATACGGGCACAACGTCTGGGATGAATTCATCGCGTATCTGAAACAGCTCAAGCCCGACGTCCAGGTCATGCAGGAGAACTGGCCGAAGCTCGGCGAGACGGACCACAGCTCGTACATCACCGCGCTGCTGCAGTCCAACGCCGACGCGTTCATCAGCGCGGTGTGGGGCGCGCAGGAGATCGCCTTCGTCAAGCAGGCGCGGCCGTTCGGGCTCTTCGACAAGGTCAAGTACGTCAGCGCGTCGGTCGGCAATCCCGACGAGCTGGACCCGCTCGGCAAGGAGGCACCCGTCGGCGCGCTCACGCCCGGCTTCGCCTGGTACGACGAGGGCATGCAGAAGCGCCATCCCAAGCTCGCCGAGTGGGTGAAGAAGTACGAGGCGCGGGCCAAGAAGGATCCCACCCTGGGCGCGTCGTGGGGCTACGCCAGCGCCTACATCATCGTGGAAGCCATCAAGCGCGCCAAGAGCGCGGAGACCGATAAGGTCATCGCGGCGCTGGGCGAGGGCTACGAGATGGAGTTCCCATGGGGCAAGGTGATCATGCGAGGCTGTGACATGCAGGCCATCCCGCCCCAGTGGGTGGGGACGGTAAAGATGAACGCCCAGGGCAAGCCGGTGCTGAGCGATATCGAGGAGACCCACGGGAAGGACGTCATCAAGAGCTGCGACGAGGTCGCCAAGATCCGGGCGGTCGCGGCCGAGAAGAAGAAGTAGAGCCATTACCGCCCTCTTTCCCTGGATCACCAACGGGCCGCTCATCACCGTGCAGGTGATGAGCGGTCTGAGCGTCGGGATGCTCCTGTTCCTGGTGTCGGTGGGCATGTCGCTGATCTTCGGCGTCACGCGCATCGTGAACCTCGCCCATGGCGCGTTCTACATGGTGGGCGCCTACCTGATGGTCACGCTAGTCGAGCTTCTTCCCGATCGGCCGTGGGCCTTCTGGCTGGCTCTCCTCCTGGCGCCGGTAGGCGTGGCCGTGCTCGGTGGCGTCATCGAAGTCGGCCTCTTGCGGCTGATCTATCGTCGCGATCCGCTCATGCAGCTGATCCTCACCTTCGGCTTGATCCTGGTGATCGGCACCCTGGTCCTCCTCGTCTGGGGTCCCGACAACAAGAGCGTGCCGCGGCCGGAGGCGCTGGCCGGGTCCGTGAAGATCTTCGGACAGCCATTCCCCTCCTACTACCTGTTGGTGCTGGTGCTGGCGCCGCTGGTGGCGGTGGCTCTCTGGCTGCTCTTCTATCGCACCCGCTGGGGCATGCTCGTGCGCGCGGCCACCGTGGACCGCGAGATGCTCGGCGCGCTCGGCGTGAACGTAGCCGCGCTCTACACGCAGGTGTTCGTCTTCGGGAGTTGGCTGGCCGGCTTCGGGGGCGCCCTCGCCGCGCCCACGGTGGCGGTGGCCCTCGGCATGGACGGCGACGTCTTGACCACCGCTTTCGTGGTCGTCGTCATCGGAGGGCTGGGGAGTTTCGCGGGGAGCTTCATCGGAGCTCTGCTGGTGGGGCTGCTCCAATCATTCGGGATCCTGATCTTCCCCGCCGTCTCCATCGTGCTGCTCTTCGCTCTGATGGCCGTCGTGCTGATCGTGCGGCCATGGGGGCTGTTGGGGCGGCCGGAAGCCTAGCCCTGTCCGCGAGAAGCTGGGTCGCCCTCGTGGTTGTCGCGCTGGCGGTGGCGCCGCTCGTGCTGCCGTCCTTCTTCCTGCAGCTCCTGACCGAAATCGCCATCATCGGGTTGTTCGCCACCGCCTTCAACCTCCTGATGGGCTTCGGGGGAATGGTCTCCTTCGGCCACGCCGCCTACTTTGCCCTCGGCGCCTACACCGCCGCCCTGCTCGTCAAGCGCGCGGGGGTGCCGCTGCTCGCCGCGCTCGCCGCGGCGCCCCTCGTGGCCGCGGCCGGCGCGCTGCTCTTCGGCTTTTTCATCGTGCGGCTCAGCCACACGTACTTCGCCATGCTCTCGCTGGCCTTCGCCCAGATCGTCTTCACCGTGATCTTCAAGTGGAAGGCGCTCACCGGGGGCGACGACGGCCTGCTCGACGTGTGGCCGCCGGTCTTCCTCAAGTCGCCCGCCGCCTACTACTACTTCACGCTGATCGTTGTGGGCCTGTGCATCCTGGCCCTGCACGCCATCGTCGACTCACCGTTCGGCTATGCCCTCAAGGCGGTGCGCGAGAACCCGCGGCGGGCTCGCTACATCGGCATCGATGTGCGCCGCCACCAGCTCGCCGCCTTCGTTATCTCCGGCGCCTTCTCGGGCGTGGCGGGTAGCCTCTTCGCCTTCTACAACGGCAGCGTCTTCCCGGACTTTGCCTATTTCACGAAGTCATTCGAGCCGCTGGTCGTCGCGCTGCTGGGCGGCGTGCAGTCGTTCTTCGGTCCGCTGGCCGGCGCGTTCGGCTTCAAGATCCTCGAGTGGTTGGTCAGCCGGCAATGGCCGGTGTACTGGCCGCTCGTCCTGGGCGGGATCGTGGTCGTGGTGATCGTGGTCCTGCCGTCCGGATTCGTGGGGCTCGTGGGAGGACGGCGGTGGCGCCGCCAGCCAGCCGTGAAGGCTTAGTCCTCCAGACCTGCGCGCTCAGCAAGCACTTCGGCGGCGTCCAGGCCGTGAATGGCGTGGATCTGGCGGTGCCGCCGGGCGACCTGCGCGCAATCATCGGCCCCAACGGCGCCGGGAAGACCACGCTCTTCAACCTCATCACCGGCGACATCGCCCACGACACGGGCCACATATACTTCGCCGGCGAGGAGGTCAGCGGCCTGCCGCCGCAGCGCTTGTGCCGACGCGGCATGGGCCGCACCTTCCAGATCACGAGCATCTTCCGTCGCCTCACCGCGCTGGAAAACGTGCAGACGGCATTCCTCAGCTATCACCACCGGCACTTCAACCTCCTCGCTCCCGCGCGCCGCTTCTACCGCGACGAGGCGCTCGGCTTGCTGGAGCGCGTGGGCCTTCACGAGCAGGCGACCAAGCCAAGCGGAATCCTGGCCCACGGCGACCAGCGCCGCCTCGAGCTGGCCATCGCACTGGCCAGCGCGCCGCGCCTGTTGCTCCTGGACGAGCCCACCGCAGGCATGGCCCCGCGAGAGCGCCACGAGATCATGGCCCTGGTGGCGCGCATTGCTGGCGACACCGGCCTCACCGTGGTGTTCACCGAACATGACATGGACGTGGTGTTCGCCGTGGCGCAGCGGATTACCGTCCTCCACCAGGGCACCGTGCTCGCCGAGGGCATCCCCGCTGAGGTGCGTGCGAACGGCGACGTGCAGCGCGTCTATCTGGGCCAGACACACTGATGGCGCTCCTCGAGCTCAGCCACGTGGACGCCTACTACGATGACAGCCACATCCTGTTCGATCTCTCGCTCACGGTGGAGACCGGCGAGGTCGTCTGCCTGCTCGGGCGCAACGGCGCGGGGAAGACGACGACGGCGCGAAGCATCGTGGGGCTCACGCCACCGCGGGCGGGACGGATCACCCTGCGCGGCCATGATCTCGTCGGCCTTCCCCCGTATCGCATCGCGCGGCTCGGCATCGGCTTCGTGCCGGAGGATCGACGCGTGTTTCCCAACCTGACCGTGTACGAGAACCTGGAGGTCGCGCGACGTACCTGGGATCACGGCGCGGCCAGCACGTGGACCGTCGAGCGCGTGTTCGACCTCTTTCCCATCCTGGCTCAGCGCCACCGGCAGCTCGGGGCCACGCTGAGCGGCGGCGGGCAGCCGAAGC
>Ga0081540_1002838_pt1 | contig 14040 bp, 16 predicted proteins | sample TabmetS2T1R1_FD_71024 | JGI IMG/M metagenome (GOLD analysis project Ga0081540, IMG submission 71024) | Tabebuia heterophylla rhizosphere microbial communities from the University of Puerto Rico - S2T1R1 | ecosystem: Host-associated > Plants > Roots > Rhizosphere ... | reverse complement strand
GCTGGAAGATCGGCCGAGAGTGCGTCATTGCAGCCTACGATGCGAATTGTCGCACGGGAGGATCCTCCTGATGAGTTAACAGTAGGAGGGTGGTGGCTCACCTGACAGAGATCGGCGCTATGGGACACTTTGAAGCGTTCGCGATCATCGTTGCTTTAGTTCTGGTGGCATCGCTGGTGATCGCGCTTGTACAAACCCGAAGACGATAGCACTGAGACGTTCGCTCTACCCCGAAAGGGGACGGCGGTGGACCTAGCCGTCATGTCGGCTTTGGGCCAAACTAGAAGTCCGGACTTAACCAGGAGGTCGACTTTGCCCTCAAGAACGGACATCGTCAGCCAAGCCTGTCAGATCCGAAAGGTGCCATGGGACTAAACCGCTCGCGCGGTAGGGTGCTGCCGGGAGAACCGGGACAGCACCGATGGTGCTGTCCGGCATCCATAAGAAGGGATAGCAAACTGTGAAAAATGCCGGAAAGCCCAAAATCATCATAGCCGGCGGCGGCATTGGCGGGCTGACGGCGGCGCTTTCCCTCATCAAGCGCGGCTTCGAGGTCGAGGTTTACGAGCAGGCCCCGATCCTTCAGGAGATCGGGGCCGGTGTGCAGATCAGCGCCAACGGCATGCTTGTCCTTCACGAACTCGGCCTCGCTCCCCGCGTCATAGAAAAGGCCGCGCATCCGGAGCGGCGCGAGATTCGGATGTGGAATACCGGCCAAGCCTGGACCGCTTTCGATCTCGGGACTGTGTCGGTGCAGACCTATGGTCATCCCTACGTCACGATGTTTCGGCCAGACCTGCTGGGTATCCTGTCGGATGCGGTGACGACGACTGCACCCGGCGCGCTTCGTCTGGGACATAAGGCCGTGGGATGCGAGACCGCAGGAGAACGCGTCTTCCTGCGGTTCGACGACGGCAGCACCGCCGAAGGCGACGCGGTGATCGGCGCCGACGGAATCCACTCCGTGATCCGCGCAGGACTGCATGGCTCGGACAACGCCGAATTCACGGGTCTCGTCGCATGGCGCGGCGTCATCCCGATGGAGGACCTGCCGCGCCGCCTTGCACGTTCGGTCTCGTCGAACTGGGTCGGGCCCGGCCGTCACGTCGTGCAGTATCCCCTACGGCGCGTAACGCTGATGAACTTCGTGGGCGTGGTCGAACGCGAGGACTGGCACGAAGAGTCCTGGACGACGCCGGGTTCGCATGCGGACATGCTCGCCGACTTCGTCGGATGGCATGAAGACGTACAGGCGCTCATAGCAGCCATTCCCCAACCGTACCTCTGGGCATTGAAATTGCGCCGTCCTCTTCCGTCGTGGTCGGTGGGTCGCGTCACGCTGCTCGGCGACGCCTGCCATCCGACGCTGCCGTTTCTCGCGCAAGGTGCCGTCATGGCGATCGAGGACGGCTACATCGTGTCCCGGGCGCTCGAGGCGCACGGCATGGACGTTGCCGCGGCATTCCGCGCCTATGAATCGGCGAGGTACGAACGCACGTCCCGCGTCGTCAACGGTTCGGCCGACAACACGAAACGCTTTCACAACCCGTTGCTGGGAGATCCGGCGACGGCGCAGGCCTATGTGGAGCGCGAGTGGGCGGAAGACCGTCTGCGGGAACGATATGACTGGATGTACAGATACGACGCTACCGCCGTCGCCCTGTAACGACGTCGAGCGAAATCGGTCCGAACCAAATGCGAGGACAACTCGCAAGCGGACGACCTGGAAGCATGCTGAAATGATCAACCGTCGCTCGGTCCTGGCTGTCGGCGGTTATCGTTCCCTTGGGTGGGCCGCCGCCGACGTCCGCTCCTACCTGCGATGTGGACCTCACCGGTCCTCATCGGGATGCACCCATTTGTATGGCGCAATCTCCCGCTGCTCAGTCAACTTGATCATCCGAACTGGTGGCTTGTAGCTGCGTGTGCCGCAGGACCGGCATCGAAAGGACGGCTCTAGCTTCCAAAGCGGCGTATCACGCGCCCTGCGGATAGCATCAAGCGGCAGGCGGATGACGCGGTCACGTTGGTGATGCGCGGCGGGGATAAGGAAGACAGGGCTGCAGCATGACGGATAACGGTGGAAAACGCTGGCGCTGCTGATCAATGGAGGCGGCGCTCCCAGCACAGCAGCCACTCCGGCATCACGTCGAGCGCATGACACAGCTTTATCAGCTCGATCGGGTACAGCCGCGCGCGCCCGCGCTCCCAGCTCACGATCTGTGCCTCACTGTAGCCCGTCAGTTCGGCAAGCTCGCGGCGATCCATGTGGGCCCTGGCCATCGCACGCGTCAGGCGCTCGCCGATCCGTTGCTGCTTGGCGGCGTAATTCTCGTTAGGCATCGCCGCGCCTCCTCTGTCCGACTGTAGCTTATACCAAAATGTTAGGAGACGACAGACTTTCCCGCGCCAAAGGATGCGCGCCATGCGACGAGGCAAAGGCGCTGCAGCGGCCGTTGCCGGACAATGCGACCAGGATCGTCGCTTCGAGGAGCAGCAAGCGTAGCCCGGATGGGCGGAAGCGACATCCGGGACCACTCTAACACCGCCCCGGATATCGCGGAGCCTATCATCACTGCGCGAGCGCAATTGCGCTCGTCGCGGGGCGCGCATGCGCCGCGCCCCGTTGGCTCATCCGGGCTACCCTCGCTGTTCTTGCAGGATCGGTGAACCGAGTTCATCGAAACGGAAGAGCTGAAAGATCCGCTGGCCGTTGAAGTCGAGGACCCTCAAATCATCGGTCTCGTGCAGATTGCTTTCGACCGCTTGAAAATGCCCGCCGTAGCGCTCCTTGGCGAGCGACAATGGAACCTCAAACGCGACGAACTTGCCGATCCCTTTTTGCTTGAGCACCTCAAGAAGCCTCTGATCGCGTAAGGACTCGTGCGATGTGAGAATGAGCAGCGGACCGCTCGCCGTGAGCAGCAAAAGCGATTTCATCGGATACTCCTTCGCGGTTGGACTGAACTCAGCAAGTAGCCCGGATGAGCCAACGGGTCGCGCGAATGCGCGCCCCGCGACGAGCGCAATTGCGCTCGCGTAGTGATGAGCGGCTCCGCGACATGCGGGACTGCTCCAGCATCGTCGCCGGATATCGCTCCGCTCATCCGGTCTACTCGCTGTCCAGCGCGTAGAGCCGGCCCATCTCGATCCACGTGGCCGCGGAGCACATGAAAATTCCCATGAACCTTCACGGCTGGTCGTGCGACCAACGCGCGGTGCCGCGTTCTGCACCGCATGTTTATGCACAGCAGTGAACCATTGCGACGCTGCGAACGATTACCAGGTCCTTATTTCAAGCCATCCCAGGAGAATTGACGTGAAAAAGATTTCCTTGCGCGCTGCCATTGCCGTGCTCGCGATGGTGGCTGCCTCCGCCGCTGGCGCAGCCGAATTGCCGGTTTATGAAAAGGCGGGCTTGCCGGTCTCGGCCGTGCAGGTCCAGGTGCTCGGCGCCGAAAACGTCCAGGAAGCGTTGCCGGTCGCCATGTCAGCCACGCCCGTTCAGCTCAGCGTCCTGACACCGCGAAACAGGCTCACGACCGCACAAAGCTCGAGCGAAACCACCGGTCGCGCCATTCGCTGAAGCACAGCCGTTCATCGGCGCTTATCCGGTTTGCAAAAAGTCCGCGATATCGTCGCGGGCTTTTTTTGTAGTGAGCAGCGTTTGCTGCGGGCAGGCTCACCGAAACAGTGCGACGTAGATCACGTAGAGCCAGCCCAGGATGCCATGGATGATCGCCCAGAGGATCGAGTGGTTGTTGGTATAGGAGATCGCAATCGCGAGCGCCGAGCCGAAACCCACGCCGTATTTCGCACCCTCGACCCGAACCCCGTAATATCGATTTCCGTTCATGGTGATCCTTCGAATTGGTGCCTTGACCGCGGAAGCGTAACCCGCTGACTTCCCCCCAACAAGGACGGATGACCCCACAGGGCAACATGTAGCGTCAAAAAACCGGCTCGCCGATCGCGACCTCGCTGCGCGGGCCGAGGACGATCACGTTGCCATCAGCATCCTTTGCGCCGAGGATCAGCAGTTCGGACGTGAAGCCCGCGATGTTCTTTGCACCGAGATTGCAGACGCATACGACCAGCGAGCCGAGCAGCGCCGCCGGCTCATAGTTCGTCACTTGCGCGCTCGACCACATGATCCGCTCGGCGCCGACGTCGACGCCGACCTTCAGGGACGGGTTGCGCGCGCGGGGAAATGGCTGCACCTCCACAACCTTGCCGATGCGAATGTCGAGACGGGCGAAATCGTCGTAGCTGGCCTGGGGTTTTAGCGGAGGCATGTCTTGCTCATGGCTTGCGCGGCCGGCCGCCGAAGACATCCGCATCGAACTTCTTGGGATCGACGGGATCGTAGCGCGACCAGTCCATGGAGGGATCGTTACCATAGCGCGCCTGCCAGGCCGCATCGGTCTGCGTCGTAGCGGGGGTGACGGGGCGGAACTCGACGTGCAGGATCTTCGTCGGGCCGACCTCGCCGATCCTGTCCTTCTTCCTGACCGTCGCGCCCGCTGCGATCGGCTGGCCATCGGCGCCGGTGACGCGGCCAAGCTGGGCATAGCGCGTGAAGAGGACGCGCCCGTTGGGATAGCTATGCTTCAGCACGATATAACGCCCGCAACGGCCGATGCCGAAGGCGTCGACGGCGGCCTGTTCGTCCTGCTCGACCCTGACCACGACGGCGTCGTCCATCGCCTGGACCGCAAGCCCCTCCTTGTCGGCGGTCATGTCGATGCCGGGATGAAATTCCGGCGTGCCGCATCCACAAGGAGGGTTCATCTTCGGCTCGTCGACGGCTGCGGCCGCTTTGGGGCCTTCGAATTCGTTGACCAGAAGTCCCGGCCCCTGGGTCGTCGTGAAGAGATGGATCGCAAACAAGGTCACGGGGCTGCCGAGCGGCACCTCGTCGGGCAGATGCGCGCGGACCACGTCCTGGATGAAGAGCAGCGCTTCCTTCCCTTTGGCCGAGCGCACCTTGATGCAGCGCGTCGCCTGGACGCCGTCGATCTGCTCCTTGGCGAACCCGATCATCCTCATGGCCAGCGGGATCGTCCCGACGGCGCATGTCTCGTCATAGGAGACGAGCTTGACCGCAAGGCGAAATGGCTTTGCGGCATAGACGTCGAGGCCGGTCTGCGGCCGCGGCTCCGCCAGGATGTCATCGAGGTCAGCAGGCTTGTAGCGGGCGAAATCGAAGGTGAGGGCGGGCGTGGCGAGGAACGCCACGAGCGCTGCCGCTAGGCGCAAGCGCCGCAAGGCCGCGACATACGTTCTGTAATGAAAGAGAGCCCCAGCCATTCCCATCGAATACCCCATCCAGTCGCGGTCATTGCCTTTTCCACCATAGCGGTATGACATAACGGGAATGCTACCGGAAGTGAGATGGTCAGCGTCAGGCCGGTGACCTCACAAGCGGAATGCTCTAGGCTCGCTCGAGCTTTCCTTCCAGCCGTTCGAGCGCCTGGCCATGCATATTCTTCGACCCCAGTTTCGCATCGAACAGGAGCGCGCGCTCGCGTTTGCGGCCGCGCGCGGCTTTGGCGTGATCGTCGCCGCGGACGAAGGCGGCCCGCGGGGCTCGCATGTGCCGTTCGTGATCCAGCGGCGCGAGGATCGCGTGATCGTGCAGATTCACCTCACGGCGAAAAATCCGCTTGTCGCACTCGCCGACGGCAGCAGGCGATTCCTCCTGATCGTCTCGGGCGACGATGCCTACGTCTCCAACGACTGGTATGCCTCGCGCGACAACGTCTCGACCTGGCTCTACGAGGCCGTGCATCTTTCCGGCGTCGCGCGCTTGCGTGAGCTCTGCGACAACCGCGCCCACGGCGACGCGCTGCTCGCGGTCTCCGAGGCACGCCTGCCGAAACATCCCTGGGGCCTCGCGCAAATGGAGTCCGCCAAGCGCGAGACGATGCTCGCCTCGATCCGCGTCATCGATCTCGTCGTCGATGAGATCGAGGGCCAGTCGAAGCTCAATCAGCACAAGAGCGACGAGGACCATTTGGCGGTTGCCAATCACTTGGCGCGCGCTGAGGAGACGGCAAGCAGAAGGCTGGCCGAGCGCATGCGGGCGCTGCGGCCGGGGCTGAGCTATGAGTTGTAGAGCTGCAGCCCGGATGAGCGCAGCGATATCCGGGGGCGATGTTGGAGTTGTCCCGGATGTCGCGGAGCCTGTCATCACTACGCGAGCGCAATTGCGCTCGTCGCGGGGCGCGCATTCGCGCGACCCGTTGGCTTATCCGGGCTACTCGCTACTCGCTGGGGGTATGAGCTTGTAGGACGGAAAAGAGCAGCGACATCGCGCAACCCGAAGTGAACCCGTTGTTAAGAATTTCCGCGCGCTGGTTTGTGCGATTCCGATTCGTTCTTTGAGAACAAAATGGAGTCGGACGTAGAACAAACGTGATGGCGGATGACGCGATCGCTAATCCGCCTTACGCGGCTCGGCATGAAAGAGCGGAGTTCGCGGGTCACTTGAGGCGCGTCTCATAAAAGACGCTTGTCTCGTCCGAAAATACGAAATTGTTCCTGCTGAGCAAAATGATCGTGTATTGGCTCGGTTCAGCCGGCTTTACGGCGGCGGTGTCAAAATATTGATTGCCTTCGATGCGCCAGCTTCCATGTGTGGAATCTGCTTCAGCCGGCAGCATCGTCCAGGTGCCATCGTCCCGGTAGAGATATTGGTGACGGGGTGATCGCCATTTACCGATACGAAGACTGGATAAACGCTTGCTGTCGGAATCCTTCGGCGCGGGATGCTGCTTGATCTCGGTGTCGATCGCCTGCCATTCGTCTGTGTTCAGGTGAGCGGCCTTCTCGCGCATTTGCATGAGAAGGGTGACGTAATTCGACCGGGCCGCTTCGGTGTGATGAGAAATTTTCTCGTAAGCACGCTTGGCCTTCTGGAGCGCGCCGATGAAGCTGTTGCGATCGGGCTGTTGTGCGAGGCTGGCGAACGGCCAGGCCGCCGCGGCGCCGCCAAGCAGCGTGATGAAGTCGCGTCGTCGCATGTGGCCCCCCAGCCCTGAAGGATTCCGTGTCGGTTTTTCAGGATAGCAGATTGCGGCTGGGCTTGTGTGCTTCAAGATCGGGGGACGGAGCTCGTGGCTTACCCCTGTCCCCAACCCACGAGCGAGCCTCGCTCGTCTCGGACCCGCAAGGGGGGAGGGAGTCCGCCCTACGGTCTCCCCGCTGACGGCAATGCCGCGATCGTCTCCCTCACCAGCCGCTCCACCGCGACGTGGTCGTCATGCGGCGTATAGGCCCAGCCGAGCTTGACGATCACGAGGTCGTGGGAGGGAATGATAATCGTGTACTGGCCCTGGCTGCCGATGGCCATGAAACTGTCGGGCGGGAAGCCGGCGGCGATGCGTGTGCGGGCGGCGGTGGAGTTGCCGCGCTGGGTCCAGAAGCCGGCGCCGTAGCCGTATTCGCCGGCGCTGAGCGGCGTCAGCTCGGCCGAATAGTTCACCCAGCCTTCGGGCAGCAGGCGCTGCCCGCTCTCCGCGACGCCGTCCCGCAGGTACAATAAGCCGAAGCGGGCCCAGTCGCGGGCGCTGGCCCAGAGATGAATTGTCCCGAGCGGGACGCCGGCGCTGTCATATTCGAGCGTGGCGTGCTCGAAGCCGAGCGGCGCGAACAGTTCGCGCGCGATGAATTTTCGCGAGGACGCGGCGTCACCTCCGGCCGTGTTGCGGAGCAACCGCGACAGCAGGATGAAGTTGCAATTTGTGTAGCGCCACTCGGCTCCCGGCTTTGCGCGCAGGCGCGCATTGGCCGCGAAGGCCGACTGGTCGGCCATGTCGAACTCCATTTGCGTGTCGGCGTCAAAGAGGGTGGTAAACCCTGTTTGCAGCGACTGGCCGCAGCCGATGCCGCTCACCATGCGCAGCAACTGGTCGGCAGTGATACTGCGGCGCGGGTCGGAAGGCGCCGACCATTCGGCGATGGCGGCCGGCTGATACATATCCAGCTTTCCGCTCCGCACGAGAATGCCGAGCAGCGCATTGGTCACGGATTTCGTCATCGACCACCCGATCAGCGGCGTCGCCGGCGTGACGCCTTCCGCATAGCGCTCGCCGATCACGTGTCCCCGATGCAGCACCACGACGGCCTTGGTGAAGCGGCGCGGGCCGGAATCGGATTCGGCAAAGGCATGATCCAGCGCCTCCGACAATCTGTCGTTGGCGGGGGCGATAATGCCGGGGCCTGCAATCGCCGACGGCGACACGGCGGCCGGCGCGTGATCATCCGCCTCGCCCTGGAAGAAGCGCGCCTCGCGCCCGGGATGCAGGACGCGGCATCCGAACGGCCCGTCATGGACCGCGCGGCTGTGCACGAGGCCGGCGAGGCGGGCGCGGACCTCCTGCCGCTCCCGGTCGATCTCGTAAGTGAGCAAGGCGCCGACGGGACCGAGCTTGGGCTTGATGGCCTCGTTGTAGAACTGGGTCGGGTCCAGCCCGCCGACGAAGGTGGCCGAGCAGAGCTGATGGCTGGTAAAATGAACGGGAACGCCGGCCACGCGCGCCGGCGCGCTGCAGGTGGCGAGCGCGGCGGTCGCCGCGCCGATGCTTGTCAAGGTCAATCCGAGCCTCCAGTTATTCCGCAAGGAAATCATTCACTTCGCCCATCGGTGTTGCGCGGGCGGTTGCTTAGGCGGCATCATGCGCCGCCGTCTGTCGGCGCGCCGACACAGCGCGAATTAACGAGCAGGAAGAGCGATGAACGAGGCCGTCAGATCCGCCGCGATCACGCGAGAGCAACTGGCCGTCCTGAACGGCAGCGAATGGTTCGGCGCGCTCGAGCCCGCGTTTCAGGAGGCCGTGCTGGCCTCAGCGCGCGTCAAGCGGCTGGCTGCAGGCGAAACCGTGTTCCACCGCGGCGACGCCTCCGACGGCATCTATTGCGTCCTGTCAGGCGCCGTCTGCTTCGGCGCCATCGCGGCCTCGGGCCGGGGATCGATCGTCGCGCTCGCCGAAGCGCCGCAATGGTTCGGCGAAATCGCGCTGTTCGACGGCGGTGCGCGCACCCATGACGCCTGGGCCGACATGTCATCGACATTGCTGCATCTGCCGCTGCGTCACCTGACCAGAATTCTCACTGATGATCCGGCGAGGTGGCAGCAACTCGGGCGATTGCTCGTGCACAAGCTTCGCATCGCGCTCGCGCTGCACGAGGACATGGCGCTGGAGCCGCCGAGGGTGCGCTTGGCGCGATGTCTCATCCATCTGCTTGAGGGATATGGCCAGCGGAAGGCCGAGCCGTCATGCCATGTGCGCGTCTCGCAGGAGCGGCTCGGGATGATGCTGTCGCTGAGCCGGCAGACCGTGAATGAGATGCTGCAGCATTTGGAGCAGGAAGGGATTATTGAGTGCCAGCGCGGCGGCGTGCGGGTGCTTGATCTGGGACGGTTGAGGGAGGTGGGGCAGGGGTCGGGATAAACATTGCGGATCAGCCAACGGGACGAACACGGCCTCCGTGCGACGCGCTCACGAAGCAAACGCGTTGTTAAGAATTGGCGCGCGCTGATTTGTGCGATTCCGATTCGTTCTTTGCGAACAAAATGGAGTCGGATGGAGAACAAAGCTGTGGTGCTGTTTGTTTCTCGACCTCGGCAGAGTATCGGTTATAGTCGTGCTCGTCCGACGGCGCAGGGCGCGAATTCATGGCGAAGCAAACCGGAAAGCGTGCATCGCGACACACGATCCTGGCGATCGACGTCGGCGGTTCGCGCGTGAAATTCATGACCGACAAAGGGCGAACCAAACGCGCGTTTATGTCTGGTCCTGATCTTTCTGCGAAAGCGATGGTGAGGAACGTCAAGGCGCTGACGAAAGACTGGTCCTATGACGTCATCTCGATCGGATATCCGGGGCCTGTGATCAACAACCGGCCCTTGTCGGAGCCTCACAATCTTGGTCGGGGATGGGCCGGGTTCAATTTCGAAAAGGCCTTCGGCCGCCCGACGAAGGTCGTCAACGATGCGCTGATGCAGGCGATCGGCAGCTACCAGGGCGGCCGGATGCTGTTCCTGGGCCTTGGAACGGGTCTCGGCTCCGCGATGATCGTGGATGGCATTCTGGAACCGATGGAGCTCGCTCACCTGCCGTACCGCAACGGCCGGACGTTCGAGCAATGCGTCGGCGCCGCAGCCCTCAAGCGCGTTGGCAGGAAGAAATGGCAACGCGATGTCGATGACGTGCTGGCGCGTCTGCTCGCCGCACTGGAGCCGGATTACGTCATGCTGGGCGGCGGCAACGCCGACAAGATCGACAAATTGCCGCGCAAGGTCCGGCTCGGCCTCAATACCAATGCTTTCGAGGGCGGATTTCGGCTGTGGAAGAAGGGCGTAGTCAAACCGCTGGGCGCTCGGCGTTAGAGAATGCCAGAGCTGGCGGCGTCACGACGTGGGGCGGGTTAGCGGAGCGTAACCCGCCGGCTCGGTCGCCGAGAACGGTGGATTACGCCGGAGCCTGTCATCACTGCGCGAGCGCAATTGCACTCGTCGCGGGCCGCGCTTTTGCGCGGACCCGTTGGGCTAATCCGCCTAAGCTTGCTTCGTCGATCCCGTGTTCGCCGGTGGATCGCGGCCGGGCCCGGTTCGCCGATGGTGCGGCTGGTCACACGAATTCGTAGGCGCTCTGCCGTTCCGCGCGGGCGACTACCTTGGCCGCGTCGTCTTGCGAAGCCTTTTCGGCGCGCCGCTGGTAGTCCTCGGCAAGCGTCCTGAGCTGAAACGCAATCGCGCGGTCGGTCATGGATTGGGCGTTGCGGAGCAGGGTCTGTGCTGTCTGGAGATATTGCTTGCCGCGTCGTGAGATCTGCATTGTCATGATACCCTCGCGTGGTTCTCTGGCGTGTTCTCGCAACGGTATGGCCGGTGCGCTGTTCAACACATGCAGGCTAGGGCGATCGGGTTCATTGGCTCAATCAAGCCTAGGCAAAGTCCGGTCACCTCACGGGATCAAGGGAACCATACCAACGTATGGTGTCGCTTGGGGATCGTCGGTGGATTGGCGCAGCCTGCATGGGCCAACGGGTCGCGCAAAGGCGCGCCCAGCGACGAGCGCAATTGCGCTCGCGCAGCGAGGACAGGCTCCGAGATAGGCGGGTGGACCAGCTCACTGACGGACGCTTGGGAGGGCCGGGGTTAGGGGAGAGGCTGTCAGAAAGCAGGCGGCTTGCAGCGACGCGCTCGTCAGCCCTGCATGGGCGTGGGTTGAACCGTGGTGCGGGGTAACGTAAGCGTCCGCAATGAACGAGCCGACCGGCGGCGGCGAAGCTCCAGCCAAAAAATCTGATGCGAAGCCGGCCCTGCTTGGGGTCGCGTGCGGCGCGGGTGCTGCGCTGTTCTGGGCGCTCGGCTTCGTGGCGACACGGCACGGGCTGAAGGTCGGATTCACGCCGCCGGACCTGCTGATGCATCGCTTCGTCTGGTCGGGGTTTGTGTTCCTGCCGCTGGTGCTGCGCGCCGGCATCGGCAATCTCTGCGGCATCGGATGGCGCCGCGGACTGGTGCTGATGGTGCTGGGCGGGCCCGTGATGTCGCTCATCAGCTATACGGGTTTTCTGTTCGTGCCGCTCGGCCATGGCAGCGTGATCCAGCCTTCGAGCGCGACGCTCGGAGGCCTGCTGCTGGCCGCGGTGTTCTTGCGCGAGCGGGTTCCGCCCTCGCGCGTGCTGGGGGCGGTCGTCATCGTCGGCGGGCTTGCGGTGATCGGCGCCGAGTCGATCGGTCATATCGGTGCCGACGGTGTGCTCGGCGATCTGCTGTTCGTGATGACCGGATTCATGTTCGCGGTGTTCGGCACGCTGCTGCGCCATTGGCGCGTCTCCGCGTTCTCGGCGGCCACCGTCATCAGCGTGCTGTCGCTCGCGCTGCTGCCGCTCTATGCGGGCCTCAGTGGCTTCGCCCGCGTGGCGGCGCTCGGCCTTGGCGAGAACGCGCTGCAGGCGCTGGCGCAGGGCATCCTGGCCGGCCCCGCCGCGCTGTATCTGTTCGCGTTCTCGATCCAGACCATCGGCGTTGCCCGCGCCGCGGTGTTCCCGGCGACGGTGCCGGCGCTGACGATACTCAGCGGCTGGCTCCTGCTCGGGGAGCCGCCGACTGCGCTGCAGGCGGCGGGACTGGTCACGGTGCTGTTCGGGTTCTATCTGGCGCAAAGGCAGCGGTAGAGTGATCGGTCGTAGCCCGGATGCGCGAAGCGACATCCGGGCGGTGTTAGAGTGGCCCCGGATTGCGCTGCGCTCCATCCGGGCTACTTGCTTATCCGCTATCGGCAAGAATGCGTCAGGCCGTCGTAGCCCCGGTAAGTCCCGGACGACGGATTGTAGGTGCGGAAGCGGGTGCAGAGCATGACCATCGTCCGCTCGCGCGGCTTGTGGGCTGCCTTGTGGGCTGTCTTGAGGGCTGTCCTGGCCGGTTGCACCGATTTGCTGGGCTTTGCCGCTCTGCTGTTGACAGCGCCTTCTGATTGCTTGGCGACAGATTTCTGCTTCAAGGCAGACTTCTGCTTCACGGCGGGCTTCGCGAGCGCAACCGCTGGTTTTGCCACGGCAGGAGCCGGCTTCTGTTCGACAACCGCAGGCTTCGCGTCCGGGACGGCCGGCTTTTGCTCTGCGATGGCAGGCTTGTCGCCCGCGGCAGCCGGCTTCTGCTCGACGGCTGCGGGCTTGTCCTGCGCAACCACTGGCTTCGCCTCGGCGGGGGCCGGCTTCTGCTCTGCGATGCCAGGCTTGTCATCCGTGGTAGCCGGCTTCGCCTCGACGGCTGCGGGCTTGTCCTGCGCAATCGTTGCTGTCGTCTCGGCGGGGGCCGGCTTCTGCTCGACGATGGCAGGCTTGTCGTCCGTGGCAGCCGACTTCTCCTCCACGCCTGCGGGCTTGTCCTGCGCGATCGCTGGTTTCTCCTCCGCGGGCGCCGGCTTCTGCTCGGCGGTGGCGGGCTTGTCGTCCGCGGCAGGCGGTTTCTCTTCGGCGGCGGCCGCAGGCTTTTCCTCCGCGGGCACTGAGGGCTGCGCCGCGGTCGGGCCCGGATTGTCCGTGGCCGACGTCTGCGCGAGCGCCTGAGCGCTTATCACCATAAACAAGACACAACACAGCACGCCGGCGCGCCCGGCGACGGCGGTCGATAAAGCTGACAAACGCATGGATTGATACTCGGCTAATTGTTCCCCGATGAATGTTCCACACCCATTTGCGGCAAGTCTGTGAACAGCGTGGCTCTTTCGCTGATGACGACGCGCTTAAGACCGAGCGTGTGTGCCGGCTGCCACACCACGCGTGTTGAGGGGCTGGCGCCAAGACAACGAAAGCATCTTGAGAGTGCAGCTATGAAAAGAGGCTTGCTTGCTCCACAACCAAAGCGAGCGTAGCCCGGATGGAGCGCAGCGAAATCCGGGATCACTCCGACACCGCCCCGGATTGCGCTGCGCTCCACCCGGGCTACGTGCTACGCCCCGACCCATTGGCGCATCTCGGAATGACAAACAAGCGCGGCGCGTCTCGCGCCTGCGAGACGCCGGCATCCTTCGGCTAACGCGACCATTCCTCAAGGGAACGCCCGCTTCGCTACGGCGTTCCAACCACGAGGAGGATCTCGCCATGAAACTGAGAGGATTGTTTATCGCAGCAGCCGTGCTGCTGATGCCGACCGCCGCACTGGCGGCGCCGGGCATCGTTACCACCACGGTCAGCCTGAGGGCAGGGCCCGGTCAAGGCTTTCCGACGGTCGACCGCATTCCCGGCGGCGCCCGTGTCAACATTCATGGGTGTCTCAAAGGCATCGCCTGGTGCGATGTGAGCTGGTCGGATGATCGTGGCTGGGTGTCGTCGCAATATCTCGAATATCTCCACCGCAACCGCTACGTCTATCTGCCCGACTATGTCGATGAGATCGACGTTCCGGTCGTGCCGTTCGTGCTGACATCGTACTGGTCGAGTCATTATGCGGGACGTCCCTGGTATCACCGCCGCACCTACTGGAGCGGCTACTGGCAATCGCATGAGCGTTTCGCGACGCGGTTG
>Ga0081540_1002837_pt1 | contig 14041 bp, 12 predicted proteins | sample TabmetS2T1R1_FD_71024 | JGI IMG/M metagenome (GOLD analysis project Ga0081540, IMG submission 71024) | Tabebuia heterophylla rhizosphere microbial communities from the University of Puerto Rico - S2T1R1 | ecosystem: Host-associated > Plants > Roots > Rhizosphere ... | reverse complement strand
GGGCGGCCGGTGAGCCCGTGACGCTGCCGGTCGACGCGCCGCTCGCCGGTCTCCTCGACGCGCCCGACCTCGCGCCGCGCGACGGGGCCGTGACGCTGCCCGGGGACGGACCGTCCTTCCGCGTCTGGCGGCTGGGCGGCCAGGACCGGTGACCGACAACGACGTCCTGGTGCTCGGCGGCGCGGGCGTGGACACGGTCGTCTACGTACCGCGGCTGCCCCTGCCGTTCGCGGACAGCTACCCGGTACCGGCGATCCATTCGCGCGCCGGGCAGACCGGCGACGGTGTTGCCCTGGGTGTCCACGCCCTGGGACTGCGCACCCATCACCTGGACCTGCTCGGCGACGACCCCGAGGGTGCCCTGGTTCGCGAACTGCACGAGCGGCGCGGCGTGCCGTTCACCGCGGTACCCACGGCCGCCGGCACGAAGCGGGCTGTCAACCTGGTGTCGCCGGACGGGCGGCGGCTCTCGCTCTACGACGGCCGGGGCGGGGAGGCCGACCGGCTGCCCGCCGAACGCGTGTCGGCGCTGGCGGCCGCGAGCCGGCACGTCCACGTGTCCATCACCCATCCCTGTGGCGAGGCGCTGGCGCTGCTCGGCGGCGCCTCCGTCTCCACGGACCTGCACGACTGGGACGGCCACAACCCTTACCACGTACCGTTCGCGTGCCGCGCCGACATCGTGTTCCTGTCGGCGGCGAAGCTGTCCGACGTGCCCGACACCATGCGGCGGATCCTGGACGAGGGCCGCGCGCACACCGTGGTGGCCACCGCCGGTGCGGCAGGTGCACACCTGCTCGAACGCGGCGAACGCGCGCCCCGGCAGGTGCCGGCCGCCGAACCGCCCGCGCCGGTCGTCGACTCGAACGGCGCGGGCGACGCGTTCGTCGCGGGGTTCCTGTTCGGATTCCTGAGTGGCGAGTCAGCGTGGAACTCGGCCGGCTACGGGGCGGTGGCCGGCGCGCACGCCTGCACCGTCCCGGCCACGGCGGTGGACCCGATCGAGCGCGCGGCACTCTCGCGCGCCGACTGGCCGCCGCCGAGCTGAACCGTTCGGCCGTGGTCCCGGGTCCACTGGCCGTGACTGCGCCTAGGAGTGCCAGGTGTCGTTGAGGGTCACCGAGCCGGACGCGCCCGTGGTGTAGGCGCGGTTGGCGCCGGTCTCCCACTCGATCGTGCCGTCGGGATCCTTCTTGATGTACTTGTACTCGACGTGGGTGTTCGCCGGCAGCGTGACGGTGCCGCGCCAGACCGGGTAGGTGGCCGAGGACAGCGGGATCGAGGCGTTGGTGTTCCAGGAACCGAGCGCCGGGATCGAGCCGACCACGTAGACGTTCTGCCCCCACCAGGTGGTGACCGTCGCGGCGAAGGTCACGGCCACGGTGGGGTTGGCCGTCGGGCTCGTCGTTCCGGCGACCCTCGCGTTCACGTCCAGGGCCACCGCGTCCTTGCCGGCGACCGAAACCGTGGCCGTGCCGCCGGCGCCCACGACGACCGTCGGGCCGGTGCACGTTCCGTTGCTGAAGTCGCCGTGGATGACGTCGCAGTAGGTGCCGGCCGGCAGCCCGGTGGCGAAGGTGCGGCCGGGCAGGGCGCCGGTACTGTTGTTGAGCGCGATCCAGCCGTTCGCCGCACCCGCCGGCCCACGGCCGAACGCGACGACGTTCGAGCCGTCCGACCACCAGTTGCTGACCGTGCTGTCGGCCCGGGTGGCGTTGTGGAAGCCCACCATGTTGCGGATGGCGCGGGTGCGGTGCTGGCACTCCCAGCCGGAACCGCAGGCGACCGGCGTCACGTAGCCGTTGCCGTCGGCCGGCGGGGACTGGTCGTTGCCGCTGAAGTCGAAGGAGCTCATCACGTCCGGGGTACCGAAGTTCCACGCCAGCATGAAGACGTTTGCCAGCGTGTCGGTCGCACCGGCCTTGTAGTTCAGCGTGCTGCCGTCGCGCTCGGTGTCGTGGTTCTCCACGAACACCGTCGACTTCGCGCTCGGGTCGAGCCCGGAGCCCAGCGACTGCAGGCCGGCGATGCTGCCGTTGAAGGCGTTCCTGAGGGCGTACGCGTAGTTGAACTCGAGCACCCCGCCGTTGCCGAAAAAGGCCGCCGGCTGGAGGTTCGGGTTGGTGCTGCCGGGAAAGACCTCCTGGGCGAAGTACACCGACTGGTTGGTCAGCTTGGCCTTGATGGCGGCCATGTCGTCCTGGTTGACGTGCTTGGCCGCGTCCAGCCGGAACCCGTCGACGCCGATGCCGATCAGGTCGTTGAGGTAGGCCGCGATGGTGGACCGGACGTGGTCGCTCCCGGTCCGCAGGTCGGACAGCCCGAGCAGTTGGCACTCCTGGACCTCGGTCTGGCTGTTCCAGTCGTGGATCTGGTCGTCGGACTCCGGGCAGTCGGACGGGTCGTTGTGGAAGTCGGCAGGCGCGTAACCGGCGCTGGGGTAGCTGTAGTTGTTGGTGAACGTCGCGCCGCCGTAGGACACCGTGCTGGGCTGGTTGGCGCCGGTCATGTGATTGACCACCGCGTCGACGTAGACCTTCACGCCGGCGGTGTGGCAGGCCGACACCATGGCGGTGAACTGCTGCCTGGTCCCCATCCGGCTGCCCAGGTCGTAGGCGGCCGGCTGGTACACGTCCCACCAGGGGTGGCCGGACACGCTGATCGAGTCCTCGGGCGGGGAGACCTGCACGGCGCCGTAGCCGGCCGGGCCGAGGACGTTGGCGCACTCGGCGGCCACGGAGTTCCACGGCCACAGGAACAGGTTGGCGATCACGTCGTTGCCGGTGCCGGCGGCCGCCCGGGCACTGGTCGCGGCGCGGACCACCGGGTAGACGACGAGGGCGGACAGCAGGACGGCCACCAGCGCCACGATCCGGGCGCGGCGGGTGGCGAGGACGGTTCTCATGGACACACCTCCGGAGACGGGTTGCGGAGCGGTTCCACGGCCCCGGGTGGACGGGCGCCCGGCTCTGCCGAACACCTTGCGCCTGGGACGCATCGACAGTCAAGAGTGTCTGCAAGATATTTCAGTTGATGTCGCTCGGATTCGCCGGCAGCCGGTGGAAGCGCTTGCCGCGACCGCGGAGCGCTTCCAGCCGGTACCGGCGCCTAGCCCTTGACCGCCCCGCTGGTCAGGCCAGAGACGATGTACCGCTGCAGGAACTGGAACAGCACCACGGTGGGTACCGCGGTCAGCAGCGAGCCCGCGCAGAACATGCCGAAGTTGGCGTTGCGCTGCCCGGCGATCAGGCCGTAGAGCCCGACCGCGAGCGTCTTGGTCTCCGGTGTGGTCAGGAAGGTGTTGGCGAGCAGGAACTCGTTGATGGTGAAGATGAAGCCGAGCAGCCCGGTGACCGCGAGCATCGGCGTGACCAGCGGCAGGATGATGCGGAAGAAGATCTGGGCGTGGGTCGCGCCGTCGATGACCGCCGACTCGTCCAGCTCCCTGGGCACGGTGTCCAGGAAGCCCTTCATCAGCCAGGTGTTCACGCCCAGTGCCGGGCCGAGGTAGAGCAGCAGCAGGCCCAGTTGGGTGTTGAGCCCCAGCGCCGGGTAGAAGTCGCCGATGCGGCCGAACATCAGGTAGATGGCCACGACAGCGAGGAACTGCGGGAACATCTGGATCAGCAGTAGGGCGATCAGGCCGACCCGGCGGCCGGTGAAGCGCAGCCGGGAGAACGCGAACGCGGCCAGCATCGACACGAAGACGCCGGAGAAGGCGGACAACCCGGCGATCAGGACCGAGTTCAGGTACCAGTGGCCGAACGCGGTCGTGCGCAGCAGGTCGGTGAAGTTGCCGAGGCCGGCGCCGGTCGGGTAGAGCTGCGTGGAGGACAGGGAGCCGACGGGGTTGACCGCGGCCGACACCACGAACACGATCGGTACCAGCGAGAAGACCACGGCCAGTACGCCGACCAGGTGCCGCCAGCCCACCCTGCGAAACGACCTCACGAGCCCATGGTTCGCTCGCTCGCGCGGCGCTGAAGACGACGCCTTTCCTCGCCGCCCCGAAACCCCGACTTCGTCGGCGGGGCGGCTCAGTCCAGGCGCCGCCGCGCCAGCTCGCTCGCTCACGAGTACACCTCCTCCTGGCGGCGGGTGCGCCGGAAGCTGATCGCCGAAATGATCGCCACGATGGCGAAGATGTAGAGCGACAGCGCGGCGGCGAAGCCGAACTGCGCGCCCTGGCCGCCGAACGCGACCCGGTAGGTGTAGGTGATGAGCAGGTCGGTCGCGCCGACGCTGGAGTCCGTCGGCGGGAACGGTCCGCCCTCGGTCGTCAGCCGGATCGCGTTGAAGTTGTTGAAGTTGTAGGCGAACGACGAGATGAGCAGCGGCGAGAGGGCGACCAGCAGCAGCGGCAGGGTGACCTGCCGGAAGCGTCCCCACGCCGAGGCGCCGTCCACCTCGGCGGCCTCCTGCAGGTCCTTGGGGATCGCCTGGAGAGCACCGGTGGAGACCAGGAACATGTACGGGTACCCGAGCCAGAGCTGGACGAGGATCACCGCCGCCCTGGCCGTCCACGGCTGGCCCAGCCAGTCGACGTTCAGCGAGAACAGCTTGTTGATCAGGCCGAAGTCCTGGTTGAACATGTCCGTCCAGACCAGCAGCATGGCGAACGAGGGCATCGCGTACGGCAGCACCATCAGGGCCCGGTACACCGACCGGCCGCGCACCCGCGGCGAGTGCATCGCCAGCGCGCACAGCAGTCCCAGGGCGAACTGGGCCAGCACGGTCAGCACGGCGAAGGCCATGTTCCACACGAGTGTCCTGAGGAACGGTCCGCTGATCCGGGAGTCGGTCAGCACCCGGCCGAAGTTGCGCAGCCCGACGTTGACCCGCCAGCCCTGCGGCAGCTTCTGGCCGTCACTGTCCACAAAGGACCCGTTGGCGTTGTCCGCCCGCCAGACGTGGCCGGTGGACGTGTCGCGCACGCAGTCGCAGCCGGCGTCGTAGGCCTGGCTCGCCTTGCCGTCGAAGGCACGGGTAAGCCCGTTGGCCCGGATCGCGCCGTCCGGCGTGGGTACCGACAGCGCGGTCACCTCGGCGCCGCGGGCGTTGGCCTCGCCCAGGTTCAGCACGGAGTACCCGGACGCGGAAGTAATCCGGCCGCCCGAAACAGTGACCGACGACGGGTCTAGGGACCGCAGCCCCTTGGCGTCGCCGACGAACGTGCCGCCGGACGGGTCGGCGAGCAGGAAGACGAGGGTACCGCCGCGGGTGGCGACGGTCAGGCCGTACTCCGTCGAGCCGGGCACCTGCCGGACCGAGGCGCCCTGGATCGCGACGACCGCGTCCTGTTTGCTGCCCCGGTGGCCGTCGCCGAAATTGGTCAGCGCGGTGCTGGCCGTGTAGACCACCGGGATCACCTGAAAGGCGATCAGCAGGAGCGTGCCGGGCAGCAGGTACTTCAGGGGGATGCGCCGCTTGCTCAGGTACACGGAGAAGATGAGCGCGGTCACGACGGCCAGCGCGCCCAGCGCGGGCCAGGCGTGCGCCGACACGAGCGGGAACGCGCCCCAGACGGCGAGCGCGGCGACCAGGCCGAGCAGCAGGGTCTTGCCGGCCTGGCCGGCCAGCCGGGCGCCGGGCGGCGGCGGTGTGCGATCAGCCGCAGGGCGCGGAGGGGTCACCTCCGCGCCGTTGCGCTCGACAGCCATCGCCGGTTACTTGTTGATCTGGTCGGTGATGGTCTTCGCCGCCGCGGCCAGGGTCGAGGGCACGTCGGCGCCGCCGATAATCGCCGCCTCGGCCTTGCCGAACGGGTCCCAGATCGCGGCCATCTGCGGGATCGCCGGCAGCACCGCGCCGCCCTTGCCCGCGTCCATGAACTTCTGCAGGTCCGGGTCGCTCGCCTTGACCTGGTTCAGGGCCGTGGTCAGCGCCGGCGGGCGCGGGTTGGCCTGGTAGAGCGCGACCTGCAGGTCCGGCTTGGTCAGGTAGTTGGTGACGAACTCCTGCGCCAGCGCCTTGTTCTTGCCCTTGCTGGCGACATAGAAGGCCTGTACCCCGACGAACGGCTGCGCCGCCTTGCCGCCCGCGAAGCCCGGGACCGGCGTGATGTCGTAGTGCAGGCCGGCCTTCTTGATGTCCGGGATGGCCCAGGGGCCGGAGATGAGGAAGGCCGCCTTGCCGCCGGTGAAGGTCGGGATCGCGTTGTCGCCGGTGACGGACCGGGTCAGGGCGCCCGAACCCTTCTCGCCGAACGCGGCGATCTTCTGGAAGGCGGCGACCGAGGCGGGCTTGTCCACGCCGAGGTCGGCCGGGTCGTAGTCGCCGTTGGCCTTGGTGCCGAACAGGTACCCGCCGCCGGACGTGAACAGCGGATAGATGTGGTACGCGTCGCCGGTCTGGCTCACCTGCAGCGACATGATGTTGGTGACCTTGCCGGCGGTCTTGAGAGCCGTGCCGGCCGCGACCAGGTCGTCCATTGTGGACGGCGCGTTCGGCGCCAGGTCGGTGTTGCGGATCAGGGCCAGGTTCTCGATGGCGTAGGGCACGCCGTAGACCTGGCCGTTGAAGGTGACCGCCTTGAGCGCGATGTCGGCGAAGCCGGACTTCTGCGCGTCGGTCAGCTGCACCGGGTCGATGGCGCCGTTCTGCACCATGTTGCCGATCCAGTCGTGCGCGCCGACCACGATGTCCGGGCCCTTGCCGGACTGGGAGGCGGTGACGAAGTTCGTCTGCAGGTCCTTCGAGATCGCCTGAACCTGCACGGTCACGCCGTTGTCCTTGCCGAACTTGTCGGCGAACGGCTTGAGCGCGGCGGTCCGCTGGTCGTCGGCCCAGATCACGAGGGTGCCGCCGGCGGCCTTGCTCGGGGTGCCGGTGCCGCCCGACTTCGTACTGCTGTCGCCACACCCTGCGACGACCAACGCCACCATGCTCACGGCGGCGACCACACCCGCGGTACGGATGCGCATCGGGTTCTCCTTCGAGGGGGCGCCGCGGCCGGACTCCGCCGCGGCTGGTGTCGGGGACGTTAGCAAGTCGTTTCACAGATTGGAAGGACTTGCGGAAGACCTTTCACAAACCCCGGGTCCGTGCTCTACAGTTCGCTCATGCCCACGGACGCGCCCCGCGCTCGCCTCGCCGACATCGCCCGCCAGGCCGGAGTCAGCGAGGCCACCGTCTCGCGCGTCCTCAACGACCGGCCGGGAGTCAGCGCGGACACCCGCCAGGCCGTGCTCACCGCGCTGGACGTGCTCGGCTACGAGCGGCCGGAGCGGCTGCGCAAGCGCGCCGCCGGACTGGTCGGGCTGGTCGTGCCCGAGCTGGAGAACCCGATCTTCCCGCTGTTCGCCCAGGTCATCGAGTCGTCGCTGAGCACCTTCGGGTACACGTCGGTGCTGTGCACCCAGGTGGCCGGCGGCGTGACCGAGGACGAGTACGTCGAGATGCTGCTGGACCGTCAGGTCGCCGGCATCGTCTTCGTCTCCGGGCTGCACGCCGACACCGCCGCCGACCCCGACCGGTACCGGAAGCTGATCGACCGGCCGCTGCCGATCGTGCTGGTCAACGGCTACGTGTCCGAAGTGGACGCTCCGTTCATCTCGTGCGACGACGGGGTGGCCGGGCAGCTGGGCGTGTCCCACCTCGTGTCGCTCGGCCACCGGCGCATCGGGCTGATCAGCGGGCCGGAGCGGTTCCTGCCGGTGCAGCGCAAGCTCGCCGGCTACCGCACCCAGATGGCCGCGCACGGGCTGGAGGAGATGGTCGAGCTGTCCCTGTTCGGCGTCGAGGGCGGGTTCGCGGCCGCCGGTCGGCTGCTGGACCGCGGCGTGACCGGCATCGTCTGCGGCTCGGACCTGATGGCGCTGGGCGCCGTGCGGGCGGCCCGGTTCCGTGGCCTGTCGGTGCCCGGCGACGTCTCGATCATCGGGTACGACGACTCCCCGCTGATCGCCTTCACCGACCCGCCGCTGACCACCCTGCGCCAGCCGGTGCGCGAGATGTCGGTGGCCGCGGTACGCGCCCTGGTCGACGAGATCAACGGGCAGGCCGCGCCCCGCTCCGAATACGTCTTCCGGCCCGAACTCGTGGTGCGCGCCTCGACCGGCGCCGCACCCAGCGGCCCGACCGGCGCCGCCCGGCGCGGCTGACCGGCTCGGCCGCCCGGCGCGGCTGAGCCCGACCCACCCCGACCCGAGAGGCTCCACTGTGGACAAATGGTGGCGCGACGCCGTCATCTACGAGGTGTACGTGCGCAGCTTCGCCGACGGCAACGGCGACGGCGAGGGCGACCTCGCCGGCCTGCGCGACCGGCTGCCCTACCTGCGCGACCTCGGCGTGGACGCGCTGTGGCTGACCCCGTTCTACACCTCGCCGATGGCCGACGGCGGCTACGACGTCGCCGACTACCGCGACGTGGACCCGAGATTCGGGACGCTGTCCGACTTCGACGCCATGCTCGCCCACGCGCACTCGCTGGGCCTGCGGGTGATCGTGGACATCGTGCCCAACCACACCTCCTCGGCCCACCCGTGGTTCGTCGAGGCGCTCGCGTCGCCGCCCGGCTCGGCGGCCCGCGACCGGTACCTGTTCAGCGACACGGTCAACGACTGGGAATCGGTCTTCGGCGGGCCGGCCTGGACCCGGGTACCCGACGGCCAGCACTACCTGCACCTGTTCGACCCGGCCCAGCCGGACCTGAACTGGCGCAACGGGGAGGTGCGCGCCGAGTTCGAATCGATCCTGCGGTTCTGGCTCGACCGGGGTGTCGACGGGTTCCGGGTGGACGTCGCACACGGGATGATCAAGGCGGCAGGGCTGCCCTCGGTCGGCCACAGTGGACAGATCAGCCTGCTGGGCCGGGCCGTGCTGCCCTACTTCGACCAGGACGAGGTGCACGACATCTACCGCTCCTGGCGGAAGATCCTCGACTCGTACCCCGGCGACCGGGTGGCCGTGGCCGAGGCGTGGGCGTCCACGCCCGAGCGGCTGGCCCGGTACGTGGCCCCGGACGAACTGCACCAGGCGTTCAACTTCGACCTGCTCGACGCGCCCTGGTGGGCGCCGGTGATGCGGTCGACGATCGAGCGATGCCTGTCCGCCGCCGGTACCGTCGGGGCGCCGACGACGTGGGTGCTGTCCAACCACGACAAGCAGCGGCACGCGACGCGCTACGGCAGCGGGGACCGCGCCCGGGCCGCCGCGCTGCTGATGCTCGCGCTGCCCGGCTCGGTCTACCTCTACCAGGGCGAGGAACTGGGGCTGCCCGAGGTGCTCGACCTGCCGGACGACTGCCGGCAGGACCCGATGTGGTTGCGCTCGGGCGGTGTCGAGGTGGGCCGGGACGGCTGCCGGGTACCGCTGCCGTGGTCGGGGGACGCGCCGCCGTACGGCTTCAGCGCGACGGGCGCGGCCTGGCTGCCGAGCCCGGCCGGGTGGGCGTCGATGACGGCGCGGGCCCAGGCGGACGACCCGTCGTCGACCCTTTCCCTGTACCGGGCGGCGCTGCGGCTGCGTCGGTCGCGTCCGGCCGGCTCCGGGCTGGTCTGGCACGAGGGGCCGGAGGACGTCCTGGACTTCACCGGGCGGGGCGGGATCCGGTGCGTGGCCAACCTCGGCGACACGCCGGTACCGGTGACCGGGGAGCCGCTGCTGGCCAGTAGATCCCTTGTGGACGGTCAGCTACCGCCGGACACCGCCGTCTGGTTCTGAGGCGGGCGTCAAGCACGCACGGCGCTAGTGCGCCCTTGGCCGAATTTCCACTAGCGTCGTACTGCCGGACTCCCGCCGGATGCCAGAGGAGTACTGGACGGCGACGACCTGCTCCGTCGCCGAGAGTGATGGCGGGCCGAAGCTTCCCGCACGGATCAGCTCGGGCTTGAGCGTGTCTTCGCCGATCCGCCACAACCCACGCTGTCCGCCCCTGACCGCACTGACCAACACGTCGCGGTCGGGGCCTGCGGTTACACCGGTCGGTTGGGTGAACCCGTCGACCAGTAGCCTGAGTGTCCTGGCCTTTAGGTCCAGCCGGTACAGGTTCCAGGGCTTCTGGTCGCGAGCCCTTCCCATTCCACCAGGCGACGCGCCCAGCGACTCGGGCGAGGCCAAGAACAGGACCGCGGCCCATCCCGCGTCAGCGCCGGCCATGCCGCTCGACCGCGCTCGGTGCAGTCCGCCTCGTGAGCGAAGAAATCCCCGTCGACGCTCCACGGCAGGAGTTCGGACGGCGTGTACGCCCCGAATGGCTTGGGGCCGGTGAGGTCCATCGCGGCAATGCCCGCGCAGCCCACCGAGTTCCTTGCTATCCAGCCGGTCTTCCGGTCGCCGGACCAGAGCACGTCGGCCACGTCGGGTATCGGCGCCAGCGGCGTCGCTCGAACAGCGCCGGGCGGCCCGGCAAGCACGACGTACGTGTCGATCGTGGGAGTGCCCGGGCACGAAGCCGACGCGCCCAATTGGTCATTGGGCAGTCTGCGCAGGAAGTAGAGGAACGGCGACCGGCAGGGCAACGCCGACGCGTCCACGTCTCCCATGAACTCGGCGCCCCCCTTCGCCCGTGCCCGCCACAACTCCGCAGGTGAGTCAAGCACGCCCGGGGCACTCCGAAGAACGTAAACCCAACCGTCGTCCATTACGGCGACGTTCGGCTCCAGAAAGCCCGAGGGCGTGGGGAGGCGGTGCGCCTGCGCGTCTGATCGTTCACAGGCGAAGAGGCCTAACGAAGCGCACAGCAGGACCACACCGGACACACCCAGCAACCGAAGCTTCACCAGGAGCCCCCGTCCGGCGAGACCGTGACCGCCCTGGAGATCGATGACTCCTCGGCCAGACCGGCACAGTATCGCAGAACGGGGGGCGCGTGGCGGCGTGCCGACCAGGCTAGGGCTGCCCGCCGCGCCGCAGCAGACCCAGTCCCGCCACCGCGAGCAGGAGCATCCAGGACAGGAAGCCGAGCAGCCCGACGCCGAGCAGGGGCGAACCGTGGATCTCGGCGACGGCCGGTACCACGGCCAGGCACAGCAGCAGGCAGCCCACCGGCGCCACCGGCCCCATCCAGCGCGGGGTGAGGCCGGCCAGGTGAGCGGCCCGGCCGAGGCCCAGCAGCATACCGCCGATGGCGACCATGTTCAGCGTGAAGACGGCGTTGTGCAGCGTCCAGATCAGATGCTGCAGCCCTCGATCCCCGGCCAACAGGTCGCGGTCGGCCACCAGGGTCAGCTGTGCCACGTTCACCAGGGCGAACAGCACGGCGACGACGACCGCCGAGGACTGGCCCAACCGCCCCCAAAGCTCGGCCCGCTCGTCGCGCGCGGCACACCACCGGCTCAGCCCCGCGGCGAACAGCAGCAGTGCAAGGAACCCGATGACATACGTGGCGGCGAACAGGTGCACGGTCCACGCGTCCGCGTGGGCCAGCCGGTCGAGGTCGGCCGGCGCGGCGTCGTTGGGCGGGCTGAGCACCGCCTTGACCAGGTTCTGAAAGACGAGGAGGACGAGGAAGGTCAGGCCGGACAATCCGGCGACGAGGTTGTCGGTCGCGTGGCCGGGCGGCGCGCCTTCCGCGGATCGTGGCCGCGCCAGGTACCGGGTATCAGTCATTGGAGGTATCCACTCCTCAGCTTGAGAGACTGATACTCAGTAGAAGTTGCCTCTATTGAGAAGTCAAGGACTGCCTTTGTCGGGAGGGTGACCGCTGGACCGGCGGTCGATCAACGGGTGCGGCGGGGGGACCGCACGAGCAGTTGGGCCCAGAGCGTCTGCTTCAGCCACTCGGCGCAACGGTCGTAACTCCAGCCGAACGTGCCGGTCATGGACGCGAAGACCGTCACCGACGTGAGCGTCGCGATGACCGCGGTAGCGTCGGCCACCGAGCGGTCCGCCGGCAGGGCCCCCAGCGCGTCGAGCCGCTTGGCCGTGGCGCGAGCCCCGGCTCTGTGCCGCTCAAGCCCGGCCTTGTACGCCTCGGCCATCTCGGGCTCGACACCCGCCGCCGAGGACAGGATCTCGATGATGTCGCCATTGCGCTCGGCGACCTGGCGCGTGATGTCCACCGCGATTGCCAGCACGCGCGCGGGGTTCTCCTCCCGCGTCAACTGCGCCGCGAGCTCGGCGACGCCGGCCCGCTGGTCGATGCGGTCCAGCAGGTGGCGCAGCAGCAACGGTTTGGCACCCACGCTGGCGTACACCGTCGGTACCGCCACGCCGGCCTCGGCCGCGATGTCCGCGATGCCTGTGCCGGCGTACCCCCGCTCGGCGAAAAGCTTCAGTGCGGCGTTGAGGATGTCGTTCCTCGTCTCGGCCGCCTGCTTCTCCCGGCGGGTCATGGGTCGTGCCATGCGACCGAGTGTAGGTCGGCTCCGGTGGGTGTAAGGCCGGCTATACCTGGGGCGGCGGGAGGATGCCCCGGTCGGTGGCGTGCCGGACGAAGTCGTCGACCATGCGGTGGAACAGCGTGGCGAGCTGCTGGCGCTCCCCCGGCGACCAGTCGGCCAGCGCCTGCCAGATCGACTGCCGGCCGACCTCCAGGATGCGCTCGGCGGCGTCCCGCCCCGACGCCGTCAACCGCACCCGGTGCGCGCGGCGGTCGGCCGGGTCCGGTACCCGTTCCACGTAGCCCGCCGCCTCCAGCCGCTGCACCTGCCGGGTGACGTGTGGCGCCTCGACGGCGAGCTGGGCCGCCAGGTCCCCGGGTCGCATCGGCTCGCACTCCGCCAGATGCCGCAGGATCGGCACCGCCGCGCGGTCCACCGGTACCCCGGCCTCGGCCGCGACCTGGTGGTGCTGCTTGGCCCGGTTGACCAGGTGGGCGATGCGGGCCAGGGCGCGCTCGACCTCGACCACGTCCTGCGGGACGGAGGTGCCGCCGTGCGTGCGTGCCGCCATGTGATCCATCCTGCATCGCGTTACTTAACTTAAGCAAGTAAGCTTGCCCACGTTACGTCGAGCCGAGGAGTTGCCGTGGCACAGACCACTGGTCCGCAGGTGTCGCAGGAGCGCGCCGCCGCACCCGCCCCGTCGGGGGGTCTCACCCTGATGGCGCTGGCCATCGCCGGCCTGGTCGCCTCGCTCCAGCAGACGCTGGTGCTGCCCCTGCTGCCTCGCCTGATGCAGGACTTCCACGCCTCGGTCTCCCAGGTGACCTGGGTGTTCACCTCCACACTGCTGGCCGGGGCGGTGGCCACGCCGCTGCTGGCGCGCTTCGGCGACATGTACGGCAAGAAGAAGATGATCATCGTGGCGATGGCGGCCCTGGTGGCCGGCTCCGTCGTCTGCGCCATTTCGAACTCCCTGGGCCTGCTGGTCGCCGGCCGCGCGCTGCAGGGCGCCTCCGCCGCGCTGATCCCGCTGGCCATCGGCACGATCCGGGACACGTTCCCGCGCGAGCGCGTGATGACCGCCATCGGCGTCGTCAGCGCCACCCTGGGCGTCGGCGGCACGGTCGGCATGCTGGTGACCGGTGTCATCGCCCAGCACACCGACAGCTACCGGCCGATCTTCTGGATCGCCACCGGCGCGGCCGCGTTGGGCCTGATCCTGGTCGCCTCCTTCGCCCCCGAGGTGGGCACCAGGGCCGGGGGCCGGCCCGACGTGCTCGGCGCCGTCGTGCTCGCCGGGTGGCTGGTCTGCCTGCTGCTGGCGATCAGCGAGGGCGGCGACTGGGGCTGGGGCTCGGGCAGCATCGTCGGGCTGTTCGCCGCCGCGGCCGTGCTCTGCGCCGTCTGGGTCGTCGTCGAGCTGCGCGTACCCGACCCCCTGGTGCGGATGAGCCTGCTCGTCGGCCCCAGGTCGCTGACCGCGAACGTCGCCTCCGTCCTGCTCGGTTTCGCCATGTTCGGCGGCTTCACGCTGATCTCCAACTTCGTCCAGTCCCCCAAGGCCCAACTCGGGTACGGGCTGAGCGGCTCGGTCCTGGACGTCGGCCTCTACCTGCTGCCCAGCACCTTCGCGATGATGCTGTTCTCGGCGCTGGCCGGCCGGTTCGAGAAGCGCCTCGGCGCGGCCTACACGCTCGCGATCGGGTCGGTGTTCGTGGCCCTGAGCTTCGCGTGGCTGGTCGTCTCGCACAGCCACGTCTACGACGTCCTGGGCT
>Ga0081540_1002836_pt1 | contig 14043 bp, 14 predicted proteins | sample TabmetS2T1R1_FD_71024 | JGI IMG/M metagenome (GOLD analysis project Ga0081540, IMG submission 71024) | Tabebuia heterophylla rhizosphere microbial communities from the University of Puerto Rico - S2T1R1 | ecosystem: Host-associated > Plants > Roots > Rhizosphere ... | reverse complement strand
TGCCCCCGGATATTTGTGGGCGGGGAAAGGAATTCGGACGGCGGTTCGCGTCCGACGGCAGGTAATGTGCGGGGACGATGAGGCGTCTTGACGTCCGGCCGCCGCCCGATTGGAAAGCCGGCAAACAAAAAGCCCGCCGCGGATGTCTCCGCGCGGGCTTTCGATATTTCTTCCGATGATGGCGTTATATACCCGATTTGCCCGACGTTGTCAAGTGCAATTTCGCTATTTTCGAAATTGTTCCGCGAAACAGATCCAGCAGGAGATGCCAGACGTCGAGCATAGCGGGACGACCAGGCGCGAAAGAGCTTTGGCCTGCCCGACGTACCAATCGTTTCCAATTCGTAAACGAATTGCTGGCAGGTTGAGGCGACGGTTTCGACGAATTGCAACAGCCTTTCGCTAGCGTCGAGCCAAAAGCCCGCCGCCGGTTTCCGGTGCGGGCCGTACAATCTTCGCGATGATGGCGGGGTGCCGCTGATTTGCCCGATGTGTCAAGCGCGCTGAAGATATTTCTTCGGGAGCTCAATGAGCGCGAAGTCATTCAGTCGTACACCGCACAGTCAAAGGAGACCGCCGATGTATTTTGCTGCCGTAGTGTTGTTGATCATGTCCGGCATCCTCTACGCAGCCGGTCACCGCGAGCTTGGCGCATATAGCGCCGACGTGTGCCGCATGGGCGGCATGTTCTGCGACAATCCCTCGATCGTGCTGGTTGCAGCTGGCCTTGCCGCCGTCTGGGGCAAGTTCGTCAGCATCCGCTAGTTCGCCACGAGATAGAGCGGTGAGCGCAGCGTCAGCGTTCAGGACGACCAGCGGAGGCGCGCTCAACCGGCTGAATACCCAAACAAAAGCCCGCCGCCGTTTCCGGCGCGGGCTCGAACACTTCTTGCGATGATGGCATTATGCCACTGATTTGCCCGACGTGTCAAGGGGTATTTCGAAAATTTAGAATTTGCCCTTGGTGGCGTCCTTGGCCGCCGACATCACCTCGCCGCTAATCTGGCGCATATGCTCGCCGGCATTGGTGAACTGACTGCGCAGAAACTCCGACTGGATGCGCAGCGCCTCCTGCAGATCGTGGGCATGAACCAGCTTGCGCGCGTGCTCGAACGCCGCCTTCATATTCTGCTCGGTGAAGTTCAGCGCCTGCTTGGAAATCTCCGTGCCCGGGCTCGGCATCGAGGCCATGGACTTTGCGGCAGCATCGAAGAACATGCCGAACGCCCTTTCGGCCTGGTCGATGGTCTTTTCGGCCAGATCGCGCAGCTCCGCGGGAACTTCCAATTTCGGTTCAATCATGGTCGCCCTCCGATTTTTGGAGGACGTTACCACATTTCCCGAGCCTGTCGCCGCCAGATTGACGGATCAACCACGCCGGCAGCACAAAACCCGCCGGCCCTGAGGCCCGCATCGGCTTTCGGCTATCAGCCGCCCGAGACCTGCGCTGCGATATGGAAAGCCAGCAGAAGCGCTGGCACGCTGATAAGCCTGAGAAGCTGATCCACCGAAAGCATCGTTCGCCCCTTTGTCCCCGACACCCGCCCCCCCACGGCCGACGTCAATTCCCCCGCTGCGCCGTACGCTGATCCGAGACCAGCAACTGATCGGTATAGGCGGCCCCCGAGATGGTGAGCAGCGCCAGGATCGATATGACGGCCAGTGTTTTCATGGCCGCGATGGTTGGTTTTGAATGTGGCCAAAAACGTCAACGCTTGGCGCGTTTTCAGGCCGCTCCAGCGGAACTTGTTGGCCGAAGCCTTCGCGGACGCGTCCGGCAGCGACGGCTCTGACGAAATTTCGTCAATAAATCTCGGCGCATCGCGCGGAAACGCGCCATGCCGCATGATGTCCGGATTGCGACGATGCTGGCCCCGTACTAATACCGGTACGGCTCAATATCCAGCAGCGGGAAGGCGCTAAATACGCCCGGCTGGCTGGTCGCCATGGCCTGATGCAGATAGGACTTGTCGAGCTCACGGAAGCTGGTCACGCCGAGTAGTCCGAGACAGCGGATCACCTCATCCTCGAGCAACTCCAGCATCCGGACGATGCCCTCCTCGCCTGCGGCCGCGAGCGCCCAGCACTGCAGCCGGCCGATGCCGACGAGATCGGCCCCGGAGGCGATCGCCTTGACGATGTCGGTGCCGCGGCAGAACGAGCCGTCGACCATGATCTTCGCGCGTCCGGCAACCGCATTGACGATCTCGGGCAGCACATGCATGGCGCCGCGGCCGTGATCGAGCTGCCTTCCGCCATGATTGGAGACATAGATCCAGTCGACCCCGTGATCGAGCGCGATCGTGGCGTCTTCGGCGGTAGCGATGCCCTTGATCACCAGCGGTATCCTGAATTTGTCCTTGATCAGTTTCACCGTGCGCCATTCCAGCCCCTTCTGGAAATCGCCGCCAGTGGCGCGAAGCCGGCTTTCGCGCACATAGCGCTTGGCGATGTCGCGCTCGCGGCGGCTGTAATGCGCGGTGTCGACGGTCAGGCAGAAGGCCGAATAGCCGTTGGCGATGCTGCGGCTCACCACGTCCTCGACAAAGGCATCATCGCCGCGGACATAGAGCTGATAGAGGCGCAGCGCATCGGGCGCGGCCTGCGCCGTCTTCTCCAGCCCAGGCTCCGACACCGAGCTCAACATATGCGAGGCGCCGAACCTGCCGGCGCCTCGCGTCACGGCAGCGCCGGAGTTGGGATCGAAGATTTCGAGCGCACCGACGGGCGCGAGCACCACTGGCAGCCGCATCTTGCGGCCAAAGGCCTCGACGGACGCATCGACCTTGGCGACGTTGCGCAGCACGCGCGGCCGGAACGCGATCTCATCGAGCGACATGCGGTTGCGCCGCATGGTGGTCTCGGTCTCGGCGGCACCGACGATATAATCCCACGCATTCTGGTTGAGTCGGGCCCGCGCCTTGCGCACGAACTCGTGCAGGTTCTGGAATTCCTCGCCGCTGGCGCCGAGTTCAACATTGCGCGTTGGCCGAACCGGCGTGCCGTCATTCATGTGCTTCGCTCCCTCGTATCTTTCTATTCATCCGTCCCGCGCGTCGGGATCGCCTTGCCGAAGGCCCCGGCTCCGGCCAGCTCAGCAATGCGGCCGTCATCGTAGCCGAGCGTCTTGCGCAGCACTTCCTTGGTGTGCTGCCCAAGCAGCGGTGCCGCCACCGGATCGACCGTCGGCGTCAGGCTCATGCTGAGCGGTGTCTCGATGTTGGGGACTGCGCCTGCGGTCGGATGCGAGATGCGGCTGAGGCGTTCGCGGTCGCGCACTTCAGGCGCATTGAAGCCTTCCTCCACCGTACGCAGATAGCCGACGGGGATGTTGGCCTTCTTCATCTTCGCCATCCAGTTTTCGAGCCTGTCGGTGGCGAACACGCCGGCAATGATGGCACGCAGTTTTTCCTTGTTGGCGGTCCGGGCCTTGCGATGGGAAAAGTCCGGGTCGGTGACGAGGTCAGGCCTATCAAGCACTTCCGTCGCCAGGCGGCGGTAGAGCCGGTCGTTGGCGCAGGCCATGTAGAGCGGCCCGTCGGAAGCCTGGTAGACGCCGACCGTCGGCGAACCGTTCGGCGAGTTGCCGAAGCGTCCGGGATTGTTGCCGCTGATCAGATAGGCCATGCCGTAGAAGCCGGTCATGGAAACCGCGATATCGATCAGCGCGACCTCGACGCGCTGGCCGCGGCCGAGTTTTTCGCGCGCCAATAGCGCCATCAGGATCGCATTGCATGCCGACATGCCTGTGGCCATGTCCACGATCGGCGGTCCGGTGCGCACCGGCTCTCCGTCCGGAAAACCGTTGAGCGACATGAAACCGCTTTCGGCCTGCGTGATCGGATCGAAGCCGGGACGCAGCGCAAAGGCGCCCTTGCGGCCGTAGGCGGAGATCGAGCAGTAGATCAGCCGCGGATTTGTCGAGACCACTGAGTCATAGTCGAGGCCGTACTTCTTCATCACCCCGCCGGAGAAATTCTCCACCACCACATCAGCCTTGGCTATCAGCGCGCGAGCCACTTCCAGCGCCCTGGGATTGGTGAAGTCGAGCGCAATGCCGCGCTTGTTGCGGTTGAGGCTGAGAAACGCCGCGCTCTCGCCGCCGATTTCGGCATGCTCATACGCCCGCGAATCGTCGCCGCCGTCGGGATTTTCGATCTTGATGACCTCGGCACCGAAATCGGCCAGGGTTTGCGTGCAGGCCGGTCCGGCGACGACCCGGGTAAAATCCACCACAAACAGGCCATCGAGCGCCGTCGGTTGATCTTTTGCGCGCGGCGTGCGCTCCTGCAGATGCGGACCTGCGGTCATTTCGAGCGTTTCCCCGTTCTTCTGCCCCGCAGCATTTGGCTGGCGGGCATCGCTTTGGGGCTTTTTAGCGAAGGCCGCAGATAAGGCCAAATCCGGATTTTGCAGGGCCGGACCTGTCGCGGGCATAGCTGCCCGCGTCCGGACGGATGACCGGCCGCGCGATGAAATTCAGCCAAGACGGCCGCAATCGGCCGCCGGCGATCACTGCTGGTTCTTCTGCCAGAACGACAACAGCCCCTGCGAGGCGGAGCCGCCGATCACGCAGGGGATGCCGACCGCGACCGCCCCCAGCGCTGCCGCGGAGACGCAGCCCAGCGCCACGGCGCCGACGCCGACCTGCCCCCAGAGGTCGAGATTGCGCCGCGCATCCGAGCCCTTGGCCTTCAGGTCCTCCACGGCGGCAACGGCATCGCGCCGCAGCGTGCCGATCTGCACGGTATCGGCGGCCTCGACCACCTCCGCCAGCGGTGCCTTGACCGGCTCCTTCGCGCTTGACAGCTCGCTGCGCAAGAACTCCCGCAGATTAGCGTCACGAATGGCGTAGCTTGCCAAGGTGTATCTCGCCATGCTGCCGACAGTCAGCTTGTCCACCGTGTCACGGCTCTTGCTCCAAGGCAGCATCTCCACGATCCGCTTGATCGGCATGTGCGAGCCGGTCGCGAAATAATAACCCCACAACGTGTCGAGCAGATCCTGGCTGCCGGCGAAGGTCAGCGTCGTATTGACCTTCTTCTCCTCCTTGCCGAAGGGATTCTTCGTGAATGTGGTCTTCAGCTTGTCCATCATGCCGGGCCTGGTTTCTTCCAGCGGGATGTCGCTGAGGATCGGCAGCTTGCCGGAGAGATAATTGTCAATCATGACGCGACGCGCCGGCATCCGCGGCGCCACCCGGCGCAGCACGTTGCGCCAGTCCGGCAATCCCGAATAGGCGATGGCGCGAACGATCACCCATTCGTCCTCCGGCGCCACCGGAAAGAAGCTTGCGATCAGCTTCTCGGCTTTTTCGGGATTTGACCCAATCGCACCCGCGATGAAGCCGAGATAGATGCCGGCACTCTCCGGCTCTTTGAAGGTTTGGGTGTGGAACAGCACCCGCACGGCGGCGGGAACGTGGGCATAGTCGGGCTTTGCGCGGTAGTTGTAGATCCACTGCTGCACCACGCCGAGCGAGGCGCGCGGATCGATCTCCGGCGGCTTCTCTGCCCATGCAGGCTGGGCAAGCACGATCGCCGCGGCGACGAGGGCTACGTAACGCATATGATACTCCTGGCGGGCGTCGGCACCATTAGTGCCAACGTTTCCGGCTACTTGGCTGAGGGAGCATGAGGCGCGCATTGCGACAATTCTGAGAAAACGGGCGTTAACCTTCTCGTTCAAATTGTGGCGGCCGATTGTGGCAGGCGGTTACCGGTTCGGCCCGCAACTCTCCCTGAGTCAGACATTCTTTTGCCCCGCGGTGGCAATTGCATCACAGGCGGAACAATGGGAGTCCGGCAGGGACGTGAGTAACAGACGCAGCATCCACCGCCAGCGCGCACACCGGCTGCTGGCGGTGGGCGGGATATTGGCCGCAACCGTCGCGATGATGTCGATCGCGATGGCGGCCGAGAGCGCCTCGTCGCGCGATGCAATCGTTGTCGAGGGAAATCGACGTGTCGAAGCGGACACCATCCGCTCCCATTTTCATGCCGGGCCCGGTGGGCGCTACGACGAATCCGCGCGCGACGCCGCCCTGAAATCGCTGATCGCCAGCGGCCTGTTCGAGAACGTCTCGATCGATCGCACCGGCGAAAAGCTCGTCGTCCGCGTCACCGAGGCGCCCGTCCTCGGCCGCGTCGCCTTTGAGGGCAACAAGAAAGTCAAGGACGCCGACCTTTCCGCCGCGATCGAGTCCAAGCCGCGCGGCCCGCTGCAGCGCGCCAAGGTCCAGTCCGACGCCAACCGCATCGTCGAGGTCTACCGGCACGCCGGACGCGACGAGGTCAGCGTCAAGCCTGAGATCATCGATCGCGGCAATGGCAGTGTCGATCTCGTCTATGCCATCACGGAAGGCGCCAAGACGCCGGTGCGCAAGGTCGAATTCACCGGCAACCGTGCCTTTGGCAACCGCCAGCTCAACGCTGTCATCAAGACCTCGGCGCACTCGATGCTGAGCTTCCTGACCGGCGGCGACGCCTATGATCCCGATCGCATCGCGCAGGACCGCGAGCTGATCCGCACCTATTATCGCAGCAAGGGCTATGCCGATGCCAACGTGCCTTCGGCAAGGGCCGAATACGATCCCGCGCAAAAGGGGTTCACGGTGACCTTCGCGATCGACGAAGGCCCGCTCTACAAGTTCGGCAACGTCAACGTCATCAGCAACGTTCCGGGCGTCGATTCCGGTCAATTGTCCCAGCTGTCCCTGATCCGTTCCGGCGCCCTGTTCGACGGCAATCTCCTCGACAAGACGACGGAGCGCCTCACCATCGAATTGTCGAAGCTTGGCTATCCCTTCGCGCACGCGACGCCGCGCCTCGCGCGCAATGAGACGGCGCAGCGCGTCGACATCGACCTTGTCATCGATCAGGGCCCGCGCACCTATGTCGAGCGCATCGAGATCCACGGCAATTCGCGCACCCGTGACTACGTGATCCGACGCGAGTTCGACTTCGGCGAAGGCGACCCCTACAACAAGGCCCTGATCGACCGCGCCGAACGCCGGCTGAAGAACCTGAACTACTTCAAGACCGTGAAGATCTCGAGCCGTCCGGGCTCCTCGCCTGACCGCGTCGTGCTCGATGTCGAGACCATCGATCAGGCGACCGGCGACATCAATTTCGCCGGCGGCTATGGGACCACGGATGGCTGGTTGGGCGAGGTCAAGCTGAGCGAGCGCAATTTTTACGGTACAGGTCTTGACCTCCGATCATCGGCAACGTTCGGCCAGTATGCGCGCAGCATCAATCTCTCGGCATCGGAACCCTATTTCCTGGGCACACGGGTCGCAGCCGGCATCGAACTGTTCGGCCGGCAGAGCGACCCCTCATACTACCAGTCCTACGGCACCCAAACCTATGGCGGATCGCTGGTGTTCGGCACGCCGCTCACCGAGGAGCTCGGTGTGCAATGGCGCTACTCGCTCTACAACCAGAACATCACGCTGGGGTCGAACAGCAACGGTCTCGTTGCGTCGCTTCCGGTCCAGCAGGCCGCAGCGGCCGGTCCCACTTGGGTTTCGCAGGGTGGAACTACGACCACCTTCAGCACGCTGGACAACAACAAGAGCCCGACCAGCGGAATCAGGTCGCAGCTCAGCCAGGATATCGCCGGCCTCGGCGGCGACGTGAGATTCCTCCGCACCACTTCGGACACGCGCTACTATCAACAGATCAACAGCGACGTCGTCGCCATGGTGCGCGGGCAAGGCGGCTACATCACCGGCTGGGGCGGCGGGCAGGTGCCGCTCTTGAACAACTTCTTCGGCGGCCCAACCATGGTGCGCGGATTTGCGCCATACGGTTTCGGCCCGCGCGACCTGACAGCCGGCTCCACGCACGACAATGTGGGCGGCAGCATGTATTTTGCGACCACCGCCGAACTGCAGAGCGGCATACCCGGCGTGCCCGACGAATACGGCCTGAGAGCATCCGCTTTCGTCGATGCCGGCAGCGTGTTCCGCTACACCGGCCCGACCAGCTTCGCCGGCCAGTCGATACAGATCGCCGACAAGAACATCGTGCGTTCCTCGGTCGGCGTCGGCCTGACCTGGGCCTCGCCGTTCGGCGCGCTGACGGTCGACTACGCGGTGCCGCTCAGCAAAGCTGCCTACGACGTGGTACAGCCACTGCGCTTCAGCGCGGGAGGCTTTTGACGGGTATGCGCGCGGGCGCGGCGAAGCCGTAGAACAACGCAAGCCGATCCAGGCATTCCTGGAAGCGCCGCGCGAAATAATCCTTCCAGCGTTGCGTGGACAAGCCGCGCCGCTCGCCAACCTGTTGCATGGTCATGCCCAGGATCAGCACTTCACGGACTAGCGTCGTGCCGTCTGCACCGAGCTCATGCTCGATCCGGTTGAGCCGAACCACGGCCCTGCGCTGTCCTTCCGTGATCGGCTCTCGGATCTGGCCGCCATCGACGCGTTCACGCGTCGGATCAATCGCCTGCGGGCCGCGCTCCGCCCTCTCCCAGTCGCTCTGGAACGCGCGCCCGCCGCGGAACTGCGCTTCGTCGATCTGGTGGTGGGTATGCAACTTTGCCAGGGGATCGCCTCGCGTCGAGCGCAAGGCGATGATCTTCTCGCCGGGTTCGAGCCCGAGGGGATCGTCCACCTCGACCGGCGCCACTTCGGCATTGAGCGGCAGATCCTGCGCGCGCCGGTCATAAGCCTTTGACGGGTCGTGCGCTTTCCTGCGCTTCCTGCGAACCATTCAATACTCCCTTCCTCATTTCATAAATTCAGACCGCATCCACGAGCCTGAGCGGCGCAGCGCTTACGGTTCGCTCGCCAGCAACGTCGGGATTGCGCGTCAGATGGAAATGCGGGGTGCAATAGCTCGAACCTCTGCGGCGCGGATGGCCGCAAAAGGTGATGGCTTCCCCATCCGAGTCGCCGCCGTAGGGGAAACGGCAATCGCCGCGTTCCAGTTCGACCAGCGTGAGGTGGCGGGGGTCGACCTCGACGCAACGAAGCTCAACCTGCTCGACCCGTTCGAATACCGGACTGTGCCGGAAGAATTCCAGCGGCCGGAAATCGTCGGCGGTGCGCCGTTCCCGCAACCGCTGCAACTGCGCCTCATTCAGATTTGGCGGCGATTTGGACTGGTTTGGCTCGCCTAGGCACATTCGCCGCACGCGCCCGAGGGCGGCGTTCCGGGAATATGCGGTACCAAATCTGGCGTTGAGGGCGTTCGCGGCGTCCGCGTAGGACATGCCTTTCGTGACATATTCTTTCAAAGCCTCGCAATGCGAGGGCGGCCAGTATGCTGGTTCCACCTGTCTCGTTCCCGTCTCTGTACGTTGCCAGCACCCTCGCACTCTTATTACGATCTTCCGAATACCGAGTCAAGTACTATTTCTGAAAAACGGCATTGATTTCTTATGAAATTCGGAATGTATTGAAAATCGGAAAGGGGAATCGCCATGCAGATTGACGCGAAAATGATCGAACGGGGACTGAAGAAGACCGGCAAGTCCAAGGGCGGGTTGGCTGCCGCCATGGGTGTGCGTCCGGGCGCGGTGTCGGAAATCTTCTCGGGAATCAGGCTGATCAAGGCCTCCGAAATCGAGCCGATCACGGAGTATTTGAGGCTGAACTTCGTCCCGATCATGGGGCGTGTCGGCGCCGGGGCCGTGATCGAGCCCGAATACGAGCAGGTGCCGCCGGAAGGCCTCGGCGAGGTCGAACTGCCCTTCCCGACCGACGAGGACACTATCGCCTTCGAGGTTACCGGCGATTCCATGCTGCCAAAATACGAAAACGGCGACGTTATCGTGGTCTACAAGGAGCAGCGGCACCCGATCTCGTCCTTCTATGGCGAGGAAGCCGTGGTGCGGCTGAAGACCGGGGAGCGCTACCTAAAGACCATCGAGAAGGGAAAATCGCCGACCCAGGTGAACCTCGTCAGCTTCAATGCCAAGGCGATCAACGGGGTAAAGCCGGAGTGGATCGGCGAAATCTTCGTCACGCTGCCGCGCGGCCAGATCCAGCGCATGCGCGCCAAGGCGGCCAAGCGATCCAAGAAAGGCGGAAAGTAGTCGATCGGGCCCCGCCCCGGCGGGGCCCGATTCGCCCTGATCGGAACAAGCGCCGCGGGCTCCGCGGCGCTTTTCACTTTTCCGAATTTTTCGCTTGACTTGGTTCCGATTTTCAGCAATACTGGCCGAGTAGCACTGTTCGTTACGGCCGGAGCCTGATGCAGTATTTCGTTGTGATGATCGACTACGGACGACGAGGCCGCGAGGCCATCGTCGACCCCGAAGTCACCCGGCGTGAGGTCGTCGCCCGCGTAACGTCGGGTGAGTACAGGAACATCAGCTTTATTCACGAGATCGTCGAGTCCACGGTACAGGACATCACCGCGGATATTCTGTCCGAAGCTACCCTCTCCGTAATCGAAGCGGAAGAGATCGACCTGCAAGCTGCGCACTTCGATCATCTGCGCGATCTTCGCAAGCACGTTGCGGACGAAGGCGATATGCCCGGCGATCACGACGAACTGATTCGCGGATGAGACGGATTCCATCATCAAAATGATGTGACGGCGCGTGATCGCGTCGCGGATGGAATCAAACTCTCGTCGCGCTTCGGTCGCACGATTTTCATGCACCCTCGGTAAGAAACCGCGCAAGTAAGGGCCAGTGATTTGTGCGAGGCAGCATGAACACCGAACTCGACTGCGACCTCACCCCCGATCAGTGGGAAACGCTGAAGGCACTTCGCGCGCCGGCACCGCCTGCGCATTCGCGCAGCCGCTACGTCCTCGAAAGCCTGATCGCGCTCGATCTTGTTTCAATCGACGATGGCTTGCCCGTGATCACCGCGCGCGGCCGCCACGTCCTGATCAGGGGCTCCTCGCGGCTGCTTGATGTCGCCGCCTGACGTAGTATGGCCATAACCGCCTTTACGCGGGCGGCAAGATATGGCTCAACTTCCCTGTTCAAACAAAAACAGGCTCGCGGGCGCCGGGCGCGCCACGGAAGCCGGAGGGGGAAAAAGAAATGGCCCGCCTGCCCTATCTGGAGGCTGACCAGGTCGCGCCCGAATATCGCGACATGCTCAAGCGCAATACCAATCTGCACAAGCTGCTGGTCAATTCGCCCGACATGGCGCGCGCGTTCAATGGCGTCGGTAGCTACATCCGCTTCAAGAGCAAGCTCGATCCGCGTCTTCGCGAGCTGGCGATCCTTCAGGTGGGTTGGCTGGAGCGCTCGGAATACGAATTCACCCATCACGTAAAGATCGGCAAGGAATTCGGCGTCACCGATCAAGACATCGCCGGCCTGATCGCGGACACCGAGGGTAAGCCGTCGAAACTCGAGCCGCTCGCCAAGGCTATCCTGAAGGGCGCGCGCGAGATGGTGCGCGAGCTGGCGATGTCGGAAGCGACCTTCGCCGAGATCAGGAAAGACCTGTCCGACGCGCACATGACCGATCTCGTGCTCACCATCGCCTTTTATTGCGCGGTCGTCCGCGTGCTTGCGACGATGAAGATCGACAATGAGCCCTATTACAAGGAAGTGCTGCAGCAGTACCCGATCCCCGGAGTGAACTGACATGCGCCTGAAAGATCGCATCGCCATCGTAGTCGGCGCCGGTCAGAGCCCGGGCGAAGGCATTGGCAATGGCCGCGCCACCGCGCTGACCTTCGCGCGCGAAGGAGCAAAGGTGCTGTGCGTTGATCACAATCTCGCGTCCGCGCAGGAAACCGTGGACATGATCGCGGCCAAGGGCGGCTCGGGCGTCGCCTTCAAGGCTGATGTGACGAAAGATGCCGACATCAAGGCCATGGTCGCCGATGCGCATGACCGCTGGGGCCGCGTCGACGTCCTCCATAACAATGTCGGCGTCAGCCTGAGCGGCGGCGATGCCGAATTGCTCGCGATCACCGAAGATGCGTTTGATCGATGCGTTGCGATCAACCTCAAGAGCTGCATTCTTGCTGCGAAGCACGTGATCCCGATCATGCGCCAGCAGCGCAGCGGCGCCATCATCAACATCTCTTCGATGGCGGCGATCACAACCTATCCTTACGTCGCCTACAAGGCCACCAAATCGGCGATGATCGCCTTCACCGAGCAGCTTGCCTATCAGAACGCGGAATACGGCATCCGCGCCAATGTCATCCTGCCTGGCCTGATGAACACGCCAATGGCGGTCGATACCCGCGCCCGCGAGTTCAAGAAGAGCCGCGCCGAGGTCGAGGCGGAGCGCGACAGCAAGGTGCCGCTGCGCAGGAAGATGGGCACCGGCTGGGATGTCGCCAACGCCGCGCTGTTCCTGGCCTCCGATGAAGCAAGCTTCATCACCGGCGTGACGCTCCCGGTGGACGGCGGCGCCAGCGTCCGGCGCGGCTAGAACGTCCCTCCCGTCGGCTTTCGCATCAGCGCTTCGCCTGCACGAACCCGCGCGCCTTCCGTAACTTTCTCGCCAAACTCGAAATCGCCCGGCGCTAAAATGATGATGGTCGAGCCATGCTCGAACCAGCCGAGTTCCTCGCCTTTCCGCACTTCCACATTGCAGGGGAAGACTGTCGCTCCCCGGGTCTGCGCGTTGAGAGTGAGGTCGAGGAAATGCAGGCGGACGCTCGCCACCAGGATCGCCGCCACCGGCACCAGCGTCAGCGGCTCGCCGGTGCGCAAGCGGGCTCGGATGACCGCCCGCTCGTTCTTGCAGAACAGCCGCTCCACCCGCTTGAGCGCGATCGGATTGACGTTCCAGGTGTCGCCATGGATCAGCGTCACGCGCTCGATACGGGCGTCATGCGGCGCATGGAAGCGGTGATACATGCTTGAGGTCAGCCGCAGCGTGATGAAGCGTCCATTGCGGTGCTGCTCCACCAGCTGGGGATCGCCGAGCAGGTCGAGCAGCGAATATGGCGCGCCCTTGACCTGGAACAGCTCGGTGTCGGCAATCCGGCCGAATGCCCCGACGATGCCGTCGCTGGGGCTCGCCACGGTAGCGGAGTCGGAATCGAACGGGCGCAGACCCGGTTTCAGCTCCCGCGTGAAGCAATCGTGCAGGCTCTTGAACTCGGTCTTTTTCGCCTCGGACAAATCGAGGTCCGAGAATAGCTGCCAGCAGGCGATGGAAAAATCCCGCACCAGCGGGTTCTCGATCTTGCTGAACCAGCCCATGAAGCGGGTGATCGCCGCCCGGGGAATCCGGTTGGTCAGCAGGAAGTTGATGTCTTCCTGCTGTGTGAGGGTGGAGATGAGGGCTTTGACTGTCATGAAACTGTCAGCACGGTTGGTTAGCGCTGTTTGCCATGGATTCACCCACTCTGATTCTCTCCTTATCCACCGCCGCCGGCGCTGCCGCCGCGGCTTTCCCGAAATTGCATGCCCGTCTGGCGCTGTCCCGCGCCAAGCACCGCTCGCTGACCGGGCACTCCAAGATGTCGCGGGCCGTTGCCCGGCTGATCCCGCACTACGAGTTCGACATCGACGATTTCTTCCGCTCCGACGGCGCGCCGGCTGCGATCGCCACCCAGCGCCACGACGCTTTCTTCCGGCTCGCCAGCCTCTACGAACAGCGCTACTCGAAGGGTCGGGCGCTGACGAAAGAGGCCGCTGAGCGCATCTCCGACCTGCAGTTCACCCGCGCCTACCGCGTGCCGTTCCAGTACAGCCGGCTGGTACAGGAATATCTCGGCTCGAGTTCCTTCGTGGCATCCTCGTCCGGCGTCACCGTCACCGACATCGACGGCAATGTCTTCTACGACCTCACCGGCTCCTACGGCGTCAACATCTTTGGCATCGACTTCTACAAGGAGTGCATCGCCAGGGCAGAAGTCCGCACGCATGCGCTCGGTCCGGTCCTCGGCACCTACCACCCTGTGGTTGCCGACAATGCGAAGCGGCTGTGCGAAATCTCGGGCCTCGACGAAGTCTCGTTCCACATGTCGGGCACCGAGGCCGTCATGCAGGCGGTGCGGCTGGCGCGCTATCACACCAAGCGATCGCATCTGGTGCGCTTTGCCGGCGCCTATCACGGCTGGTGGGGGGACGTGCAGCCCCGGGGCGGCAATCCCC
>Ga0081540_1002835_pt1 | contig 14043 bp, 15 predicted proteins | sample TabmetS2T1R1_FD_71024 | JGI IMG/M metagenome (GOLD analysis project Ga0081540, IMG submission 71024) | Tabebuia heterophylla rhizosphere microbial communities from the University of Puerto Rico - S2T1R1 | ecosystem: Host-associated > Plants > Roots > Rhizosphere ... | reverse complement strand
TGCCGCGATGGGCAAGTCCGCATCGATTCCAAGGCCGAGCTTTCGCAATGAGCGCTTCCATGCGGGGGCGAATTGCGGCTGTGTGGCCGGTGTCGATGAGGCGGGGCGAGGCCCCTGGGCCGGGCCGGTGGTTGCCGCGGCGGTCATCTTCGAGGCAGGACGCGCTGCGCCGAGAGGGCTCGCCGATTCGAAACTACTCGCCCCTGACGAGCGCGCACGCCTCTATGACGCCATACGCAAGGTGGCGATCGTGGGCGTTGGCATCGTCGAGGTCGACGATATCGACAGCATCAACATCCTGCAGGCAACCTTCCGCGCCATGCAGGAGGCGATCGCCTGCCTCTCAACAGCTCCGGAGACGGTGCTTGTTGACGGCAATATCTGCCCGTCCCTGCCCTGCCGGGGCGTCGCTGTCATCGAGGGCGACCAACTGTGCCCCTCGATCGCCGCGGCCTCGATTATCGCCAAAGTCACGCGCGACCGCCTGATGATCAGCCTGGCGCAAAACTTCCCAGGCTATAGCTGGGAGACCAACAAGGGCTATGGTACGCGCGAGCACGTCAATGGCATCCTTCGACTTGGCGTGACGCAGCATCACCGTCGGTCCTTTGCGCCGATCAAACTGGCGCTGGAAGGGCGCTCAGACGAACTGGCGCTTTATCGGGTGAAACAAATCACGTTCTGATCGCATTGCGTGTGGTCGCGTTTCGGGTCCAGTCCGTCACACAGAGCTGGAGCTTAGAGGATGAAACTCAGCGCACCCTCCATCGGTATTTTCCTGATCTCAACGCTCATCATCGGCCTGATCGTCGCCGCCAATTATTTCGGCGTCCATGTTCCCATTCTCACCGCAATCGCGACGGGCCACCCCTTTGAAGTTACGCTTGCCGCCTGGTTCCTTTTATTCTTAGGAGTGGCATTCAACCTGTGACGCGCCCTATATAGGCCTTCGCGGGAGCCAACGGCATATCGTAGGCGTTCACGTTGAGGGGTGTAGGCTGGAGAGTGCCAGCGTCCTGTTGTCGAGGAAGAGTAGACGCGTGTTTTTGAAACCTCACCCCTTGCGGTCCGTCATTGCAGGCCTGGCCGCCAGCGCGATGTTATTTGCCGATATCGCCCCGGCACTCGCCCAGCAGCAAAATCCGCCGCCAACCCAAAGCCCCGCTGCCGCTCCCGCTCCTTCTCCAACACCCAACGGTGCTCCTTCGGCGCCTAGCGCTACCCCAGCACCCAACGCTGCGCCGGCACCCACCACCAGGGGGCCAACCGTCACGCTTGAGGACTGCCAGACGCTGGCTGATGCCGACGTGCGTGCGCGCGTCCGCGAGCTGACCGAGAGCGTGCTGAAGCGTGAGATGGGTCAGGTTGACTACGCCGCCCTGGTCGACAAACATTGGCGCGACGTCAATATGAGCCAGCGGATCGACACTGAGATCGACGATGCGATCCGTCTCGCCCGCGCCGAGACCAATATCCTTGATCGTGCCTATTCAACCGTCAGCCGCGAAACTGCCGAGAAGACCGCCATTGCTGTTGCCGAGCGCGCCTACAGCTCGGAAGGCTTCAAGAACGCTGTCAGCGATCTCGCCCAGGGTGTCGCCCGCGATTTCGGCAGCCAGATCGAGGGGACAGCCGGGCGTGTCGCGCCTCCTGTTGTCGCCTGTGTGCAGACCGCGCTGCAGAGCCGCTACGGCAGCGCCGTCGCTATAACCTTCGCCCGTGAGACCGAAAACAACGTCCACATCAAGGCCGAGATCGCCAGCGCAAAAATCGGCTCGAGTGACCTGCTCATTCAGGGCGCTCCGACAATCGCCGGCATCGTGCTGATCGTCAGCCGCCGGGTGATTGCCCAGATCGTCACAAATCTTGGCCGGCGCGCTGCCGGGCTCATCGCTTCGCGTATCATCTCGACCTTCACAGGCCTGGTCGGCCTCGCCCTGATCGCACGTGACCTCTATGAGGCGAGCGAAGGGGTGTTTCCGCTGATTGCCGATCGGATGAAATCGGACGAGGCGAAAGACCTCATCAAAGCCGAGATCGTCAAATCGATCTCCTCTGACCTCGGCCAGCAGCTCTCCTCGATCGCTGAGGAGACCGCCGAACGCATCTACGGCCTCTGGCTGGATTTCAAGACGAAATACAACACGCTCCTCACGCTCGCCGAGGAGAACACCGGCTTTGCGAATTTCCTGAAGGAACGCAAGATCGACCAGATCGGCCGGCTCGGCGACCTTGTCTCGCTCCTTCTTGGCCAGGAGGGCAAGCCCGGTGTGTTCAGGCGCACTGAGGACGGCTCGCTGGGCCGGGCGCTGCTCGACCTCGATGACAATGGCGTTGCGATCGCCGTCGATACCAAATCGCTCGACACAGCCCTCGCCTGGACGCGACTGGCGAAGTCCCGTCTGCAGCGTGTCGTCGATCTGGGTCTCCCGCGGCTGATGGTGCCCTCCGACATCACGGAGAAGCAGCTTTCGACCCTGCTCGATATCGACGACCGCAACGCGGCCATCCGCGTCGCCGGGCTAGAGCGTGGCGCACGCGATGCCATCCTTTCCCTGCCGAGCCAGGAGGGCAAGGATCTCGCCCGCCGCCTCACTCAGGATCAGCTCACAGCGCTCGCTGTTTACTATACGCTGCTGCAGCCGACTGCCCGCGATCGGCTGATGCGGAGCGTTGTAGAAAACCCGAGCGTGATGCGGGATCTCACCTCCCCGTCCGTGCAGAACTCGATCCTGCGCAGCCAGGATCAGCTCGGCGCGCTCAACATTCTGCTGCGCGACAACACCGCTCTCAGCATCTCCAATATCTTGACCGATTTTGCGCTGGTCCGCGACGGCCAGGTGCATTATCGGGTGTTCCTGGAGCGTTATTGGATCGCGATTGCGATCATGCTCCTGTTGTTACTTATCGTGGTGCTCTGGCTGAAACGAGTGCTGTTCGGCCGGCCCGTTTACATCCAACAAAACCGCTGACGGGGAGGCGGAAAACTCGACGCCATGGCGCTATACACGGCAGACAGGCTTTCGGACCGAAAGGTGCGGGAGGGGGAGTTGCTCTGGGTTTCGGCGGTGAGCGCTGCCAATATCTTCCGGGATGTTCGCGAGATGATCACCAACACCCTGGGCGGACGGATGCGGCGTTATGAGCGATTGATGAACCAGACGATCTCGCGCGCACTCACTGATCTGGAGGAGCAGGCCAAGGCCAAGGGCTATGACGGGTGCCTCGCGGTACGTATCAGTCATCCACGGATCGCGGAAGGCGCGTGCGAGGTCCTGATCTATGGCACAGCCTTCCATTTTATTGCCAACGAGTAGCAATAACGAATTGACACAAGCGCACTTTTGGTGCCGTTCATTCACCCGCATTGAAAGCGAGGGGAAACCCCATGAGACTTAGTAAGAATATGGCAGCAGTTGTTGCGGGCGGCGCCACGGGCCTTGGCGCTGCAGCGGCGGAAAAACTGGCGCAAGCCGGCTGCAAGGTCGCCATCCTCGATATGTACCGCGAGCCTGGCGAGGCGCTCGCGCGAAAGATCGGCGGCATCTACCGCCACCTCGAAATTGCCAGCGAAATCACGGTCGATACGGCGCTTGACTTTGCGCGTGACGAGCACGGCCCGGAGCGCATCCTGGTCAACTGCGCGGGCGTCGCCCTCGATCAGCGCACCGTCTGGCGGGAGAATGGCCAGATCCTCACCCATGACGTGCCGAGCTTTGAGCGGCTTCTGCAGGTCAATCTCACCGGCACCTTCTACATGGCCACCAAGTCGGCCGCCGCGATGATGAGCCTGCCCCCACTCGATAACGGCATTCGCGGCATCATCATCAACTCGGCCTCGCTCGCCGCCGAGGACGGGCTTGAAGGCCAGGCCGCCTATGCCGCCTCCGAAGGCGGCGTGCTCGCCCTCACCCGCCCGCTTGCCCGCGACCTCGTCAATGACGGCATTCGCGTGGTGACCATAATGTCCGGACGCTATGATACGATGATGTTCGCGGAACGGTCCGAGGACATGACCGAGAAGGTCGGCACCCACCAGCGCCAGCCATCTGGCATGGGCGACCCCAAGGAATTTGCCGACATGGTGCGCAAGGTGATCGAGGATGACGAGATCAACGGCCAGTGGGTGAGGCTCAGCGCGGCCAAAAGCAAATAGCCCCCACCCAAGGGCGTGGGTTCAGGGAGGCCTCATGAAACTGGACAACAGCATCAGCGCCGTAGTGACAGGCGGCGCCTCAGGTCTTGGGGCCGCCACGGCCGCGATGCTGGCCGCGCAAGGTGTGAAGGTCGCGATCCTCGACCTGAACGAGGAGGTCGGCAAGGCTCATGCGGCAGCCATCGGCGCGCGTTTCTTTCCCTGTGATGTCACCCATTCCGCGAGCATCGACGCCGCGCTGGACGATGCCCAGAAGGCGCATGGCATCGCCCGCATTGCCGTCAATTGCGCCGGTATTGCCATCGGCAAGCGCACCGCGCGCCGTGACCGGGATTCGGGCGAGATCACAATCCACGACCTGGCGAGCTTTGAGCAGGTGGTGGCCATCAACCTGATCGGCACGTTTGCAGTGTTGAGCCGGGCGGCAGCCGCCATGATGACCCTCCCGCCCTTAGAGGGCGGCGAGCGCGGCGTGATCGTGAACACCTCATCGGTCGCGGCAGAGGACGGCCAGATTGGCCAGGTCGCCTATTCCGCCTCGAAAGGCGGCGTTGCCGCCATGACACTGCCGGTCGCACGCGATCTCGCCAAGGATGGCATCCGCGTGATGGCGATCATGCCGGGCCTGTTCGAGACGCCGATGTTCGCCGGTCTTCCCGACGAAGCTCGGCAGGCGCTCGAGGCCGGTGTGCCGTTTCCTTCCCGCCTCGGTCGCCCGGACGAATACGCCATGCTGGTGAAGCAGATTTGCGAGAATCAGATGTTGAACGGCAGCTTCATCCGCCTGGACGGCGCTATTCGCCTGCCGCCACGCTAGCCGGACGAGAGCATCGCCTGCGCATGGACCACCGACGCTCCATCGGCGGCAGGCACAGCAAGCCCCCTCCGACCGTTCCTCCGCTTGACGATCTCTCCCAAGGTTTCGCCTCATATGGCGGTATGATGGGACGACACGAATGATGGGGGAGTTCATGACGTTTCTCATCCGCCGCGCCCTCGGCGCGTCATTGGCCTGGAGGGCACGCGGCTTTCTCACCTTGTCATCCCTTATGGTGGCGGCGGCTGCCTGTCTCGTTCCGCTCTCTGAGGCTCGGGCGGTGATCCGCCTGTCCCCGGGCGGCCATGTCGCTATCGATCTTGGCGCCGCCTTCACGCCATCCGACCGCTTTTCCGGGTTCGTCGATAAGAGCACGGGGGCGTCCGTCGCGGTCATTGAATTGCCCGCTGCCGCCTATGACAAGCTCAAGGCCATACCGGATAGCGAGGAGGCGCTCGCTAATGAGGGCTTCAGCGGCACGCAAAAGGCGGAGCTGAAAGGCCGTAAGGGCACTTTCGTCTATCTGGTCGGCAAACAGAACACACCCGCTGGCGATATCACCAAATTCGTTTTGATGTTTACCGAGGGCGACACGACGGGCGTGATCGTCGCAAATGTCCCCCAGCCAGCGATCGATACTGGCACCTATAGCCGCGAAGGCATCGAGGCAATCCTCGCAACCGCCGCCGTGCGTAATGTGTCGGCCGATACCAGCGGGCCGTTCCGCTTCGGCTATCTCGGGCCGTTCAAGGAAGCGTTCGACCACGGCGGTATGACAAAAGCCTACAACATATCGGGCGACCGGCCGCATCCCGGCGAGAACCAACTGGTGAAGGAGTCGATGCTCTTGGTGTCGTCATCCATTCACGGCGACGCCATCGATGTGAAAGACCAGACCGAAAAGGCGTTCATGCAGCTCGGCGGCATAGCGGAGCGGAAGATCGATGACGAGAAGGCCGTCACGATCGCAGGCCTCAAAGGCTATCAGCTGACCGGCGAGATGATCGACGCCGCAAGCGGGAACAGGATCGCCATCCGCGTCGTGCTGCTCTCGGGCGAGCCCTTCGGTTATTTCATGTTCCTCGGCAGCGTGCCCGTCGCGGACAGGGAGAAGATGATGCCGGAGCTGGACAAGGTGATCGCCAGCATCGAGCTGGTGAAGTAGGGGCGAGGGTGCGCGGCTGGAAGCGTCTACCCGCAGGGGCAGAGCGGGTTGGCCTGGCGACTGCGCGCCGAACCGAACGCGTCACCCGCTAAAAGCAGCGAACTTCGCCCTCAGCCTGCGCACGGCGCAGCTCGGCGACCTTCTCCACCATGCTCGGATCGTGGAACAGCGCAGCCTTTTCACCACCGACCTGCACCACGCTCATCACCGTCTCGGCCTCGACGTATTTGTCGTAGGGCACAATCGAGGCGATCACGTCGATAGAGCAGGAGCATCGGCGCAGTGCTTCCTGGGTCCCGCCATTCACCTCCATGCAGCCGAACACATAGTCGGCGCGCGCCGCGGTCGGATAGTCATTGGCAGTGTCCTGAGCCAGGCTCGGCAGAGTGAATGTGAGCGCCAGCACTGCGACAAATCCAGCAATCCAGCAGACGCTAGTTCTGAGGCTGGTCATAGGTGATCCCCTTAAGGGTGAGTTTGGTCTCGATGGCCGGCGTGGCCGGAGCGTCCGGGCTGTCAGCGGTCATGGTCGAGTGCATCTGATAAATGCCGCCCGGGACGGCATCGCTCACTATGAATTCATAGGTCTTTGACCGGAAAAGCTGCAGCCGCTCGGCATTCGGATCGGCCAAGAACGGCTGGATGGTAATCTTGGTTCCGTTCACCTGGCGGCCCTCCCAGGTGAAGCTGGCCGGCTCAAGTTTCGCCTTTTCCCGGAAAGCAAGGCGGATGACGTTGCGGAAATAAACGGGCGCACCGCCGATATGCATGTTCATCTCCGAGACGTCGTGCTCGAGAAACATCATGATGATGGGATTGCCCGACACATGCGTGAGCGGCCCCAGCACATGCTGCCGGTTGCCGGTGAACATATCGACGAACACCTCTTTCTCACCGCCGCCCTCGGCGGAGGCAGAGAGGCGCAATGCAACCTCATCCTCAAAATCCTTGCCAAACAGGGAGGGATCAGCGGTCTTGGTTCCATAGTCATAGACCAGGCGGCTTGGCGCGCCGAGCGGCAGAAGATAGTTGGCGTCGAAAAGCAGGCTCTGAGCCGACGGGCTGGTCTCGTCGGTCGCCGCCGATAGTCCGACCGCGGCGGACGCGATGAAGACAATGCCTACGGCAAGAAATTTCAGAAGTCGATGCATTGCGCTGACCTGTGCTGTTTCGAGTTTGTCCCAGTTGCCTCGCCTTTTTCGTGCGGAGAAGATGAGGCGGCGAATAAGCCGAAAGCGGGCCGGGGTACCTCTCACGGTCGGAACACGAAGCCGAGGCCGCGCACGGTGCGGATAACTGCGCGCCCGCTAAAGCCAAAGGCGCTGAGCTTGCGCCGCAAATAGCCCACATAGACATCGACCACATTGATCGAGGCGCCGCCCTGGCCCTCCCACAGCGCTTCGAAAATCTCGTTGCGCGAGAGTGGTTTGCCGGCGTGTTGCATCAGCAGCGCCATCAATTCAGCCTCCCGCTCGGTAAGCTCGATCTGCTGACCCGCCCTCTCGATGATGCGCATCTTGGGATCAAGGCTGTAGTCGCCAGCGGTGAATTTGGCCACAGGCGCGGCATTGGCCGTCTGCCGCCTGCCATGCGCACGCACTCTGGCCAGCAACTCCTCGAAAGCGAACGGCTTGACGACATAATCATCGGCGCCCGCCGAGAGCCCCTCCACCCTGTCCGCGACCGCATCGCGCGCGCTCAGCATGATAATCGGGAAGTCGCGGCCGAATTCGCGCAACGCCCGGCACACTTCGATGCCCGACGCTCCCGGCAGCATCACATCAAGGATGATCGCATGATAAGCCTTCTCCCGCGCGCGCTCGATTGCCTCCGGACCGGTTCGCGCGAAGTCGACGCCAAAACCTTCGAGCGCGAAGCCGCGTCCGAGCAGCGAGGAAATGTCCTCATCGTCCTCGACAACGAGAATGGTGCCAGGCTCGCTCATCATCAGCCCTCCACATCTTTCTCGCCAGAAAGGCTGGGGCGAACGATGGCGGTGGTGCCGGGCGAGCCATTGCCATCGGCCAGCAGGCCCGGGCTCATCAGTTCGATATGGCCATGATGCTCGTCAATGATCCACTTGGCGAGGGCAAGGCCAACGCCATGTCCTGTCCCTGAGCTGACCTCGCTGTCGCGTCCCTTGAAGAACCGATCAAAGACAAGGCGCTGCTCCTCCGGCGGAATGCCCTGCCCCTGGTCGCTGACTTCCATGATCGCCGCGCCGTTTTCACCGCGCGCTTTCACCTCAATGAAGCCGGGATGGCCTGAATAGCGAATGGCATTCGCGATCAGCCCACTGCACACCTGGCGCAGCCAATCCCGGTCGCCCTGCACATAAAGATTGCCCGGCCCGCGCTCCAGCTTCACCTCGATGCCGCTACGTCTGGCGATGGCCAACGTGTCCTCCACCGCATCGGTGACGATTTCCCCCGCCTCGGCTTGGGTGAGGCTGAGTTCCAGACGGCCGCTTTCCGAGCGGGCGACGCGCAACATGTCGTCGATGCGCCGGTTGAGGCGGCGGGCGCGGTTCTGCACTGTCTCAAGGCTTGCGCGGCAGCCTTCGGGAAGCTTATCGCCCTGGCGCAGGAGGAGTTCCGCCTCGCCAAGAATGACCGTGAGCGGTGTCCGCAGCTCGTGGCTGATATCGGCGAAGAAGCGGCGGCGGTTAGCGTCGATCTCCTCCAGGCGACGGTTCGCCTCGCGCAGTTCGGCGGTCCGCGCGTCGATGGTGCGCTGCAGATCGCGCTGGCCGGCGACAAGACGCTGCTCGCGTTCCGAGAGGTTCTCGGCCATGCGGTTGAAGCCGGTCATCAGAGCTGACAGCTCGTCGCGTCCCTCTTGCCGCAGGCGCGTATCAAAACGGCCCGAAGCGATCGCTTCTGCGCCTTCGGCTGTTTGCTTCAGGCGCCGCAGCACGGAGCGCGTCGGCCCCAGATAGAGCAGTGCTGCAACCAGGAGGGCCCCCGTAGCAAGCGCAGCGGCAACGATGACAAGATTGCTTTTGAGCCCGGTGATCGCGCTCCAGCCGTCCTGCACCTCGCGGCGTTCATGCTCGATCGCCCGCTGCAGGTTAGGGGAGAAGTCCATGCCGAACAGGTCCATTAGCGCTCTGACCCGCCCCTGCTGCTCCTCCGGATCGGCGTTCTGTTCGAGCACAGTCGCGAGCTGCTGATTGAGCTTTTGAAACTGCGCCCGCATGCGAGCGATGCCCAGACCTTCACTGGCTTCGGTCCTGCGCTGCGCATCGCTGGTGAGGACGAGCACCTGCTTGTCGATGGAAGCCTCGATCAGGTCGAACACTGCGCTGACCTCGGTGGCCGCACCGGCGATGGACGGGCGGCGCGCCTGCGGAACGCGCGCCGCCTCGACTGCCGCCAAGCCGAAGTCATTCACACGGCTGGCGAGCAGGAGGAGCAGCTCGAGCTGGCTTTGCGAGAGATGCGAGCGATCGATCAGGCGGTCGGCACGCTTGATCCCGAGCGTCAAAGCGGCACCGCTGGCCGCCGCGATGAGCGCTGCGCCCAGGAGCACAAGCAGGATTTTCGACCGCAGGGATCGCAGTAGCACCCGTTTCCTCCCAAGATGCGGCTGCTTCGTTTTTTCTGTTGTAACCGATCCGGTGGGTCCGCGACAACCCACGCAACCTAGGCGCGTCCGATGCGGCGGTACTTGAAGTCCGGCGCTTCCTTGGCGCTGAGCGCGTCGGCCATATCCTTCATAGAGGTGTGATTGGGCGAGAAAATGCAGGCCGGATCGGTCGCGCGGGCATCGCCGGTCAGTGCAAAGGCCTGGCAGCGACAGCCGCCGAAATCGACCAGTTTGCGCTCGCAGCTCTGACACGGCTCCCGCATCCAGTCGGTGCCGCGGAACGCGTTGAAGGCGTCCGACGCGTACCAGATCTGCTCGAGCGGCATGTCACGGACGTTCTCAAAGCGCAGCTCCGTGATGCTCTCGGCGGCATGACAGGGTAGCACCCGGCCGGCGGGGGTGACGTTGAGGGCGTCTTTCGCCCAGCCGCCCATACAGGGCTTGGGATAGCGGGCGTAATAGTCGGGCGTCACATAGTCGATGTTGAGGATGCCCTTCAGCCGCGCACGGGCCTGGGTGACGATGCCCGCCTGGCGGATGACGGCCTCATAGCTCGGCATCAGCGCCGCCTTATTGAGCGCGGCCCAGCCGTAATATTGCGTGTTGGCGACCTCCAGCCGCTCTGCGCCGACATCGAGGGCAAACTGGATGACCTCGGCCGTCTCCTCGATGTTGTGACGATGAACCGGAGCATTGATGGTCAGCGGCAGGCCGGCCTCGCGCACCCATTGCGTGAGCTGACGTTTCTTGGCCAACGCGCCTTTATAATGGCCGATCTTCTCCGCCATCGGCTCGCGCACGCTCTGCACGCTGAGCTGGATATGGTCGAGGCCCGCATCACGGAGCGCGAATACACGGTCGCGGGAGAGGGTGACACCGGCGGTGATCAGGTTGGAATAGACGCCGTGTTTGGCGAGCCGGGCGACGAATGGCTCCAGGTCCGGGCGCAGCGTCGGCTCGCCGCCTGAGAGATGCACCTGCAGCACGCCCAGCCCGGCGGCTTCGTCAAAAACGCGCAGCCATTCCTCTGTCGTCAGTTCCTCATTGGCCTTGTGAAGCTGGATGGGGTTAGAGCAATAGGCGCATTGCAGCGGGCAGCGATGCGTCAGCTCGGCGAGCATGCCAATCGGCGGGCCGACCGGGACGATCCGCGGCGCGGCGGCCGCCTCGCGTGTCAGCTCTTCAGCAAGAGATTGTCCGTCCATTCCTGTACGAACTCCATCACATCCGCGAGGATCACCTCGCGGGGAGCATTGTATTCCGCGGCGAGCATGTCGGCGATCGCGCCAACCGTGCGCGTGCCGTCGCAGAGCTTTAAAATCTCGACACTGATCTCGTCCGGCCAGAGCACCTTTTCCGGCGACAGCACGACATCGCGCTGGCGGACAGGATCGAAATGCAGCCGCACATGCCCGGGCATGACCGGCCGCGTCTCCTCGCTGACAACACGGCGCTCGCGAGGCTGCGCGTCCATTGTCAGGCCTCCGGCCGGAAGGCTCCGGGCGGGACGAGTCCCGGCTCGACATAGGAGAAATAGAGCCCGTCGAGCTGCGCCCACAGCACATCCGTCTTGAAGATCAGGGCCTCTATCGCCGCCTTCTGCTGCGGAGCAGTGCGCGCGTTCGCCTTCACATAGTTCAACGCGAAATCGACATCGCGCGGCGCTTGTCCAAGGCGGCGCCGGAAATAGGCCATCGCGCCCTCATCGATGAAATCGTAACTCGCCAGCATTCCTTCAATGCGCTCGGAATGAAGCTTCGGCGCGAAAAGCTCGGTCAGCGAGGATGCAATGCCCTCAAGCAGCGGCTTGTTGCGCACAAAATTCACATAGGCATCGACGGCATGGCGTGTCTCGGGGAGGAGCCCGTCAGTGGACGCCACATAATCGCGGGAAAGGCCAAGCGCATCGGTGAGCCGCAGCCAGCGCTCGATGCCACCTTCATCCTCCCCGATGCCGTCATGATCGAAATAGCGCTGGCGCCATTCGAGGCGCATCGCCTTGTCGGTCATGTGCGACATCAGCGCCAGATCTTTGCGCGGGATACTCGCCTGATAATAATAGCGATTGAGCGCCCATGCCTGCACTTGCGGCTTCTTGAGCTTCCCGCCGTGCAGCAGCTTATGAAAGGGATGCAGATTGTGGTAACGCTGCGCGCCGACGCGGCGGAGCGCCGCTTCCACCCCATCCGGATCGAACCCACCCGCCGGCACCTCGGCCAGCTCACGTGACGTCAGTGCTCGCGTCTCCATTACCGTCACAGCGTGATCTCCATTCCATCGAACGCCACCTCCCAGCCGGCGGCTGTTACCCGCTGCTCGGCCTGCGATCCCGGTTCAAGAATCGGGTTCGTGGTATTGATATGGATATAGACCTTGCGGCTGACCTCGGTGCGCTGAAAGGCCTCGAGCGAGCCACCCGGCCCGCTGATCGCCAGATGCCCCATGCGTGCACCGGTCTTGGCACCGACGCCGGCTTCCTGCATCTCATTATCGGTGAAGACGGTGCCGTCGAACATCAGGCAGCCAGCGCCTTCCACCCGGTCAAGCAATGCACCATCCACCTGTGCGCAGCCGGGAATGTAGTAGAGCGACTGCCTCTGCCCGGCCCGGCTGGCGGCAATACGCAGTCCGATGGTATCGCCCTCGGCGGTGCCGAAATTGGCGTCCGATGCATCTTCCAGGAACAGCGCGATTTTGCCGGGCACGGGAAAGGCTTCGATGGTGAGGCCGAGCGGGCCGTCCGGACCTTCGAGCACGATTGGTCTGTTGAACGGCAGTGCGCGTCGCGGCACCAGTTCGGAATCCAGCACACTGAAAATGCTGTTGGAGGCAAGGGTGGCGAGCACACGGTCCGTAGCGTAGAGCGAAAATCGCTCGCGCTCCCGCAGATTGATCAACCCGGCAATATGATCGACGTCGGCATTGGTCAGCACGACCGCTTCGATCGGCGAATGACGAAGAGGACCGTCGGCGCGTGGCTGCAGGGCGGGTGCGGCGGCAATCTGCTGGCGTAAATCAGGCGAGGCGTTGAACACCACCCAGTGCTCGTCGTCAGCGCTGAGGGCGATGCTGGATTGTGTGCGCGGCAAAAACCCCGGTCTTCCTTCCCGGACCGCGCGGGAAAGAGGTGCGTTGCAGTTCCATTGAGGGAATCCGCCACCTGCGGCGGACCCGAGAATTCTGATTTTCAAGAGGCGCCCGCCGGATGAGAAATGAGAAAGCGCCCGAAGGCGCCTTCTCGTATCACATTACTTGCACGTGCGGCCGGCCGCCACGTCCAGAGCGGACGGGAGATAGCGGGTGACCTCAAGGCCGGCGTCGACCGTCGTCACGACGGGCTTGGTCCAGGTCTTCATGCTGCGTTCCTCCTACCAGTTGACAGATACTCTGCGTGTAAGCGTAGCACTGCGCGGCGTCAAATCACCGCTTGATAAAACATAAAAGCACAAGGAGACGGCCGCAATAGCCCGTTTTGAAAAGCGCAAAAAACGTGATGAGCTATGAGATTTATAAGACAATAAACGAATATCTTATGATTATCTTATGAATCGCCATAACATCGACGAATACAAGAACATCGCGAGGCCGTCGGTGTTACAAGTCTTATTTCTATTTCCTTATTCCCATTCCATCTCGCCATAGGCTGCCGAAATATTACGCTTATGGAAGTTGTCGATGAGCTTCCACTGTTCCGGCTTGTCGGCGGGAATCGCATCAAGCGCCCTGGCGAGCGGCCATCCCGCTTTCACTGCGGCACGCAGGTTGCCGCGCAGAGCGGTGAGATAAGCGCGCTCGGCATCGGCGCCTTGAGGCCAGGGGACGCTTACCGGACCATGTCCCGGAACGGCCCGCGCCGCCGGCAATGTCACAAGCCTGTCGAGGACGCCAATCCAACCATTCAGGCTGCCATCGAGGGCTGGCAGATGGTCGATAAACAACAGATCCCCGAGAAGAAGCGTCTTGGTACTCTCATCGAAGACGGTCAGATCATTATCGGTGTGAGCCGTCGGGTATGCGGTGAGCCGCAAGACACGATGGCCGAGATCGAGCGCCATTTCGGAGTCCACCAGCAATGTCGGCGGCACGATCTCGGTTCCGGCAAAGCCCACCTCACCGGTTAACGCGCGATTAGCCTGGAGGTATTGCCCGGCGCGCGCAGCCAAGGCGCGTGGCAGCTTGGCATGCCCGACAAACACTGTCCCCTCATCACGAAAGGCAGCATTGCCGAGCACATGATCGGGATGCATATGGGTGTTGATCACATACCGGATCGGAAGCCCCGTGACCGCCCGGATGGCGGCTTTGAAACTCATGCCA
>Ga0081540_1002834_pt1 | contig 14044 bp, 11 predicted proteins | sample TabmetS2T1R1_FD_71024 | JGI IMG/M metagenome (GOLD analysis project Ga0081540, IMG submission 71024) | Tabebuia heterophylla rhizosphere microbial communities from the University of Puerto Rico - S2T1R1 | ecosystem: Host-associated > Plants > Roots > Rhizosphere ... | reverse complement strand
CAGGCCGGCGCGGGCGCGGCGCACCGCGGTGGACACCGCCCGCACGGCCTCGCGCTGGCCAACCACGCGGCGGGCGAGGTTGTCCTCCATGCGCAGGAGCTTCTCCTTCTCGCCCTCCAGCATCCTGTCGACGGGAACGCCGGTCCAGCGCGACACCACCTGCGCCACGTGGTCGGCGGTCACCGCCTCCTCCACCATGGCGCCCTTGCCTTCGGTAGCTTCCACGGCCGCGAGCTTCTTCTCCAGCTCCGGGATGCGGCCATAGGCCAGCTCGCCGGCGCGCTGATATTCGCCGCGCCGCTGGGCATTGGCGAGGTCGGTGCGCGCCTGGTCGAGCTCGGTCTTGAGCTTCTGCGCGTCCGACAGCTTCTCCTTTTCGGCCTTCCATCGGCTGGTGAGATCGGCCGACCGTTTCTCCAAGGTGGCGAGCTCCTGCTCGAGCCGCGCCAGGCGGTCGCGCGAACCGGGATCGCTCTCCCGCTTCAGCGCCTCCTGCTCGATCTTGAGCCGCACGATCTCGCGGTCGAGCGAGTCGAGCTCTTCCGGCTTGGAATCGACCTGCATTTTCAGCCGCGCGGCCGCTTCGTCGATCAGGTCGATCGCCTTGTCGGGCAGGAAGCGGTCGGTGATGTAGCGGTTCGATAGAGTCGCCGCCGCCACGATCGCCGAGTCGGTGATGCGCACGCCGTGGTGCTGCTCGTAGCGGTCCTTCAAGCCACGCAGGATGGAGATCGCGTCCTCCACCGACGGCTCGGAAACGAAGACCGGCTGGAACCGGCGGGCGAGCGCCGCATCCTTCTCCACGTGCTTGCGGTATTCGTCGAGCGTGGTGGCGCCGATGCAGTGCAGCTCGCCGCGCGCCAGCGCGGGCTTGAGCAGGTTCGACGCATCCATGGCGCCGTCCGCCTTGCCGGCTCCGACCAGCGTGTGCATCTCGTCGATGAACAGGATGATGCCGCCGGCCGCCGAGACCACCTCCTGCAGCACCGCCTTGAGCCGCTCCTCGAACTCGCCGCGATATTTCGCGCCGGCGATCAGGGCGCCCATGTCGAGCGACAGAAGCTTCTTGTCGTCCAGGCTTTCCGGCACGTCGCCATTGACGATGCGCTGGGCCAGGCCCTCGACGATTGCGGTCTTGCCGACGCCGGGCTCACCGATCAGCACCGGATTGTTCTTGGTGCGCCGGGAGAGGACCTGGATGGTGCGGCGGATTTCCTCGTCGCGGCCGATCACCGGGTCGATCTTGCCGTCGCGCGCCGCCTGGGTCAGGTCCCGCGCATATTTCTTCAGCGCGTCGTAAGCGCTTTCCGCCGTCGCGGAATCGGCGGTGCGCCCCTGACGCAACGCATTGATGGCCGCATTGAGGTTCTGCGGCGAGACGCCGGCCTGCTGCAGAATTTTTCCTGCCTCGCTCTCCTTGTCGACGGCAAGGGCCAGCAGCAGCCGCTCGACCGTGACGAAGCTGTCGCCGGCCTTCTCGGCCGCTTTCTCCGCGGCATCGAAGACGCGCGCAGTCGCAGGCGCGAGATAGAGCTGGCCGGCCCCGCCGCCCGACACTTTCGGCAGGCGCGAGAGCGCGTTTTCCACCGCCAGCAATGCCTCACGCGAACGGCCGCCGGCTCGGTCGATGAGACCGCTGGCGAGCCCTTCGGGATCGTCCAGCAGCACTTTCAGAATGTGCTCGGGAGCGAACTGCTGATGGCCTTCGCGCAGCGCCAGGGATTGCGCCGACTGAATGAAGCCGCGGGCGCGCTCGGTATACTTCTCGATATTCATCCGTCACTCCGACAGCCTGCTCGGATCGCCCAGGAGCGGCACGATCGGAGCATCTAAAGTGGGGTAGTTCACATATGGGTGATGGCGGCCGAACCGTGAAGAGGGCCGCCACGGATTTTCCGGAAAACCTGGGAAATCACCGCGCCGGTGGTTAACAGAGCGCATGAGCGAACGAGCGCGCCTCCAGGCTATCTACCGCTATCCGGTGAAAGGGCTGTCGGCCGAGCCGCTGGACCGCACGCGGCTGGAGCCCGGGCAAACCATCGTGGCCGACCGCCGCTATGCGGTCGAGAACGGCCCCTCGGGCTTTGATCCGGCTGCGCCCTCTTATCTGCCCAAGAACCGCTTCCTCATGCTGATGCGCAACGAGCGGCTGGCGCGGCTCGAGAGCCGCTACGACGATGCCTCGGACGTGCTGACGATCCGCGACGGAAGTCGCGAGGTTGCGCGCGGAGCGCTGTCGACCGCGGCCGGGCGCAAGACCATCGAGGACTTCCTAGCCGTTTTCTGTGCCGACGAGTTGCGCGGACCGCCGCGGGTGCTGCAGGCGCCGGGCCACAGTTTCTCCGACGTGTCGCGCAAGGTGGTCTCGATCATCAATCTCGCCTCGGTAGCGGCGGTGGAAACCTTGGCCGGCGCCGCCGTCCATCCGTTGCGCTTCCGCGGCAATCTTTACGTCGCGGACTGGCCGGCGTGGCACGAGTTCGACCTCGTCGGTCGCGAGATCGCGATCGGCGCGACGGTGCGCGTCAAGGTGCGAAAACGCATCGAACGCTGCGCCGCCATCGACGTCGATCCTGACACCGGCATCCGCGACCTCGCGCTGCCGCGCCTGATGGCGCAGACGCTCGGCCATTTCGACTGCGGCGTCTATGCGGAGGTGACGGCGACCGGCGAGATTGCGGCGGGCGATGCGATCACCGAGATCGGTTGAGCGACGTCAGCCAGCGCCGATGCGGCGTTACTGCCCTTTGCTCTCGGGCTTGCGGCTCAGCAGAAACACCGCCTGCTCGCCGAACAGATTCCAGAACCACCAAGGTGCCGTCAGCCGCAACGGCTTGCCCCAGGGATTGAGAGCAACCGCCTTCTTCATCTTGGCTCCCGCCACGCCGCAGAGCTGGCGGAAGTCCTTGATGGTGCAGAAGTGGATGTTCGGCGACTCGTACCACGCGTAGGGCAGGTTGTCGGTCTGCGGCATCTGCCCGCCCAGCAGGATCTGCAGGCGGATACGCCAGTGGCCGAAATTCGGGAACGACACGATGGCATGCCGGCCGATGCGCAGCATGTGCTCGAGCACGGCGCGCGGCTGCCGCGTCGCCTGCAGCGTCTGCGACAGGATCACGTAGTCGAAGGCGTCGTCCGGATAGTCGGCGAGGTCGGTGTCGGCGTCGCCCTGGATCACCGCCAGCCCCTTGGCCACGCACTCGTTCACGCCTTCGCGCGAGAGCTCGATGCCGCGGCCGTCGACGTTCCGCGCCTCGGCGAGGAGCCGCAGCAACTCGCCGTCGCCGCACCCGACGTCGAGCACGCGCGAGCCGCGCTCAACCATGGCGGCGACGAGGACAAGGTCGACGCGCGAGCCGCCCGGCCCTCGCGCGGCCTCCGCCATGGTCAGGTCATGGTTGCGGCGAAGCAGCATCACAGGCCCCTCGCCTTGCCGGCCGAGTCGAGAAAGCCGCGCACGATGGCGAGCAGCTCCGGCTCTTCCAGCAGGAACGCATCATGGCCCTTGTCGGTGGTGATCTCGGCGAATGAGACACGCGCGCTGCCGGCATTGAGCGCGTGCACGATGGCGCGCGATTCCGACGTCGGGAACAGCCAGTCGCTGGTGAACGAGATGACGCAGAACCGCGTCGTCGTACCCTTGAACGCCTTGGCGAGCACGCCGTCATAATCGGCCGCGAGATCGAAATAGTCCATGGCGCGGGTGAGGTAGAGGTACGAATTGGCGTCGAAGCGCTCGACGAACGTGCTGCCCTGATAACGCAGGTAGGACTCCACCTCGAAGTCGGCATCGAACGAAAACGTCGGATTGTTGCGGTCCTGGAACTTGCGGCCGAACTTGCGATGCAGCGCCGCGTCCGACAGGTAGGTGATGTGCGCGCCCATGCGCGCGACCGCGAGCCCGCGCTGCGGGCTGCTGCCTTCGACCAGATAACGGCCGTGCCGCCATTCCGGGTCGGCCATCACGGCCTGCCGTCCGACCTCGTGGAACGCGATGTTCTGCGCCGAATGGCGCGTCCCTGTCGCGATCGGCAATGCCGAGAACACGCGCTCGGGATAGCTCGCCGCCCATTGCACCACCTGCATGCCGCCCATCGAGCCGCCGGCGACCGAGAACAGCGACTCGATGCCGAGGTGGTCGAGCAGCATGGCCTGCGCCCGCACCATGTCGCGGATGGTGATCACCGGAAAGTCGAGGCCCCACGGGCAGCCGTTGCGCGGGTCGATCGAGGACGGGCCGGTGGTGCCCATGCAGCCGCCGACCACGTTCGGGCAGATCACGAAGTAGCGCTCGGTGTCGATCGGCTTGCCGGGGCCGACCATGGTTTCCCACCAGCCGGGCTTGCCGGTGACGGGATGGACATTGGCCACGTGCTGGTCGCCGGTGAGTGCGTGGCAGATCAGCACCGCGTTGGAGCGCTGCGCGTTCAACGTGCCGTAGGTCTGGTAAGCGATCTGGAACGGCGAGAGATCGACGCCGGCGTCGAGCCGCAGCGGCCGATCCGCGTCGAAGCGCACGACCGCCGAGTGCGGGTGTTCCGCTTCGCGCACGCGCTCGGAAAAATCGCGCGTGAGAACCTGAGCTTCGACCATGCCACTCCCGTCCGGCGCACCATAATACAATGCCGGCCCGCAAGAGTACGGCGGCGGTGGGCTTACGTATAGGGTCGCCGGCCCCTGTCAATGCTTTTCACGGTTGGCGTGCGGCGTCGGCACTGACTTGGGCCTCGCTCCTCAGCGCCGGAATGGCTAGGTTCACGCACCGCAAGACCCGATGATCGATCACTAACGACCCTGATGCCACCATGGCCGCTGAACCGACCCTTGCCGATCTGCGCCGCGAGATCGATCGCATCGACGAGGCGATGCATCGGCTGCTGATGGAACGCGGCGAGATCATCGACCGCCTGATCTCCGTCAAGCGCAGCCAGGAAACCGGATCCGCCTTCCGCCCGGCGCGCGAGGCCGAGATGATGCGGCGCCTGGTCGATCGCCATGGCGGCATCCTCCCGCTCGACACCGCCGAGAGCATCTGGCGCGTGATCATTGCGACGTTCACCTACGTGCAGGCACCGTTCTCGGTGCATGCCGACCTGTCCGCCGGCGAAGCGGTGATGCGCGACTCGGCGCGCTTCCACTTCGGCTTCACGGTGCCGTTCGTGCCGCATATCGGGGCTGCGGGCGTCGTTGCCGCCGTGGCGGAGTCGAAAGGCGACCTCGGCCTCGTCCCGGCCTTCGCGGTTGCCGGCGTGCCGGCCTGGTGGACGAGCCTGGAGTTCGACGCGGCGCCGAAAATCATCGCGCGGTTGCCATTCGTTGAGCGGGCCGATCATCCGGCCGCGCTCCCGGTCTTCGTCATCTCGCGCGCCGCCGCCGACGCCATGGTGCGCGAGGTCGAGGTGTGGAGCGTGCGGGTGTCCGGTTGGGGCGCCGGCCCGGCGCGAGCCGTCGCCGCGCTCGGCGAAGTGGTGGCCGTGCCCGACAGCGCGTTCGACGGCGCCGCCCTCATGATCTCGATCCCGCAGGGAGGCACGCTCGCGGCCATCACCGAGGCGCTCGTCAAGGCAGGTGCGAGCGTGCGGTCCGCGGCTCTCGTCGGAAGCCACGCGACCCGCTATAGGGTCTCGGCCGATAGCCAGCGCCCGGTGCCCACGGGCCGCTGAACGAGCCGGAGACCATCGTGTTGTCCTGTGAGCCGCGTCCCGGTGTGCTCGACATCGACGCCTATGTGCCGGGCAAGAGCTCGGCACCGGGTGCCGCGCGCATCTTCAAGCTCTCCTCCAACGAAACGCCGCTCGGCCCGAGCCCGCGCGCGAAGGAAGCGTACCGCGAGGTGGCCGAACATCTCGAGGATTATCCGGACGGCTCGGCGTCGAGCCTGCGGGAAGCGATCGGACGCGCGTTCGGTCTCGATCCCGACCGCATCGTCTGCGGCGCCGGCTCCGACGACCTCCTCAACCTGCTGGCGCGCGCCTACCTGCGCGACGGGGATGAGGCCATCCACACCACGCACGGCTTTCTGGTCTACCCGATCGCCACCCTCGGCACCGGCGCCAGGCCGGTGGTGGCGGCAGAGAAGAATTATACCGCCGACGTCGATGCCATCCTGGCTGCGGTGACGCCGCGCACCAAGATGGTGTTTATCGCCAATCCGAACAATCCGACCGGAACCTACGTTCCGTTCGACGAGGTGAAGCGCCTGCACGCCGGCCTGCCGTCCAACGTCGTGCTCGTGCTCGATGCCGCCTATGCCGAATACGTCCGCCGCAACGATTACGAATCCGGCATCGAGCTGGTGGCGACATCCGACAACGTCGTGATGTGCCGCACCTTCTCGAAGATCTATGGTCTTGCGGCGCTGCGCCTCGGCTGGCTCTACGGCCCGGCACCGATCGTCGATGCCGTCAATCGCATCCGCGGGCCGTTCAACGTCAACGCCCCGGCCATCGCGGCGGGGGTGGCGGCCATGGCAGACATGGCGCATTTCAATATGTCGCGTGAGCACAACTCGCGCTGGCTCGCGTGGCTGACCGATGAGATCGGCAAACTCGGTCTCGAGGTGACGCCCAGCGTCGCGAATTTCCTGCTGATCCATTTTCCCGCCACCAAGGGCCGCACCGCCAAGGATGCGGACGCATTCCTCACCGCGCGCGGCCTGATCCTGCGCCAGGTGGGCGCCTACAAGCTGCCCAACGCGCTGCGCATGACCGTCGGCACCGAGGAAGCGAACCGGCTGGTGGTCGCGGCCCTTGCCGAGTTCCTGAAGAAGGCTGCGTGACCGTGCGCAGGCAGCGCTCGCATGGCGGACATCGCCCGCAGGCGGAACGCCCGCATGAGTGACGAACCGCTCTTCGACCGCCTGGCCGTCATCGGCAGCGGCCTGATCGGCTCCTCCATCCTGCGGGCTGCCCGCCAGCAAGGAATCGTGCGAACCATCGTTGCGACTGCCCGCTCTGCAGCAACGCGGCAGCGCGTGCTCGAACTGGGCCTGGCCGACGAGGTCGCGGACAGCAACGGCGCCGCCGTGCGAGGCGCCGACCTCGCGATCATCTGCGTTCCGGTCGGGCAGAGCGGAGCGGTGACCCAGGAGATCGCGCCCGATCTCGCAGCCGGCGCGATCCTCTCCGACGTCGGATCGGTGAAGAACGCCGTCCTCACCGCCATGGCGCCGCACGTGCCTGCGGGCGTGCATCTCATTCCAGCCCACCCGGTGGCGGGCACCGAGCATTCCGGCCCGGACGCCGGCTTCGCCGAGCTGTTCGTCAACCGCTGGTGCATCCTGACGCCGCCGCCGGACGCGGACGAAACCGCGGTTGCCCGGCTTGCCGCGTTCTGGCGTGCGCTCGGCGCCAACGTCGACACGATGTCGGCCGAGCACCACGATCTGGTGCTGGCCGTGACCAGCCACCTGCCGCACCTCATCGCCTACACGATCGTCGGCACCGCCGAGGACCTGCAGGAAATCACGCGTTCGGAGGTCCTGAAATTCTCCGCCGGCGGCTTCCGCGACTTCACCCGCATCGCCGCCTCCGATCCGACCATGTGGCGCGACGTCTTCCTCGCCAACAAGGATGCGGTGCTGGAGATTCTCGGGCGCTTCAACGAGGACGTGGCAACGCTGACGCGCGCGATCCGTCGCGGCGATGGCGACACCTTGTTCAACCTGTTCAGCCGCACCCGCGCCATCCGGCGCGGCATCCTTGACATCGGTCAGGATTCGGCGGCTGCGGATTTCGGCCGGGCGCACGCCGCATTGCCGCTGGCGCCGGTGCCGCGGCCCTACGCCGCGGACAGTGAATAATCCGACATAGGCATTTCGGCCAACGCGGCGGAACTGGAACAAGGCGAGCGCGTTCTTGGCTCAGGAAGACGCTACGGCGGATTGAGCGACGCTGCTACGGGGAGTCATCGGCGCACAGCAAGCCATCGTGGCATCACATACACGCACCCGGATGGGATATCCGGATGATGCGGCACGGAGGCGAAATTGCTGCGCGAACAGATGATCACGATGCTGCAGACGTCGATCGTGTTCCTCCTTCTCACCAACGCCGCCACTCTGGTTGCCGCCGTCTACGCGCTGCGGCGCATCGGCGAGCCGGTACGGCAGCCGCCCAAGTCGGCCATCGAGCGCAACCTGGAGGCCATGCTGCGACGAGGCCACTAGGATCCGGCCATAGTCAGGCGCCATCGTTCAGTAGAGCGGGTCGATCTTCCCCAGACGCAGCGGCCCCAGCCTCACGGCGCCATCATTGAAGCGAAGCGGCAGCGCGATGGCACGCTTGCCGTCGATCTCGGCGGGCCGCCCGAGGAACGACAGGCCCGCCATCAGCCCGAGTTGCAGTCCGCCCCCCGAAGCACCTCCCGTGAGCTGCTGCACCAGCCGCTCGAACCCTGCCATGGTGATGTTGAATGAGCCGTCGGGGCGACCCGCCGGCGACAGCCCGACATCGCCGGATGCCACCGCAACCGCTTCACCCTGCTGCAGCCGCAGCTTGGTGACCTCGAGCCGACCGCCGGCCGCCTGCCACTCCTTCAGCCGCTCGGGCATCGGTTTCGGCCGCAGGTCGTTGAGGCCGCGCAACACCGCCGTCACCTCGGCATCGAATGGCTGTCCGCTGAGCAAGGGCGCATGGGGCGCGGTTGCTCCGGCGAGCTGGGCCGCGAAGTCGACGATCGGCTTCTCCGGCGTCGAGTCGGGGTGTCGCCGCAGGTGAAGCTCGAAATGGCCCGCAGTGGCCCAGGTGTCTGCTGTTCCGCCGTCCACCAGATCGAGCCTGGCCCCGTCCAGCGCCACCGACAGCCGCTCGGGTTTTCCGCCAACGCCGCGCAGGCTGGCCTGCGCCAGGCTCCAATCGGCGCGCCAGATTACCGGCTGCCCGGCTTCGCTGATCGCCAGTGGCCCGGTGATCTCGGCGATGATCAGGCCTGGGTCATAGACCTGGGCGACGCCCTTCAATTCGCGCGCCTTGAGCGTGCGCACAGGCAGCACGTTGGCCAGCTCCAGGGTCGGCTCGGTGCAGCGGACCTCGATGCGGAACGGATAGCCGCCGCTCGTCCGCGTGCCGCAGCTGTAATTGCGGCCAGCCTTCGCTTCCTGCTCGAGCCATGCGGTGATGATCGCGTCGGCCTTGAACGCGGCGAACAGCCAGAAACCGCTCCATGCCGCTGCGAGGACGATCACCGCGGCGAAGGGCAGGAACACAAGGAGCCGGCTTCGGCCGGCGGTGGAGGACGGCATGGCACACCCGCGAGCGTCTTCGGCACTGTTGCACCGCGATGACGGCGCTGATAGGCGAGCGAAGCGGCCGAACCGTGTCAACGCTGATTCTCGCGTTTTTCAATGGATCCTGCCTTCGATCACGCCGATGAAGACCTCTGGGTATTCGGTTATGGGTCGCTGATCTGGCGTCCGGGCTTTGCATTCATCGAGCAGGTGCCGGCCCGCCTGCTCGGCGCGCACCGCGCGCTCTGCGTCTATTCCTTTGTCCACCGCGGCACGCCGGAGAACCCGGGCCTGGTTCTCGGCCTCGACCATGGCGGCACGTGCCGCGGCATCGCCTACCGGGTCGCCGCCAAGCAGCGGGCGGCGACGCTGCGCTACCTGCGGGAGCGCGAGCAGGTCACCAAGGTCTATCTCGAGCGGGTGCGGCCGGTGGTGCTGGTCGGCCATGCGGAGACGACCATCCGGGCGGTCTGTTACGTGGTCGACCGCAGCCATCCGCAATATGCCGGCAAGCTCAGCATCGGCGAGCAGTTGCGCCTCGTGCGCCATGGCCACGGCCGGTCAGGCGCCAACCGCGATTACGTGCTTGCCACCGTCCAGGCCCTCGAAAGCATGGACTGCCGCGACCGCGAGCTGCACCTGTTGGCCGAGCGACTGCACGGGGTCCACGAGGTACACGGCGAGGCCGTGCACGCGGGCGTGGGCTGATCGAATCAGGCGGCGCGCACGTCCGCCAGGAAGCGGCGAACCTCAGCTTCGAGACTCTCGGCATCGGTGGCGAGCGTCTCAGCCAGTACTTTGACGTCGCCCGCGGTGGTGCGAGCTTCCTGGCTGCGTCCGGCCACGCGGCTCATCGCCTGGGCGCCGGACCGCGAATCGGCAGATGCCCGGTTGACACCCTCCGCGATGGCGGCAACCGCCGCATTCTGCTCCTGCACGGAGGCCGCGACGGCGGTGGCGATGGCCGACATGTCCTCGATGATGCTGTTGACCTGCTCGATTGCCTGCGCGGCATCGCCGGCCGCGGCTTGAATGGCGCCGATCTGCGCGGCGATCTCTTCGGTCGCCTTGCCGGTCTGCCCGGCCAGCGACTTCACCTCCGACGCGACCACCGCGAAGCCCCGGCCGGCCTCGCCGGCCCGCGCCGCTTCGATGGTGGCGTTCAGCGCCAGCAGGTTCGTCTGTCCGGCGATCGCCTGGATGAGCCCGATGACTTCCCCGATGCGGGTCGCCGCATTGCCGAGATCCGACATCGTGGTGACGGTGCGCTGCGCCTCCGACACGGCACGGCCGGCCACCTCGGTCGACTTGGCCGCCTGCGCGGCGATCTCGTTGATCGAGCCGCTCAGCTCCTCGGCCGACGCCGCGGCGGCGCCAACGTTATCGGAAGCGGCAGTTACGCGGTCCTCGGCACCGCGCGCTTCGCCCGAGACCGCGTCGGCGGCCCCGGTGAGCGCGGCGGCCGACGTGTCCAGGCGAGCCGCCGCGGCGCGCAGCTTGCCGAGCGCCTCTTCAACCGAGTGCTCGAACCGGCTGATCATCGCGCCGATGCTCTCGCTCCGCCGTTCGCGCGAGCGGCTGGTCTCGGCCTCATTGCCGGCAAGCCGTTCGCGCTCGATAGCGTTGTCGCGGAACACGATCACGGTGCGCGCCATGCGGCCGATTTCGTCCTTCGCCTCGGTCGCCGGAATGGTGACCGACGTATCGCCCTCGGCAAGCTGGGCCATGGCATTGGCAAGGCCGTCGAGCGGCCGCGTGATGCTGCGGCCGATCAGGTAGCTGAGGATGAGGCCGGCGGCGACCACCGCGAGCCCGATGCCGAGCACGAGCATCTTGGTCTGGTGCTGCGAGGCGGCAAGCTGCGCCGCGGCCTTGCCTTCGCCGCGCTTGGCGGCCGCCCCGATCCGGTCAGCCAGCGGCCCCATCTCGTGGGTGTCCTGCTCGATCAGCGTCAGTTGCGAGTCGACCTCATTGCGCTGCGACACGTATTCGCGGAACACGCCGGCATAAGCCTTCACGGCGTCGCGCAACTCGGCCTTCATGATGTCGGCGCCGATAACGCCGTCGAACACTTTGTTGAAAGTGTCGAACTCGGCGAAGTAATCCTTACGCGACGCATTTTCCCGACGCGCTTTGTAGTCTGCTTCGTAGCGTCGCATCGACAGCAGCGACAACGACAGCTTGGCCGCATCGTTGTCGGCAAGCCAGCTCAGATCCTTGATGACCCGCTCCACCGCGATGGCAGCCTCGCGCAGCTTGAGGTTGATGCCCTTGTTTTCATTGAAGCCGACCACCTCCTGCGCCTTCACGAGATTGGTGAAATTCTCCTTCAGCCCAGCCACCGTGCGCAGGATGTGAGGAATGGTTCGCGTGTCGTCGGGGTCGCCGTTCTGCTGGATCGTTTGCAGGCTCTTCGTCGCGGTGGCCAGGTTAGCATCGAAGGCCTTGACCACTCCGGGTCCCGGATTGGCGGCCGTCTCCTTGGCGGCAAATCGAATCCCATCGAGAGCCGCCTTGAGATCGCCGCTTGCGTCGGTCAGCGCGCCCGAGCGGCTGACGGCTTCGAAGGCTTGGCTCACCGCACGCTCACTGACGAAGTAGTTGACGCCGTTGGCGAGGAAGCCGACCACCGGAATGGCCGCCAGGGCGGCGATGCGCGCGCGCACGGACAGTGCCGGAAAGAAACGCTTCGGCAATCGCGGGATGAAGCGGCTGAACTGGCTGATGCGCACGAACATGGTGTCCTCGGAAGCGGCCTGACGGCGTCGATTTGGCGAACCATCGGTGGTACGCCGGGCGGAACACGCCCGGCTGCATCGAAACCGAACTTGGTTAAAACTTGGCAAAACATGCGTACGCCGCTACCGCGCAGCCGTCGTCGGCGTTGCGCTGCGTCAGCACGCGGACGTTCTTGCTGCGCTTACGCACTCTTGCATTTTGGGCGTGCAGACCTGATGCTGCATTGCAGCATCAGGTCTGCTGCCACTCGAGGAGGAACTGATGGCCCTGGCGGAACCCCACGGCGGCCTGCCGCAGGACCTGGTTTCGGCTGCACACGACGCCGTCGGCGCCGCCGAATCGCTTCTCGCCGACGCCAGCCGTGCGGTCCGCGATACGGTGACCCGCGACGGCGAGCTGTCGGCGTCGGCAATGGATCGCGAGCAGCGCGCGACCCACGGCCTCGCCTGGCTCGCGACCTATGTGGAAGCCGTACGCCAGCTCGCCGCCTTTGCCGAGCGGATGCAGGCCGCAGGCCGGTTCGGCGAGGTCGAGAACCTGCTCGTCCGCATCGGGCTGGGCGAGTTCCTGGCGCAGATGCTCGGCGGCATTCCCATGAGTCAGGGCGAGATCGTGCGCCTCGCCGACCTCGGCGTGCCGCCGGTCCGCGCCGCAACCCGCATCACGCCTGCCGTCGAAGAGTTGATCGCCACCGGCAACAGCCCGGAGAACCGGGCGCGGTTGGTCGCGCTGATACGGGAGCACCACAGCGCCACCGTGGGCGATTGCGGGCTCGACGAAACGCTGGACGCGATCCGCGAGGAGATGCGGAAGTTCGCCGACAGCGAGGTGGCGCCGCACGCCCACCAGTGGCATCGCACCAACAGCTACATTCCGCTCGACACCATCGCCCATATGGCCGAGCTCGGCGTGTTCGGCCTCACCATTCCCGAAGCCTTCGGCGGCATGGGCCTGGGCAAGGAATCCATGTGCGTCGTCTCCGAGGAGCTGTCGCGCGGCTATATCGGGGTCGGCTCGCTCGGCACGCGTTCGGAGATCGCAGCCGAGCTCATCCTCGGCGGCGGCACCGACGCGCAGAAGCAGGCATGGCTGCCGAAGATCGCGTCCGGCGAGGTGCTGCCGACGGCGGTCTTCACCGAGCCCAACACCGGCTCCGACCTCGCCTCGCTGAAGACACGCGCGACGCGCGAGGGCGATGTCTACAAGGTGTTCGGCAACAAGACGTGGATCACGCACCCGGTGCGCGCCGACCTGATGACGCTCCTGGTGCGCACCGATCCGAGTGAGCCCGGCTACCGCGGCCTGTCGATGCTGCTCGCCGAGAAGCCGCGCGGCGACGACAGCGACCCGTTCCCGGCGGCCGGCATGTCGGGAACCGAGATCGAGGTGCTCGGCTATCGTGGCATGAAGGAGTTCGAAATCGCCTTCGACGGCTTCGAGGTGAAGGCTGAGAACCTGCTCGGCGGCGAGGAGGGCCAGGGCTTCAAGCAATTGATGCAGACCTTCGAATCGGCCCGCATCCAGACGGCGGCGCGCGCCGTCGGCGTGGCGCAGGCCGCGATGGAGGTTGCGCTGCGCTATGGCGAGGACCGCCAGCAGTTCGGGCGGCCGCTGATCGATTTCCCCCGCGTCGGTGACAAGATCGCCATGATGGCGGTCGAGATCATGATCGCGCGCCAGATCACCTACCACGCGGCGCGCGAGAAGGATTCGGGACGGCGTTGCGACCTCGAAGCGGGCATGGCCAAGCTTCTGGCCGCGCGGGTCGCCTGGGCTGCAGCCGACAACGCGGTGCAGATCCATGGCGGCAACGGGTTCGCCCTCGAATATCCGGTCTCGCGTCTGCTGTGCGACGCCCGCATCCTGTCCATTTTCGAGGGGGCGGCGGAAATCCAGGCCCAGGTGATCGCGCGTCGCCTGCTCGACCGCAGCAACTAAAGATCGTCGCGTCGCGGCGATTCGGCTGCACCCCGCTTCGACCAATCGCACAGCGGTCTACCGCTCCAACGTGCGCAGCGATGACGCGACTGCCTGCTCGAACGGCGTATGCGGAAGCGGTCCGATCACGGCCTCGAGCTT